>Ga0209275_10000427_pt1 | contig 16328 bp, 15 predicted proteins | sample HubBroMetageREF2_FD_188344 | JGI IMG/M metagenome (GOLD analysis project Ga0209275, IMG submission 188344) | Reference soil microbial communities from the Hubbard Brook experimental Forest, New Hampshire, USA - Hubbard Brook CCASE Soil... | ecosystem: Environmental > Terrestrial > Soil >... | reverse complement strand
GGGCGTAATGAAAGTGCGGAACCCTTTTTCGAGCTCGCAGATGCGCGCCGCTAATTCCAGCGTCGTCGGAGTTCCGTATAGGCCGTAAGTGTAGCCGACTTCGTACTGGTCCCACGCGTCGTCCACCGCCGCCGCATTCGGGAACAGCACGGTTGAACCTCTGTAAACCGGTGTTGAAAGGGAACGAAAACCTTCCGGGGCGTGAGCATCGGAGTGAATCAGCTTAGTCTTCCAGTTCTTGGGCATAGTTGGAAATAGTTTAGACCGTGTTGCGCAGTTACAGGGGGAAGGGGTCGAGGCCTCTGGGAGCAAAACAGTCGCCATAGAAGATGGTTCGCGATTCCATGGAACTCACTTAAACCGGAATTGCTTCACGGCTCGATGGACGATAGCAATGCGACGTCATTGCGCCATATTTTCTGCGCCATCTCGAATGTGCCTTAGCACCCGTAAATGGATCTGATGAATGATCGCGTCGGACCACAGCTTCCAATATGCGGCCGGCCACAGGGAGTGCCGGTACCATGTTGTTCCTTCGAGCCGCGTCCCTCCATTCGGCAGTGCCGTCAGCAAAAATTGTCCGCCGTTCGACACCAAGAACCCGTGGAGGTGTGGGGGTTCGATGTGTGAGTAAGCAGTCCATTCTTCCATCGGCGCGGGGTTCGATGTTACTGAAAACTTCAGCTTTCGCGGCTCGTCCCAAACTTCAATAGGTTCGACAAACGCTCCAGTAGAGAATACGCAGTGTCGCTCTGCACCGGCACCGCTTCCCAGTATTTCCGCCCGGATGGGATAGGCGATCCCGGCTCGGAACATTAATTCCCGGGGCGGGGGAATCTCCGTAAAAGCAACCACTTGCTTCCACACTTTTTCCGGTGGAGCTTGGATGTCGATGGTCGAGCGAACCGCGTAAACGGATGGTACCGGAGCGGCCGCGTGTTCCATCCACTGCACCCCTGGAACAAAGATTAGCAGAACGGAAAGAAACGCAGGAGTTCCTTCTTGGAGCCAGCGTCGGCGCTGCACGAGGTACCCGAAAGTTCCTCCGATCGCGGCCAGTGGCAGCGCAATCGGCATTGCCATGACCAGGCAGAACACGCCCTCAATCGCCAGACCTAGCAGTGCTAAGCCCAAAAGTGCCGTGGAAACGCACGCAACCCCCACACAACCGCCGAAGCTTCGTGGCTGTCGTAATCCGTAAATGAGTGCCGCCGCAAATCCCATGGTGAAGGGTAAAGCGACGAATAGGCCCCAGCCATAATTCGTGAGCAATCGGACTCCGATCAGCACCATGACGAGTCCAACCGGGACCGTCAGGAGAAGGGAAATCGCGGCGCTTCCCAGCACGTTATCCGGGACTATTCGCACGAAGGGCGAGCCCTTTTGCCAATCCTTTTGCCCCTCTGTCACAGTTGAGTTCCGTGCGGGCATCAAGCAGAGCAACAAAAAGAAGAGGAGATTCAAAAACGGGACAAAGAACAGCAGCACCAACTGGGATGGCAAGTTTGCGCTTCGAAGCCGCTTTAGGGTGAGCGCCACGCCGACCCAGACGAAAGGAAGCGCGAGCACTACCATGGTTTCGAGAAACATGGCGTCGCCACTGCGCAAGGCGGTAATCCGTGCCACGTCCCGCAAGGGAACCCAATAGTTGAACAATCCCCAGGGACGATGAAAAACGGAAGTGGCGACGAGACGATCGAGGTTGTGCTTCAGAGCAAACCCGACTAGCCCCACCACAGCGTAGGTCCCGCGGTCCACGGTTCCACTCGAACGCCACAAGTCAGCGAATGTGATTTTCATAAGAAATCCATTGGCAGCTCCGTATCAGCTTGGGCTGGCAACTCGGTCCACTATGCAGCGCTCAGCCGGGCATCTCCGGCGCCGCGCTACCCTTTGGTACCCTGCCCGCATCAGCCACATGATTCCAGGAAGTTTCGCCGCCCATACCAGCGGCCGCGCCCACCACAACTCCCGCGCGACGGCGAGCATCGCGTCGGCGCCGAGGTAGTGGCTCCCGTCCGCGAGGACAAAGCGAATCGCATGCAGCAACTCTTGCTGCGAAAGGCCGAGCAATATCCCTACTCGCGGATCCTGCAAAGGGGCCATGGCCAAGCCGCGTCGTTTCAATGGACCTATCAACATTCTTGCAATCGCGGTGCAGAACTCGCACTCTGCGTCAAAGAAAAGCCATCCTCGGGCGTGCTGACCCTTTCGGTCCGTCATTTCCGACGCGAGCGAGATCACGGTTGCCTCATCTGACTGGCCTTTTTTTCCCCGCCCCCAAGAGCAACTTAAGTTTTCCGCGAAGTCGGGCGATTCCCTTGAGTGCGCCGGCCGGTATGTTCACCAGTTCTTCGAACAAGCCTGATGTAGCGGTTAGGAATTCCAGCATCTCTTCCAATCGGTCCCGTGTGTAAGTGCTTCCCACACCGGCCTTCTTCAGTTCGCCGACGCACTCCTGCAATACCCGCAGGGTCGGATCAATCTCCCGCCGCTTTCGCTCTTGCGATACGATGCGGAAAATCTCCCAGACATCCGTTACTGACTCGAAGTGATCCCTGCGGTCGCCAAGCACGTGCGCCACGCGGACGATTCCCCAGCCCTGCAACTCACGCAGGCTGGTGCTAACGTTTGACCGCGCCACCGTAAGGGTGTTCGCGATCTCCTCGGCATCCAGAGGCTTGGGTGAAATGAACAGCAAGGCATGTACCTGGGCCACGGTCCGATTGATGCCCCAGCGGGTGCCCATTTCGCCCCAGTGCAAGATGAATCTCTGTTCGATCGGTGTGAGCGGCATGGTTAATTCTGTAATTTCTGTCAGTACAGAAAGTACAGTATATACACAAATTCGTCAAGCCCCGCAGGTATATTCTGGGAATTGAGTTCAGGTTTGCGACAGCCGGCGACTCACGGAACAGATTCGACGGCCAGCGGCGGTTGCGTTTGCGTCGAGCAAAAGGGGACTGCAACCGTCCCCGGTCACACGTTTTAGTTCGGATTCACGACGTCGGCGACCTGGCCGTTCAGGCGGTCTAAGGCGGTCTGGGCGAGGGTGAAGCTTTTGGCCAGGGCGAGGGACGCACGGTATTCCTGAGCTGCTGCCGGCTTGTCGCCCTGCTGTTCGAGAGCCGTCCCTAGCAGGTAGTGCGCTTTAAAGGCGGGTGCAGCTTCAACGGTAAGACTGGACGACAGATACCGGCGGAGCAACTGGGTAGCTAGCGGAAGATCGCGCTTGGTACGGAGCAGCATATTCGCGGACTCCATTAGTACTTCTGGTTGATCCATCGGAGCTGCAGCGGCATGCCGGATGGCATCTTCCATGGAATCGAGGTGCCCGGTGTGGCGATAGAAGTAGGCTAAATTCAACCACGCGAGCGCAGCGCCGTGGCTGGCCGCGATGGCGGCGCGATATTGGTTCTCGGCGGAGTCGAGATCCTTATTCTTTTCTGCGAGGCGTGCCTTTACCCATCCGGCGCGGACCGGATCCATGGTGGCGATTTTCTGCGCCTGAGCTTCCGCCTTGTCGCGTCCGCCGCCCACAATTCCCGGAGCCTCGAGGTAGAATTCAGCCAGATCGGTGCGGGCCTCGGCGCTGTCGGGATTCAGACGGACTGCGGTTTCAAATTCATTGCGAACTTTCTTGGCCAGACCCGCCGCAGTCAGGAAACCGGCATGGTCGGCCTTTTCCCCGTACACACGTCCCAACCAGAGATGATATTGAGCGTTGTCCGGATCGAATGACACAGCTTTCTCACATGCTGAAATTCCTTTGTCCCAATCGGCGAGCGCGAAGTAGGCGCGGCAGAGCAGATTGTAAGATTCGGCGTCCTTGGGGGCGCCGCTGATTCTGTGCTGCAGCGACACAATAGCATCGTCAACGCGACCTTCGGCAAGTAGTCTGGTGTCCGTCGCGTCCGCCGCGCACAGGGACGGAAGAAGTGCAAATAACACTATCAGCGAGAGTTTCTTAACTGAAAACATTTCTTAACGAACCACCTTTACTGCTAAACCATTACGCAAGGGCTTGGAATTGGTTGGACCAAGGGCGATAACAGCGTTTTCCGGCAGCCCTCCGGTAACTTCTACCTTGGTGAGGTTCGAGATTGAAGTCTGCACATAGCGGCGCTGTAATTCATTGTTCACGATTTGGTATACGTACGCCTTGCCGTTGTCGTCCTGATGAATTGCCTCCCGGGGCACGGTCAGCACGTTGCGATGCTCAGCGGTAATGATTGTGACTCCAACGTTGACGTTAGGCAGCAGCTTGAAGTCCTTATTGTCCACGACGCAGGTCGTCTCTCCTACGTTGCGAGAGCCGTGCAATTTGATGACGGCCGGGATTACGCTGACTGCGCCTTCCCATGTTCGCTCGGGCAATGCATCCCACGTGACCTCGATTTTGTCTCCAGGCGCGAGGCGCCCGACGTCGGGCTCGTCCACGAAAGCGCGTACGCGAACTTTCGAGAGATCCGCCTCTTCCAGCACCAGATCACCGGGATTGAGGTAGGCGCCCTGCTGCACCGGCAGCGAGTAGACAATCCCATCAAACGGAGCCCGAATATTTAACTGACTGAGCAGATCTTCAGTCGCACTATATGCGGCTTGGGCCTCTGATTTCTGGGCTTCTACTCGATCGATCTCTGGCTGCGAATAACGATTTTTCTGCTTTTGCAAAAGTAGATCGAGATCTGTGTTGGCCCGTGTGAGTTGATCCTCTGCGTTTTTTATCTCGCCCGGAGAAGCCGCACCCTGCTCTCGAAGACGCCGCAAGGCGTCCAGGTTGCGCTGCGCAGTGTCGCAATCGGTATGAGCCTTCGTTATTTGCGATTCCAGGGTCAGAACTTCCTCGCGGTTCCCACCCTTTTGGATAGCGTTGAGATCAGCTTCCGCCCCCAGAACTTGAGCCTGCGCTCGGGCAGCCTGGCTGCGGGCTTGCGCGTCATCCAATTGCACCAGAAGCTGACCCTTCTTGACCTCATCGCCCTCCCGCACCAGGATTTTCTTCACGGTAGTGCCAACCGGAGCATGCGCCTCGAAGTTCTGCAGCGGCTCGACTTTTCCGTTGGTAGAGACCACGCTGCGAATCGTAGCCCGCTGTGCGTTCACGGCCCGCACCGGCACAGCGGGCTCGCGACTCATAAAGGAAGCCAGCAAGATTACCGCTGCGACGATTGCGATGGTCGTCACGATCCAGCGGTGCCGGGCTAAAAAACTGGCGTTACTCTTGGTCATGATTCGCGGCCAACGACTACAAATTGCTGAATAATAGATAAATGTACCATCAGCCGCCTCGCATAGCTGTAGGAGGAACCTTGTCAATTAGATGCGTGAGGTTTGGCGGATGGACCGCAAATCCTTGTAGAATTTGGCACTTTAGTGGCTTGGCTGTTTACAATGTGACATGCCCAAACCACCTCGCTACACGCCGGAACACGCCCAGGCAGGGCTGGATGCAAAATTCCCGGAGATTGAAAGCTGGCCCAATCAGTTTGCGGGATACGAAATCGTGGTCGACGATCCGGAGTTTACCTCGGTGTGCCCGAAGACCGGATTGCCCGACTTCGGCGTGCTGACCATCCGCTACATGCCGCGCAAGCGCTGCCTGGAATTGAAGTCGCTGAAAGAGTATCTGCAGGCTTACCGCAATCTGGGAATCTTCCAGGAAAACATCGTCAACCGGGTGCTGGATGACGTGGTGAAGTGGGCACGCCCGGTATGGGCCGAGGTCAAGGGAGATTTTCGTCCGCGTGGCGGAATTTCTACGGTGATCGTCGCGAAGTGGCCGCGGCCGAAGGGGAATGCAGGGAAGTAGAACTGCGTCTATGGAGTTGCCGCTGAGGCTTTCAGCGGTTCGATCTGCTCTAGTTCACTTGCCAGCTCGGCCTTCGCGCGACCGATCTCATATGCATCCTGCAAGTTCAGCCACAACTGCTCAATTGTGCCGAAGAACCGGGATAGCCGGAGTGCGGTGTCCGACGTTATGCCGCACCGCTCCAAAACGATGTCGTTGATACGGGGTGGCGGGACATGAAGGCGCTTTGCCAAGGCATACGCAGACATTGCTATGGGCTTCAAGAACTCCTCCCGCAGAATCTCGCCGGGGTGAATTCTCCAGTTTGGCGTGCCTTTCCTCGGAATACTCATTAGCTTTCTCCCTGCCTTCAATTCTAGTCCTGGGACATTCACAATCCGGTCACCGTGCCGTGATATATTCCTTCGCCAAGTGACCCAAACGAAACTTCATCCCTGGACCGCGCTCGTTCTGCTTACGGCGCTGAACCTGCTGAACTACATCGACCGCTCGGTGCTGTTTGCGGTACAGCCGCTGGTGCAGAGCGAATTCCATTTGACCAACGCCCAGGTTGGTTACTTGACCAGCGCCTTTTTGGGCTTCTATATGATCGCGGCGCCCTTCGCTGGTCCTCTGGCGGACCGGTATTCGCGCAAGATGATCATCGTCCTGGGAGCCGTTTTCTGGAGTGGGCTTACGCTGCTCACGGCAGTTACCCACACGTATTGGGAATTATTGATTCGCCATACGCTGGTTGGAGTGGGCGAGGCAACTTTTGTCACCATCGCTCCGACCTTTGTTGCTGACCTTTTCCCTGAGAGCAAACGCGGACGCATCTTCGGCATCTTTTATCTGGCAATTCCGGTGGGCACGGCTGCGGGCTATCTGCTGGGCGGCAAGCTTGGGCCTCACTTCGGATGGCGATTTCCGTTCTATATCGCGGCCTTTCCGGGATTCCTGCTGGCTCTTTCGATTTTGTTCCTTCCCGAGCCGCCGCGCGGCCAGTTCGACTCATTGAAAGAGACTGCGGATCGCGCAACTCTGCGGGGCTTAGCGCGCAACCCGGCATTCTGGACGGTCACACTGGGCATGGCGGCCGGAACATTTTCATTAGGCGGAATCCAAGTGTGGATGCCGACCTTTCTTGAACGGATGCGTGGGTACACACTGGAATCGGCGAATCTGATGTTTGGAAAGATTGTCGTGGTCGATGGCATCTTCGCATCTTTGGCGGGAGGATGGATCGGCGACCGTTTGCTTCCTCGCATGAAGGGCTCGTACTACTTTGTGTCCGCGGTCAGCATGGGCCTGGGCGTGCCGGTCATGATCGTCGGTTTATATAACAAGGGGTCACTGATGGTGCCCGCCATCACTCTCGCGGCATTTCTTCTGTTGTTGAATACTTCGCCGCTCAACACGGCACTGGTGAACTCGGTGAGTGCGCACATCCGTGCTACTGCGATTGCGGCGAACATTTTCATCTTTCATCTTTTGGGCGACGTTCCTTCACCAACCCTCATGGGATACGTTGCCGACCGGCATTCGCTTCAGGAGGCTTTTATTCCGCCAGTCATCGCCATGGCGGTTTCTTCTGCCATACTGTTTTACGGTATGCGATTCGCTCCTCCCGTCCGTATCGACGGCGAGCCCGGGTCGCTTAACGGCCAGCCGGGATGAGTTATTTTCACTGGAACGTTTTCCATTCGATTGCCGGCAGCATCCTCGCGTTGGTGTGGCTTTCGCGCCTGATCGATGCTGCCTTGGGCATGCCCAAAGTAGCCGACATCTCGCGGCCGGAGTGGGACCGGAAACCAGCCACGCCGAAAGGCAATCCGCGCGTCAGCATTATTGTTCCGGCCCGCAATGAGGAAGAACACATCGGGCCAGCCCTCTCGATGCTGCTGAGACTCGATTACGACAATTATGAAGTGATCGTGGTGAACGATCGTTCCACGGATCGCACCGGCGAGGTAATGGATCGAATTGCGTCCACTGCGGAAGCCAGCGGTCGGATGAAAGCGATCCACATTGCCGAATTGCCTCCCGGTTGGTTGGGGAAGGTGCATGCGATGTGGAGCGCAGCCAATCAGTCGACCGGCGACTGGCTGCTGTTCACCGATGCCGATGTGCTCTTCCGTCGTGACGTGCTGACCCGAGCTCTGGCTTATGCGGAGGCTGAACCCGCCGACCATTTAGTCCTCTTTCCCCGCATGATCATGCAGAGCCCGGGCGAAAGAATGATGATCGCTTTTTTCCAAACGCTCTTTGTTTTTGGCCATCGCCCATGGAAAGTGGCTGATCCCAAGACGAAAGACCACATGGGAGTGGGCGCGTTCAACCTGATTCGGCGCCGCGTGTACGACAGTGTTGGCGGATATAAAGCCCTGCGTTTCGAGGTGCTGGACGACATGAAGCTGGGGAAAATCGTGAAAAATGCCGGGTATGCGCAGCGCAATGTTTACGGCGCGGACCTGATTTCGCTGCGCTGGGCGAAGGGCGCGATGGGCATGGTCAACAATCTCACCAAGAATTTCTTCGCCATCATGTCATTCCAGCCTTGGCGCGTGCTGCTTTCTGCATCTGCGCTGGCGTTCCTGAACATCGCGCCGTTTATCGGAATCTGGTTTGCCCACGGATGGGAACGTGCGCCCTACGCGGTCGCCCTCGCGGCCATCCTCGGCATTTATGTGGGGATGTCATGGGAGTCTGACATTCCAGCATATTATGTCGTTCTGCATCCAATTGGCGCGGTGCTGTTCGTTTACATCCTGCTACGTTCGATGACATTGACTCTGGCCCGTGGCGGCGTCGTGTGGCGGGGCACCTTCTATCCCTTGGAGGCGTTGAGAAAGGGAATGGCGTAAACTTTCACCGGCCTTAGACGTGTGCCCTCGGTTGTGATCACGCCGTCTCCCCCAGCTACCCTGATGGTTCCCGACGATGGCCGCGCTGTATCATGTCGTTGTTCATTGCGGGTTGCCGATATGGAGTGCTCGTTAATCTGGATGGAGAGCGATTTGAATGGCTGGGCATGCTCGAACTGTCTGTGGAGATTCCCTGTGCCCACGCTGCTTAGTGGAGAAGAGGGTAAGGGTGCCTACGACCGCCTGGCCGCTGCGAAGTTTCGCCAGCACACCTGCGAGGCCGCAACCGGCCTTTCTGCGACGGCGCCGGATGCAAAACGGAATGTTGACACTGCTTTCCTAGAGCGTGCTCGCACGCTCATCAAGCGAGGATACAAACCGAAGGTTGCGGTGGAACTTGTACTTCAAGAGACGGAAATCGAACACGGCAGCGATCCGAAGTTCATAGAGAAGGCGCGCGCTGATGCCGAGGACTTCCTTCAAAGAGTCCGCACTGGCCTGATCTGAAATTTCCCACGGTTTTGAATCCGCACTTTAGTAATCGAGGAAAGACCCGCCAGAAACGCGGTATTAAACTGCTCAAGCTATGATCGGGCATGTTTAGTCGTGTCTCTCTTTTCGGCCTGCTCATGGCTTGCGTGCTGTCAGCAGCGGCGGTGGACTGCATTCCCGCAGCCGCGATACCCCGCTCCTGTACTTTGCTCAAAGACACAACAGCCGTATTTGTCGGTTCGCTTACGGAGGACGCTCCGCGGTACCGTTTCCACGTTGACGAGAAAATTAAGGGTGTGACCAGCGACTACTTCGAGATTGAGCCCTACCCCATTTCAACGTATTTTGAAATAGGCAAACAGTACCTCGTCTTCGTTGACGTCATGCCGCTCGAAGATGGTGAGCACTTGTTCGCGCAAGAGTGTGGACCGACCCGCGAACTGAAGTACGCGCAAGCCGTTCTGGAGCAAGTGCGAGCGGAAATGAAAGGTAAACGAAACGCTGCCGTCTATGGAATGCTGCTGCGTACATTGGACCTCGGTGCCGGAGTCTTGGATGAAGACTACGTTCGTCCGCTCGCTGGTGTGGTCGTCACGTTTCAGTCAGGCGTGAAGTCGTTCGAGGCCAAAACCGATGAGCATGGTGCGTATGCGTTTGAGGCGCTGCCAAAAGGAACCTACCGTGTTTCGGCGGACTTGCCCTCCACTCTGGAGGTGGCGCAGTTCGGCAGAGAACCGTCAGTTTTCGAACTGCCTGACCGCTTTTGCTACGAAAACGATATTACCGCGATGCCAACCGGCCAGATCAGTGGACGAGTAATCGGCCCGGATAGCGCACCGCTCCGCGACACGAGCGTAGATCTCTACCGTGCCGATCAGTATGGGAAGGAACAGGCTGGCGCATCCGCGGATCAGGACGAGTCGAAGCCGTTTGAGTTTGCGCACGTGCCAGCCGGCGATTATTTGTTGGTGTTCAACCAGAGAGATCAGGCGGACCCTGATGCCCCATTCCCTCGCACGTTCTATCCCAATGCACTCGATCGCGGTAGCGCGCAGATCATTCACCTGGAAGATGGGCAGCAGATCATGAACGCGGACATTCATTTGCGAAGAGTCGCGATGCCGACTCGCAAAGTCACCGTCCACCTTCTATGGGATGGCGGCAAGCCGCAGGATTATTACGCGCCCGTCGTAATTGTCGAGGCTGGCGAGGGCGTGCGTCCTTATCCATATAAGATCTCGGACGGCGCCTATTCGCTCAGCCTGCTGCTGAACGCCAAGTACACGGTGCGCGCTGAGGCCTATTGCCAGATGGGAACAGCGGGAAAGGCGGAGAGTGATACCGCTACGGTGGACGGTGGCGACGCAGTGCTCTCAGACGTGACCCTCACGCTTCACGCGGGTGAGTGTGTGAGGAAGTAGGCGGCGCAGGTGCCGTGTAGTTCGTACAATTTTCGATTGCTGATTTGTAAGGGTCGTTCAGATTACTCGGGCAAGGTGTAAAACGCCAAACCACATCCATGCGCCAACCACTGCCCAGAGGACGGGCCAAGGATTGATCTCAATGTGGGCCTTGGAATCCGGATTCTCGACGCTCTCTGTTTGTTCCGGCGTGCTCGTTCTTGACATGTGAACGAACTCCCTTGGTCATGTTGGAATCTCAAACCACCCTAGAAATAGATCAAGCGAAAGTCAAGCGGTAAGTCCGGAGTTTTCTACGCAGTTTGCGTTCACTCGGGAGAATCTGCATAGCTCTGGATGGCAATGCAGCCGAGGCCCTTAGAGTCTGCGAGTTGCCGCTATCCTCTCATGAATACCTTTGACGACTTGCTGCCTATCATTGAGAAGGCAGGTTTAATTCTCGTTTTTTCGATGAGGCGATCGAGGAACGCTCATCGTTGTCACTGGGTGTCACTATTCGTGACTAAAAACTTGCAAAACCGGCCGTTGTCATCATCGGTGACTATCGGGTATTAACAGTATTGACCTCAGCAGGTCGAACGTTAGATAGTGAGACCTCAGATCGTCCCTTCCTCGTCGCCGTCCGTCGACCTGTACGACGTGGCCCGGCCAGCAGCCTGTCAAGGGTAAAGGTAGGCTGCTTTGCCTTACTCGATTCTCATCGTCGACGATAGCACGCTCGTACGCGGTTTAATTAGATCCTACATCGAGCCACACGCCGCTTGGCGAGTATGTGGTGAAGCCGAGAACGGTGAAGTGGCGGTTGAGAAAGTCAAAGAACTTCACCCCGATGTGGTGATCTTGGACTTCCAGATGCCCGTTATGAATGGGATTGAGGCCGCACGACAGATTGGTCTTCTTGCCCCCAACACGACCATGGTGATGCTCACAATGCACGACTGCGAGCAATTGTCGAAGGATGCCCAGGCCGCTGGCATCAAGGAAGTTCTCTCAAAATCCGATGGAATCGCGGGCCATCTGATTGCCTCCCTAAGGAGTGTTGTGCCGAACGCTGGAATTTGACCTTGCCCAGCCCAAGGAAGAGTGCGCTATGCAATACCATAATCCGCAAAAACTACCAAGCGATCTTGTTCAGCTTATGGGGAAGCAAATCGAAAGCCTGCAGAAGGAAACGTTCGTGGGTCTAACAGCCGCGGAACGTCGGGAATACGACGAGAGGCAGCACCGCATCGATGAACTATGCGAGGAGCTACGCTACCTGCACCCCGCCGCATAGCTCGCTCAGGCGGCTCGAACCTCACCTGACGCCCTGTTCGCACCAACATCGGTCTGTCGGTGCGAGAACGAGGTGATCTCACCAGGTTCTTTAACCGCCACAGCGGTTCGTTTACACAACAAGAACAGGAAGAACACCGTTACTGCGCCGACTGCAAGCCATGCCATGAGGAACAATCGAAGGAGATACATTGGATCACCCGCGGGATATTGCTGACAGACACTCTGCCACGAAGAATCGATTGCACAGCAACAACTCGGGATATAACGAATACGATATGACACACCTGCTAAGCCACAACAAGTCCTATAAGCACGCCGCGTAGGGGCGACCGGCGATGAGACGGTCTCACCTTACGCCCCTCAGCGCTTCACGCAGACCCAATTGCCTCTCATCGTGCTTTGGATGGCAGGTCGACGGTTTCGGTTGGTTGGATTCTCAGTCGGGAATCATCAGCAGTGCGGCGGGGAACACGACGGCTGGCGATTCGAGACGCTCATCTACTCATGCTGTGCGGAAGCTGACTTCCAATCCAGTTATCGACGCGGGCTTCCAGCAGGTCGAGCGGCAGGCTTCCACCACTGAGAACTTCATCATGAAACGATCGGATATCGAAGCGCGGACCAAGTTGCTGCTTGGCGCGATTGCGCAGATCGAGAATCTTAAGCTGACCGATCTTGTAGCTGAGGCCTTGAGCTGGCCACGCAATATAGCGGTCGATTTCAGCCTGGATCGTAGCCTCATCTGCAGCGCCGCTTTCGCGAAAATAAGCCACTGCCTGTTCGCGGGTCCAACCCAGGGAGTGAATGCCGGTGTCGACAACCAGGCGAACGGCACGCACCAACTCCAAAGAGAGGCGTCCGTAATCTGAAGCCGGATCCTGGAAAAATCCAATCTCCTTACCGAGCGCTTCCGCATAGACCGCCCAGCCTTCAGCGTATGCATTGTTAACCACGTGAAGACGAAACTCCGGCAGGCCGGTGAGCCGTTGCTGGATGGAAATCTGCATATGATGGCCGGGGATACCTTCGTGGTAGGCCTGCGTTTCATCGGGGAACAATTTTCGATGCGCGTAGTTGGAAGTCGCAACCACGACGCGAGCCGGCCTGGTTCCATCCGGCGTGCCAAAAATATAGTGAGTCGGATTGTTAGGCTGAGAGGCAGGTGCGGCTTCGACGGTCAACGGGGTTTTCGGAAACACTCCGAAGAGTTCAGGCAGCCGTGGCTGCATTTGGCTGACGTAGCGGTGGAAATCCTCGACGATCTGATCCGCAGATTTCGGCACGTATTTAGGATCGTTATTGAGCGCGGCTCGAAAGCTGCTCAGGTCTTTGTAGCCCGCTTTGACCGCAAGATTGGTGAGCAGTCCATTGATCCTCTCGACCTCTCGCAGCCCCAGCGCGTGAATCTCCGCCGGGGACATATCTGTCGTCGTTTGCTCTCGAATGGCTTGTTGGTATCGTCGACCACCGTCCGGCAAACTGTTCAATCCGATTGTGGTCCGGCCATGCGGAGCATAGTCCTTTGCGATGAACTCCGAGAAGCGGCGATAAGCGGGCAGTACTTCCGAGTTCACCACGTGCACGATCTCTTCGGTCAGCCGCTTCTGGGCTTCCTCAGGAATGGAGGCGGGAAACTTCTTCGTCGGGGCCAGGAAAGGATTTTCGGCAATCGTGCCTTCGCACTGAGCCGGTATTTGCTCGAGCAGAATCCGGACCGGCATCAATCCGTCTTTTTCTCCTTGCCGCAGCACCTCGATGGTTTGGTCGAAAGCACGAGGAATTTGGTGGAGACGAGTAATGTAATCTTGGTAATGCTGAACCGTATCAAGCGGCACGGAGTTCGGAAGATCGGCCAGGCTGTCGTGGATGCCCTGGATTTGCGAGACCGGCATCTCGTAGGTCTTCAATTCGTAGTCCGCAATACGATTGTCCAGAACGTGAAGCAGGAGATCGTGTGAGATTCGATCCTGCTCCGGAAATCCCTCCGTAGAAATTGCTGCGAGCTTCGCACGATACGCGCGATCGACCGTGTTTTGCTTTGCGCTGGCAGCCAGAGAGTAATCATCGAGTTTTGCGTTATCCCGGTAGTCTCCCCGAGCAGTTTCGCTCTCGGGAGAAGCCCGCATGTCATCTTCGTACTGCTCCTTGAACAAAGCGCTTTGAGCGGCAAGACGAGCTGCCACGGACTCGGTCAATTGCGGAGCAATATGAATGCCTGAAAACGGCGTGTACTTGGCTTGGGCCGCCGCCGGGCCAAATACGCCGTTTAGGCACAAGAAGGTCAGACTGAGAGCCGCAACCGATTTCGCCAAGGCGCGAGGCGAATAGCCGTGATTGGCAATGTTTGATCGAGAGATCACGACAGGTGTCTTCATTCTGCGCATAATAGCAAAGTCGTCCGATTGTGTGGCGTTGGCGCGCTCGCCCACGCTCTTCAACGGGCCACCCTCGAGAGTCAATGAACGCGCTGATCTGGGTCACCGGTCGACGTATCCAGTCAAGGATTGCTTTGGCGATTTTGCGGAAGTTATGCCGAGTGCTAGTTGGGCGGGGCCATGCTGCAGCTTGACACTGTTCTTCTCCTGAATGACAATGGTCGCGCTCGAAGGTGCGATGTGTCACTGATCGCACGGCTTGTAGTCGGGCAAGACCCCCGGGAGCATTCCACGGTGGTCCCATTGGTTCCATCCAGGAGGCTCCATGACCCGCAAATCGTTCGCCCACGTCTGCAATCTCAACATTATTTTTCTCTTCGTCGCAGCTTTCACGCTTGCGGCCGCCTTTGGGGCCTCGGCTCAGGAGCCGGGCATCGCTCCGGATTATGACCGGCCGTGGCAACATTTTGCGAAGCCATGGGCTGGAGAAGACCAGAGCTCTCCGATCAGTGGGCCGCAGAGCGACAACCCAGTTTTCCGATCTCCAGCCGCAGGACCGGTAAATTTTCGGCTGGCGGTACCTTATAAAACGAGCGGATACAATCCTTACTCGGTCGCGATTGCCGACGTGAATGGCGACGGTAAGCTCGACCTGATTGTCGCAAACGAGCAGCAGAGCAAGACCGATCCTGCGGGCTCGATCAGTGTCATGCTCGGGAAGGGTAATGGAACATTTCATCCGGCGGTGAATTACAGCTCCGGTGGGCAAAGTGCTTATTCCGTCGTCGTGGCTGATGTCAACGGCGATGGCAAGCTGGACTTGGTAGTGGCCAATGGTTGCCTCGGAAGCAATTGTGCGATGGGTGGAGTGGGCGTGCTGTTGGGGAATGGCGACGGAACTTTCAAGAAGGCAGTGACTTACAGCTCGGGCGCGGCATCCGTTTTTGGATCGCACGTGGCAGTCGGTGATTTGAACGGCGATGGCAAGCTCGATCTCGCAGTCGCAACCACTGGTTCCGGGTGTGGTAATGGTTGTCCGTCGGGCTTGGTCGGCGTTTTGTTGGGGAACGGCGACGGAACGTTCAAGAAAGCCAAGATGTATAGCACCGGCGGATTCGATGCCATCGGTTGGGTCGAGATCGCAGACGTAAATGGCGACAAGAAGCCCGATCTGGTGGTGGCGAATTATTGCCTGATCGAATGCAGTTACCCACCTGTGCAGGGATCGGTTGGCGTACTGCTCGGGAACGGCAACGGAACATTCAAGGCGGTTAAAACCTATTCGTCAGGCGGGGATGGCGCCATTTCCGTAGCCGTAGCGGATTTGAATAAGGACGGCAAGCCGGACATTCTCGTGGCGAATTGCGGGCCTGAGGCGTGCGGCCCTGGCTCTCCCGGGGGCAACGTAGGAGTATTAATCGGGAACGGCAATGGCACCTTTAAGCCCGTGGTGAACTATCCAGCGGCGAACTCGCCGTTCGACGTGATTGCCGCCGATGTGAACGGCGATGGGAAGCTCGACATCGTGGTCTCAAATTGGGGCACGCCGAACGCGGCCACGAATGACGGCGCCGTCACGGTTCTGGAGGGCAGGGGCAACGGCACTTTCCGACCGGCGCAAACCTTTTCATCAGGCGGAGCCGAGGCACCGTCGGTCGCAGTTGCGGATGTGAACAAAGATGGTCGTCTGGACATAGTGCTGGCCTGCGTCGCGGACGCTCTGAACCAAAGTTCGACGGGCGTGGTCACTGTGCTGATTAATACCACTAAAAGCGCATCTCGTCCGGCCCATGCTGCGGTCCCAATTCAGTAGCTCAGGGCCGACGTACATCGTGACTGAAATCGCGATTTTGCGCCAATTGAGATGATGTTAGCAGGGTGGCCCATCCTAACGTCGTGCGTTTCGACCTTTAGGGTGGGCACCGTGACTTTTGCTTACCCATCCCTACGCGAACAGAAACTCTTTCGTCCGCCGTTCCTTGATCGTGTCTCTCAGGCAGGGTGGCCCATCCTTACGTCGTCTCTCCGATGTTAAACCGTTGGCGGCGTGGCGTCCGTTGCGATTCGATTTCTGACGCTCTCGTCTCTCCCGTCGTGTAGGCAGGCA
>Ga0209275_10000426_pt1 | contig 16341 bp, 16 predicted proteins | sample HubBroMetageREF2_FD_188344 | JGI IMG/M metagenome (GOLD analysis project Ga0209275, IMG submission 188344) | Reference soil microbial communities from the Hubbard Brook experimental Forest, New Hampshire, USA - Hubbard Brook CCASE Soil... | ecosystem: Environmental > Terrestrial > Soil >... | reverse complement strand
CCGTCTATCGCGCGCTGTTTGCGGGCGGTCCGGGGCCGACGCTGCTAACCGGCTGGCAAACGCTGCTCGCCAGCGGAATTATTGCGTTCGGAGCCGTCCGTTTGGTGCTCGAGCGTGTCAACGTCGTGTTCTCCTGGCAGCAACTGCGCCCCGGCCTCCAGGCGGGAGCTCTCGCTGGCTTGCTTGTCGCGCTCCAGCTTTTTTCGTGGTCCGGCGTTTCCCCCACGTTCATCTACTTTAAGTTCTAAGGTAGACTAGCGGAATGCATGACGCGGAGGAGCAAGCGATCGCAACGTCCTCGTTCGAGGGCCGGCAAGTGATCACGCTGCGCGGCGAATGGGACATCTCCAACCGCGATCGGCTTCGGGAGGCGTTGTCCGCGCTGGGAAGCGAGAACGACGTGATCGTCGACCTGCGCGATGCGAGCTTCTTCGACTCGACGGCGCTTGCCGAGCTGATCGCGTTGTACAAGGGACTGACCGCACGCGAACGCCGGCTCGAGGCCCTCGTCGGGGAGAGCAATATGCGCCGCCTTCTGGAGCTGACCAGCCTCGACGGCCTGCTGGGCGTCTCGGGCGCGCGCGCTCGTTACTTGATGGAGAGCCTGCCGCGGGCGAAGGACGGCCTCGCGTGACATCGCTCTCCGAGACGCTCCCCATGAGCGCTCACCGCGCCTCCGTTGCGCGCTACCTCGAGGGAATCGAAATTTCGTTCAACTCGGTCGCCGGGCGCATCATCACCGAACGTCTCCCCGTTCGCTGCGCGCGCGATCCGGTTCGCCCGTCTTTGTTGCTGTGGGCCTGTGCCGCCAATGGCGGCGATACCGCGGATGCGCTGCCCGTCGCCGCCGCCTTCGACCTGTTCGACCGATTCATGCTTTTGCACGACGAGCTCGCCGACGTCTCCGCGGAGCCGATCGCGCGCTGGGGTCTCGGCCAAAGCCTCAACGCGGGTGACGCGCTCTATGCGTTAGGCTTTCGGATGCTGGCCAGCGACGTCGGCGACCCGGAGCGCCGCCTCGAAGCGGCACGAATCGCGGGCGAGGCCGTTCTCGAAGCCATTGAAGGCCGAGAAACGGCGATGGAGGGACGCTGCGCGCTCACCGGAGCTGCACTGCAAGCGGGCGCAATCATCGGGGGCGCTTCCGGCGACGTCGCGCTCGCGTTTGCGCGAGCCGGACGTGCGCTGGGGATGGCGAGCGAAGCGACTGAAACGGCCGCCGCGCTCCGCTTCGTGCAGCAATCCTTGACGCTACTGGAACCTCATACGCGCAAAGAAGATCTCGACGCCTTTGCGGAAGCCGCGCTGTACGTTGCACGACGAGCGGCCTGAACGTTCGACCCCGTCGCGAAAGGCGGAGCACCTTCGAATCAACATCGAGCGCGACGTCGACGGCAAGGGCGTCTCCGCCGGTTTCGAGGCCTACGCCTTTGCGCATCGTGCGCTGCCCGAGATCGACCTCGCCGACGTGGACGCATCGACGCGTTTTTTTGGGCGCAGGCTCGCGGCGCCGCTGCTGATCTCGTGCATGACGGGCGGAGCCCCGGAGGCAACGCGAATCAATCGCCGCCTCGCACGCGTCGCCGCACACCACGGCTTTGCAATGGGTCTCGGCTCCGGTCGCGCGTTGCTCGAATCGCCCCAAACGCTCGAAAGCTTCGACGTGCGCGCGGAGGCTCCGGACATCTTGCTTTTCGCCAATCTCGGCGCGGTGCAACTGAACAAGGGCTACGGCATCGCGCAGTGCCGCCGTCTCGTCGAAATGCTCAAGGCCGACGCGCTCGCGCTGCACCTCAATCCGTTGCAAGAGGCGCTGCAGCCTGAAGGCGACACGTGCTTTCGCGGGCTGCTCGAGCGGATCGCCGAGCTGTGCGCCGCGGCCGATTTTCCGGTTATCGTCAAAGAGGTTGGCTGGGGCATCGGACCCGGCGATGTGCGCGCGCTCTTCGACGCCGGCGTCGCGGCGGTCGACGTAGCCGGCGCGGGCGGCACGTCGTGGAGCGAAGTCGAGCGTTATCGAATTGCCGAACCGTGGCGAGCGCGCGTTGCCGGCGCGTTCGCAGCCTGGGGCATTCCGACCGCGCAAGCGATCGTCGATGCCCGATCGGTGGCGCCGGAGGGAATCCTTATCGCCAGCGGAGGCATCCGAACCGGCATTGAGGCTGCCAAAGCGCTGGCCCTCGGGGCCGATCTCGTGGGGATTGCCGGGCCCTTCCTTCGGGCTGCCGATGAAAGCCTCGAGAAGGCGCTCGAGCTTGCTTGCGAATACATCGAGACGCTGCGGATCGCGATGTTCTGCGCCGGCGCGAGAACGCTTCGCGACCTGAGTGGCCGTCTTGATTAACCGGACTAAGTCTAATAGCCTAGGCACGTCGTATGAAGAGCGTAAACATTCACCAGGCCAAGACCCATCTTTCGGCTCTGCTCGCGCGAGTCGAATCGGGCGAGGAAGTGCTTATTGCCAAGGCGGGGCGCCCGATTGCGCGTCTCGTGCCGGTCAACGCCCCGGCGCAACGCGAGCTCGGCCGGGACGGCGGCCTGAAGTCTTGGATAGCGAGACTTCGATGAGTATTTGCCGGAAGAGTTTGCCGAGTAGGTCGAATGAAGCTGCCGATGGATGCGCCGGCGTACCTCCAGTCGCGCCTTGCGCTAAGTGGCGCCGAGCTGCTCAGCCTTTCGCTGGATCATCTCGTTGCCTTACGTTCGCTGCCCGATCTTCATCGGGACCCGTTCGACCGAATGCTCGTGGCGCAGGCTAGGGTGGAAGGCATGAGCCTAATGAGCGCAGATCCGCGCCTGCTTTCTTATCGCGTTGCAACGATCGACGCGCGTCGATGAATCTCGATCTGCGCGCCGCCGACGCGTATTGCCGCGTGTTGACGCGGGGCCACTACGAGAACTTTTCGGTGGCATCGCGCTTTGTCGATGCAGCGCGGCGGCGCGACCTCATGCGCATTTATGCCTTCTGCCGAACGACGGACGATCTTGGCGACGAGAGTCCGGAAGGAACGGCATTAACACGACTGGAGCGCTGGCGCGACGAGGTTCGCGCGCTGTTTGGCGGTGTCGCGCCTGCTCATCCGGTGCTCGTGGCACTGGCGCAGACGATCGAGCGCCGCGCAATTCCGGCACAACCCTTTCTCGATCTGATCGAGGCCAACGTGCAAGACCAACACGTCGCGCGATACGCAACGTGGGACGAGCTCCTCGCGTACTGCCGGCTTTCGGCCGCGCCGGTGGGACGGATGGTGCTCCGAGTCTTCGGCGTCACGGATGAAAACGCGGAACGCCTTTCCGACGATGTGTGCATTGGCTTGCAACTCGCCAATCACGCGCAAGACGTCCGGCGCGATGCTGCAATCGGGCGCAAGTATTTGGTTGAAAGCGACGTCGCGGCGGTGGGTCTCGCCGGCGCCGCCGAGCGCATGGTCCGCCAAGCCCGGGCCTTGCTTGCTTCTGGCGAGCGGCTCGAAGCACTGGTGCCGCGGCCTCTACGGCTGCAGCTGGCCCTTTACCGGATGGGAGGGCTGGCCATCTGCGACGCCATCGAAGCCCTGGGCTACCGGACCGAGCACGAACGGCCAAGCCTTTCGACCCCAACGAAGGTATCCGTGGTGCTTCGTGCCGCAGTAGAGAGTTTTTCTCGAAGGCCTGCATAGATGATTAATGCCGAGCAGCTCCGCGCGGAGCGGTTCAACCGGGATATGGCTAAGCGCGAGGCGAGCAACTTCTACTGGGGTTTCATCTCGCTCAGCTATCACGAGCGGATGGCGATCTACGCGCTCTACAACTTTGCCAGACAGGTCGACGATGAAGCCGACACCGTCGGAATAGAAAATCTGCCGGCGCGGCTGGCGGTTCATCGCGAGCGCATTTCGGCCTGCGTGCGCGGCGATTATGGCGACGACCCCATCCTGCGCGTGCTCTCCGAGGCGATCGATCGTTATGCGATTCCGGAAGAAGAGCTCCAGATGCTCATCGACGGCGTCGAGATGGATTTTAGCCAAACGCGGTATCGGACGTTCGAAGCGCTCAAGGACTACTGCAATCTCGTCGCCTCGGTCGTCGGCCGAATGTGCGTGCGCATCTTCGGCTTCAGCGATCCGATCGCGTTGCAGCGTGCCGATGATCTCGGTATCGCGCTCCAGCTCACGAATATCTTGCGCGACGTGCGCGAAGATGCCGTCGATATGAACCGCATTTATTTGCCGCAGGACGACCTCGCGCGCTTCGACATTCCGGAGTCGGCGCTCTTTTCCGGTGAAATTCGCCCTGGCTGGAACGAGTTGATCGCGCTGCAGGTCGCGCGGGCGCGTGAGTATTTTGAGACGGGCTACGAGGTGCTTCGTTACATTCCGCGCCGCCCCGCCGCGTGCGTGCAGACGATGGCTGGGATCTACGAGGAGCTGCTCAAGAAGATCGAGCGCGAGCCGGGACTTCCGTTGCGAGCTCGCGCCGCGCTCTCCAAAACCGAAAAGCTCATCGTGGTGGTGCGATCTTGGCTGTCGAGCGCGTAGCGGTCGTAGGAGGCGGCCTCGCCGGTTTCGCGGCGGGCCTTGCGCTCAAGGCGGCCGGAGCGCACGTCGAGCTTTTCGAGCGGAGCCGCATCCTGGGCGGGCGGGCCACCTCCTTCGAAATCGACGGCGTGGAAGTCGACAATGGGCAGCACGTCTTCTTGGCGTGCTGCACGGAGTTTATCAATTTCGCGCAGGCCGTCGGAATGGGCGATCAGCTTCACCTGCAAGAGCGTTTCGACGCGACGATCCTCTCGCGAATCGGCAATGCGGGACGGCTTCGCACCGCCGCCCTCCCGGCGCCCCTGCATTTGATTGGGTCGTTCGCGAGCTACTCGCACCTCGGCCTGGCCGGCAAACTCCGCATTGCCCGCGCACTCGCGGCGGCTCTTTTAGGAAAATCCGACCCGAGCGAAACGTTCGAGGCGTGGCTGGCGCGAAACGGCCAAGGAGCGCAAGAACGCGCGGCGTTTTGGGATCCGTTTTTTATTCCGGCGCTCAATGCAGGATTCGATCGCGTCGGCGCATCCGACGCGATGTTCGTGTTGAAGACCGCTTTTCTACGCGATGCGGGCGCGGCGCGTTTCGGCTTCTCGAGAGTTCCACTCGCGCATCTTACTCAGGCAGGCGCAAAACAACTCGACGCCGTTCACACCTCGACACCAGTGCTCTCAATCACGGCGAACGACCCCTCTGTCACCCCATCCGGTGTCACCCTGAACCTGTCGAAGGGCGACACATACTTCGACGCGGTGGTACTCGCCGTCGCGCCGCGACAAGCGGAACGAATTCTCGGCGATCCGGCGCGCTACGGCGTTACGAATCTCGATAACTATGACCCGTATCCGATCATCGACGTCCATCTCTGGCACGACGGCGGAAGCATCGGCCGCGATTTCGTAGCGGCACTCGAATCGCCGCTGCAATGGATCTTCGAAAAGGGGCCGGGCTATCTCTGCTGCAGCTTCAGCGCCGCGGACGAATATCTCCGCCAGCCAACCGCAGAGCTCGAATCGCTCGCGTGGCGCGAAGTGCAGACATTTCTCCCCGCGCTCAAAGATGCGGACCTCGTTCGAAGCGCGGTTACTCGCAATCCCGAAGCGACGTGGCTGCCGCGGATCGGCGCAGCGCGAACGCAGCAGCGCACCAACCACCCAGCGATCGCGATAGCCGGCTCCTGGACCCAGACCGGCTGGCCCGACACCATGGAATCCGCCGTTCGCAGCGGCAACCTCGCGGCGGCCGCGCTACTCTCGCTGGCTGGCTCAGGATGACAAATGCGACAAAGCGATCGCTGGGGCGCGCCATCGATTGGTTGCTCAAGGAGCAGTCGCCAGAGGGCTGGTGGTCGGGCGAGCTCGAGACGAACGTGACGATGACGGCCGAGCACGTGCTGCTGTTTCGCTTCTTGGGCCTACCGCACGACGAGTTTCGAGCGGGCGCGATCGGCCACATGCTGCACCATCAGCGGAGCGACGGATCGTGGGCGCTCTATTATGACGGTCCGGCAGATTTAAGCACCACCATCGAGGCGTACGTTGCGCTGAAGGTGCTTGGCGTCGATCCATCGCGGGAGGAGATGCGCAAGGCGCACAACGTGATCTTGCAGCAGGGGGGCGTTGCGAATGCGCGCGTCTTCACCAAGATTTGGCTTGCGCTCTTCGGAGTCTATCCGTGGTCTGGTGTGCCCTCGCTCCCTCCGGAACTGGTGTATTTTCCGCTCTGGATGCCGTTCAATCTCTACGACTTTGCATGTTGGGCGCGCGGAACGGTCGCGCCGCTGACGATCGTGGTTTCGAAGCGGCCGGTTCGCGCACTCGGCGTGGACGTGAGCGAAATCATCGCGGCGGGAAGCGAGCAAGAGATGCAGCGCGTGAGCGGTTCGCGCCATTGGCTGATGGCGGTCGAGTGGCTGCAAAAACTCTACGAACGTTTGCCCTCTCAACCGTTTCGTGACGATGCACGGCGACGCGTCGCGCAATGGATCGTCGAGCGCCAAGAAGCCGACGGGAGCTGGGGTGGAATTCAGCCGCCGTGGGTCTACTCCTTGATCGCGCTCGACCTGATGGGATATGGCGTGGACCATCCGGTGATGCGCAAGGGTATCGCCGGCATGCATCGCTTTATCATCGACGAGCGCAACGATTGGCGCTTTCAGGCTTGCATGTCGCCGGTCTGGGACACTGCCTGGGCGGTGCGAGCGCTCGCGATTGCCGGCTTGGACAAGTCGCACCCGGCGATGGAGCGCGCGGTCGCGTGGCTGCTGCGCGAACAAATTGCCGACGACGCCCCGGGCGATTGGCGCATGAAGTGTAAGGAGACGCGCGGCAACGGCTGGGCCTTCGAGTTCGACAACGACGCCTATCCGGATATTGACGATACGACGATCGTCGTGCTGGCGCTGCTCGAGGGAGGGCACTCCAACGCCGTCGCGGATTCCGTCGAGCGCGCGCGGCGGTGGACGCTCGCGATGGACTCACGTAACGGCGCGTGGGCCGCGTTCGATCGCGACAATACTCGCGAGCTGCTCTACCGCATGCCGTTCTCCGATTTCGGCGCGATGATCGATCCGCCGACGGAAGACGTAACGGCGCACGTGCTGGAGATGCTCGCCGCCCTCGGCGAGGGTGCGTCGAATGCTGCAGTCGCCCGCGGTCTGGAGTATCTGCGCGCGACGCAAAAACCGTGGGGCTCCTGGTTCGGACGCTGGGGCGTCAATCACGTGTACGGAACGTGGTGTGTGATTTCTGCGCTGACCGCCTTACATACCGGAGGCGAGATGGTCGAGCGCGCGGTCGCGTGGCTGCTCTCGGTCCAAAATCCCGACGGCGGCTGGGGAGAGAGTTGCCACTCGTATGCCGACGAGTCGTTTGCCGGCATCGGGAAGAGCACGCCGTCGCAAACCGCCTGGGCCGTGCTGGCACTCCAACTTGCCGGGCACCTGCAACATCCAGCGGTCGACCGGGGTCTTGCCTATCTGTGCGAGCGGCAGCGTAGCGACGGAACGTGGGATGAGGCCGAATGCACGGGAACCGGTTTTCCCCGCGACTTTTACATCAACTACCACCTTTATCGTCACCTCTTCCCAACGATGGCCCTCGCGATCGGATGCCGTCCTTCGACTGCGCTCAGGATGACATCCGCCACTAACCCTGAAGGAAGAAACCCATGAGTATGCCCCTCCAACAGAAGATTGCCGTCGCGAAGTACATAACCGGCAAGCGCCTGCGCGGCGAGACGAAGTACCCGCTCGTGCTCGAGCTCGAGCCCTTGCTTCAATGCAATCTTGCATGCGCGGGGTGCGGCAAAATCCAGCATCCCGACGAGATCCTTCGCCAGCGCTTGAGCGTCCAAGACTGCATCGACGCGGTCGAGGAGTGCGGAGCGCCGATGGTTTCGATCGCCGGGGGCGAGCCGCTGGTGCACGACCAGATGCCTCAGATCGTCGAGGAGCTCGTCAAGCGCAAGAAGTTCGTCTTCTTATGTACGAACGCACTGCTGCTTAAGAAGAAGATCCATCTCTTCAAACCCTCGGTCTATTTCGTGTGGATGATTCATCTCGACGGCATGCGCGAACGTCACGATCAGTCGGTCTGCCGGAGCGGCGTTTTTGACAAAGCCGTCGACGCGATCAAAGATGCGAAGGCCCGCGGCTTTCGGGTCTTTACCAACACGACGTTCTTCGACCAAGACGGGCCAGAGTCGGTTCGTGAGGTCCTGGATTATCTCAACGACGATCTTAAAGTCGACATGATGCAGATCTCGCCGGCATACGCCTACGAGAAGGCGCCGGACCAGGAGCACTTCCTGGGGGTCAAACGGACTCGCGAAGTCTTCAGTCAGGTTTTCGCCGACGGCAAGCGCAAGAAGTGGCGCCTCAATCACAGCCCCCTCTACCTGGATTTCCTCGAAGGCAAGGTGGATTTCGAATGCACGCCGTGGGGAATTCCGTGCTACACGGTGTTCGGCTGGCAGCGCCCGTGTTATCTGATGAGCAAAGAAGGTTACGCGAAAACCTACAAGGAGTTGCTCAACGAGACCGACTGGTCCAAATACGGGCGCGGAAAACACGAATCGTGCGAGAACTGCATGGCGCACTGCGGCTATGAGCCGACAGCCGTCCTACTCACGACGGGCTCGGTTAAGGAATCCATTCGGGCCGCCATCGGGAACTAGTTCCGATTGAACTGCAATCGCCTCGGTCTGCCGATTGCGCTCGCGTGGCTTGTCGCGTGCGCCGGCCGGGGCGGCGGCCCGGCGAATCCGTTGCCGCAGGTTCCCGCGCCGAATGGCGCAGCGCGAGTGGCGCTGCGCGCCGAGCTTCCGGAGCCGCCGGTCGTACGAGCAGCCGGCGGAGTCGCCAAACTATCGCTGGTAGCTAAGAACGACCCTTCGACCGGACAGCCCACGTTTGTTTTCAAGGGCGCCTATGCGGTAATCCCGACGATTGCTGTTAAACCGGGCGACACGATCGAGGTCAGGGTGAAAGACGATCTTCCCGTCGTGCCGCCGCCGGATGGCATGCCCGGGGACATGGCAGAGATGGGCACGCCGCAAGACATGAACCTGCATTTCCACGGCCTCGGATCCTCTCCAAAAAAACCGGGCGACGACGTTCTTACCACCCTCGCAAGCCCCGGCCAGACGCTGCATTACGTCGTCCACGTGCCTGCCAATCAGGAGCCGGGTTTGTACTGGTACCATCCGCACGTGCACGGCCAGACCAGCTTTCAAGTTGGCGCAAGCGGAATGTCGGGCGCGATCGTCGTCGAGGGGCTCGAGCAGCACCTCCCGGGCTTGTCGAAAATGAAGCAGCGGTTGATTATCGTTCGCGCGACGGGCACCGGCGGCGAAGAGGCGCAGCCGCTCGGTACGAATACCGCTCCGTGTACGACGAAGGATCATCTCCAGGTCTCGCTCAACGATGCGGTGCGCCCCGACATCACGATTGCACCGGGTGAGAAGCAGTTCTTCCGTTTGCTCAATGCGACCGGCCATAAGACGCTGCGTCTCAACGTCGAGGGCGAAAAGCTAGAACTCGTTGCGATCGATGGTTTTGCGCTCGACAGCTACCCGGGCACGCCGCCGACGAGGATGGAATCCACGCTCATCGTGCCGCCGGCCTCGCGGGCGGAGTTCGTGGTCACTGGGCCCGCGAGCGGCCACGCCAAGTTCCGGACGCTCTGCTACGATACCGGACCCAACGGCGATCCGGACCCCGAAATTCTTCTCGCCAACCTCAAAGCACCGCAACGAAGCAAGGGCGGATCGTTCTCGCCGCAACCGCTCGCCGTCGGCGCACCGCTTCCCCGCAACGTCTATACGACGGAGTTGCCGCCGCCCGCCGCGAGACGTGTGGTCGTTTTCAGCGAGAATCCGAAGCCACAGTTCTTCATCAACGGCAAGATGTATTCGACGAAGTCAAAGCCGATGTTCGTGGTTCATGTCGGCACCGTCGAAGAGTGGCACGTCGTGAACGTCACCCAGGAGGTTCACGACTTTCACATCCATCAGCTGCACTTCTTGGTCCAAAAGATCAACGGCGTGCCCGTCAGGCACCCGTTTTGGGCCGACAGCTTCGTCATTCCGCACCGTTCCGCCGTTGGAAGCAAAGGCGTGCCGGGCTCGCTCGACCTGTTGATGAACTTCCGCGATCCGGTCATCCGAGGCGAGTTTCTTTTCCACTGCCACATCCTCGATCATGAAGATGAAGGCATGATGGCGAAGATCGAGGCGATCTAGGATCCGGGATACTTGTATCGCATCACCTTTTCCAGGTTGATGCCGCGAACGATCCCTCCGGCGTGATAGGTTAGGCCCCACGAGTCGATCGACGACATATCGGGAAAGATACACGCTTCGAGCGTTTGGTCGATCGAGTTTTTGTTATACCAGCCGCCGCCCGCGCCCGATGTTCCGCCAAACTGGTCGGAACCGCCGAGCAACGTGCAGTAGCACGATGCCGGATTGCCATTGCACGAGCCGGTGGGCGGCTTTAAGATATATGCCAGCGCGGCCAGAGATGGTTTGGTCGTATACAGCGTCTCCAAGAGAATGTGGATGCGCGAGCCATCTTTCTTGCTCGTGTATTGACAGAAGTTTCTCTCGCCTGCAAGGAAGAGCAGGTTGGACGAATTGCTGCCGTAAACGGGACGGCGAACCACAACCTCGCCGCCCGTCTGTTTACAATATGCCCCGGCTGCGTCTGACGCGTGGGCGGTTTGGGCCGCAACGGCGGCGGCGGTGGGAGGCGACGCGTTTGCGGTGATCCCGCCGCAGCCCGAAAGCGCGGCGACGGCGATTGTGACGATCGCTTGAATCGAAAGTTTCATGCCGGCGCGTTACGTGCGATGCCGGCGATGCCCTTTGCGGCGGCCACTAGAGTAGTGTAGGATGCGCACATGATGAACGGAGGAGCCTCCGATCGCACGCGGTGATCGCGTTTTCCTTACCGGCGCCACTGGCTTCGTCGGCTCGCACATCCTTCGCGAACTCTTGGAAGCGGGTTACCAGGTTCGCGCGTTAGTTCGTCCTGAGAGGACGGTGGACGAGCGGGCCGAGGTCGTCGAGGGCGATCTTCGCAACGTCGGCGCGTTTGCGCGCGCGCTGTATGGATGCCGCTTCGCGGTGCACTGCGCGGCGCTCTACACGTTCGCGCCCCGCGCGAGCAAAGAGATCGCAGCAGTTAATGTCGAGGGGACTTCGAGCCTCATGCTCGCGGCCGAACTCGCGGGCGTCGAACGCGTCGTGCTCACTTCGAGTTCCGCGACGCTCGGTCACGCGCAGAGCGGCTACCATCGCTCGAAGCTCGATCAGGAACGCGCCGCATTTGCGTCGCGCGTTCCCGTGATCGCGTTGCTTCCGACGGCACCTGTCGGGCCGGGCGATTGGAAGCCGACGCCGACCGGCAAGCTCGTGCTGGATTTTGCGCGAGGGAAGATTGTCGCGAAAGCCCCGGGAGCGGGCGGGATGAACTTGGTCGCCGTCGAGGACGTCGCGCGCGCACACGTTGCCGCGTTGGATCGCGGCGAAATCGGGGAGCGCTATCCGATCGGCGGCGAGAATCTCAGCATGGATGAAATTTGGCAGCGGCTGGCCGAGATCACGGGGCGCCCGATGCCGAAATGGCGCGCTCCCTACGGGTTGGCGCTGGGCGCCGCGTACTTCGATGAGTTGCGCTGCCGCGTTATGGCTTGCGACCCCAACATCCCCCTCGAAGGCGTTCGCTTAGCGCGCGAGCGCATGTTCGCGGATTCATCGAAGGCACAAGCTGGGCTGGGTTATCAAGCGACGCCGGTAGCGGCGGCGCTCGAACGCGCCGTCAGCTGGTACCGTCAAACCGGAATGGCCTAGCGGTGCAGGTTACCCTGATTGCGGCGACGTCGCTGGAGTGCAACGCGTTGCGGCGCGAGCTCCCGGAGGCGCGCATCGTGCAAGTCGGGATTGCGCTCGCGAATTTAAAGGCACCGCTCGGCGACACGGTTATAAGCTGTGGTCTGGCCGGCGGATTACGGAGGGATCTTCCGACGGGGACGCTCCTAATTCCGCGGCAGGTCCGCGCTCCAAACGGGAGCGTGATGCGCTGCGACGATGAGCTCGTCGCAGCGTTGACGCGGGGAGCGAGATCGCTGGGAATCGAGCCGGTTTTCGACCCGCTTCTGACAGCCGACTCGATCGTCAACGGAGCGGCGCGCGAAACGTGGGCGACGAAAGGATACGCCGGAGTCGACATGGAGACCGGCTGCATTGCGGCGTCGCGCGTGGCCGCGGTACGCGTCGTGCTCGATACGCCCGATCACGAGCTTTCGGCTGAATGGCGCACGCCGTTGCGAGCGATGCTCAAACCATGGAACTGGCCACAAGCGGTCTGGTTGGCACGGGAGGCGCCGCGTGCGGCCAGGCTGGCCGCTTTGGTGCTTGGAGCAACGCAGGGCATCGGCGGGCGGGTGCGTATATCGCGCCAATGGTAATCGAGCGCATCGACTCCCCGGCCGACGTCAAACGTCTGAAGCGCGAGGAAATCGACGTTCTCGCAAGCGAGATCCGCGAACTGCTGGTCACCACGTGCGCCGTCAACGGCGGGCATCTCGCGCCCAACCTCGGTGTCGTTGAGCTGACGCTCGCGTTGCATCGGGTGCTCGACCTGCCGACGGACAAGCTCGTCTGGGACGTCAGCCACCAGACGTACGTGCATAAGATCCTCACCGGCCGGCGCGACCGGTTCGGGACGATCCGCAAGGGCGGCGGCCTCTCCGGCTTTGCGATGCGCAGCGAATCGCCGTACGATCCGTTTGGTGCGGGCCACGCCAGCACGTCGGTCGCCTCCGCGCTCGGGATGGCGCTCGCGCGCGATTTGGTCGGCAGCGACGAAACCGTTGTCGCGGTGCTCGGCGACGGCGCGCTCACCGGCGGACTCGCCTACGAAGCGCTCAACAACGCAGGCGCGCTGCGGAGTCCGTTCATCGTTATTCTCAACGACAACGAGATGTCGATTGCGCCGAATGTTGGATCGATCGCCGCCTATCTCTCGGTTCTGCGCACCAAACCCTTTGCAAACTTCGTTCGCCGAACCGGGAAGGAAATGCTCAAGCGCCTTCCGCTGGGGACGGCAGCGAAGCGCGCGATCGAAGGCGCCGAAATTGGAGCGATGCACTTTATCGGTCCCGCCGAGAAGACCGCGGTGATCTTCGAGGAGCTCGGCTTTCGCTATATCGGGCCGGTCGACGGTCATAACTACGACGTGCTCGTCGATGCGCTCCAAACCGCGAAGGATTTCGATCGTCCCGTGCTACTGCACGTTCGCACGATCAAGGGCAAAGGGTATGAGCCGGCCGAGCGCGATTCGCGGACGTTTCACGGCATCGGCGCAAACGCGTTCGAGCCGAACAATGGCGGCAAGAAGAGCGGACCGCCCGGACGTCCGAAGTTTTCCGACGTTTTTGGCGACGCCATGATCGCAGTAGCCGAAAAAGATCCGCGCGTCGTGGGCATCACCGCCGCGATGCCCGACGGCACCGGGCTCGCGAAGTTTGCAAAGCGCTTTCCGGAGCGGTACTTCGACGTCGGCATCGCCGAGGCGCACGCGGTTTGCTTCGCCGCCGGCTTGGCCTCGAGCGGACTGCGCCCGGTGTGCGCGATCTATTCAACCTTCTTACAGCGTGCCTACGATCAAATCGTCCACGACGTCGTCGTGCAAAACCTTCCAGTCGTCTTCTGCATGGATCGCGCCGGCTTTGTCGGCGATGACGGTCCGACGCATATGGGACTCTACGATATCGCGTACCTTCGCACGCTGCCGAACATGACGCTCATGGCGCCTCGCAACGAAGCGGAACTGCAGCCGATGCTCGAGCATGCGCTTTCTCTCAACGCGCCGTCGGGGATCCGGTATCCGCGCGGTTCGACCAGCGGCAAGCACGATGAACCACTGGCGCCACTCGTGCACGGCAAAGCCGAGGTGCTCCGCTGGGGCCGCGAGGTAGCGATCCTCGCGTACGGCACGTCGGTCGACATTGCGCTCGATGCCTACGTCGACGGCATCACGGTCGTCAACGCGCGATTTGCTAAGCCATTGGACGAAGCGCTGTTACTGGAGCTCGAACGAGATCACGCGTATCTCATTACGCTGGAGGAGCACTCACTGGCGGGAGGCTTTGGTTCGGCGGTCGCGGAGTTCGTCTCCGATCGCGGCCTCAATCTTCGGGTCGAACGGATGGGCGTCCCGAGCGTGTTAGTTCACCACGACTCGCAAGACAAGCAGCGAGCGCTCTTCGGCCTGACCGGCGAGGCACTCGGCGCCCGCATTCGCCAAATTTGCGCTCACGATAAGGCCCCCGCGCCCGTAGCGCGCTAGAGGGAACCGGGCGAACCGAGCGAAGGCACTGCACCTCTCGCTGTTCTTCATCTTGGAGGTTCCCTTGTCGCGTTTCTATTTCAGATTGGGGCTCGTTGCATTTGCTGCTGCGGTCGCCATCGGTGCAGCCGGATGTTCCGCCGGCAGGTCAACACTCCCCGGAATCGCGCCTCAAACGCTCGACACATGGCGCTCGAGTCACCCAGGTAGCGTCACGCGCCTCACGAGCCAACCTCCGGCGAACATGCAGCTTGCGTGGTTGCTTACCGATGGTTCCGTTCTAGCGCAGAGCGGTTCGAGCTGGAACACCTTCTATCGCTACGTTCCGGATGCTGACGGCGGCTATTCAGACGGCACCTGGAGTCAGGGCATTCAACTGCAGGGCGGCTATGGCCCCGATGCTGCCGCTGCCGACTTGCTTGCCGACGGCCGGTTCGTCATTTCCGGCGGCGAGTACAACCAGCCGTCGAACGGATACGATTTGCAGCTCACCAACCAGGGCGCCGTTTACGATCCCACAACCAATAAGTTTACCGCGCTGGGTCATCCGCACGGCTGGAACTACATCGGGGATTCACCCTCGAGTGTGTTACCGAACGGGAAACTGCTTCTCGGAGACAAGCTCACCGAGCAAGACGCCGTCTTGATTCCCAAGACGCTTAAATGGAAAACGGTCAGGCACAAGGGCAAATCCGACTTCAACGCCGAGGAGGGCTGGACGCTGCTTGCCGACGGTACCGTCCTGACGGCAGATGTAAAGAACGCTCCAAACTCGGAGATCTACAACCCGTCCTCCGGTACTTGGAAGAGCGCGGGCTCAACGATCGTCGATCTGCACTCGCCTTCGCCTTATGGCTGCCTGCTGTACGGACCGAGTCTATGCTACTATCCCCCGGGAGAGATCGGTCCGTCCATTCTCCGCCCGGACGGGACCGTTTTCTACACCGGTTCTTACTCGGCCGGATACGGACCGGGACATACCGCGATCTATAACAGCACGGCAGGCACGTGGGCGAAAGGTCCCGATTTTCCGAACAACGACAACGCCGGCGATAGCTTTGCGGTCCTCGAGCCCAGTGGGAACGTTCTGGTTTTTGGCGATAGCGGCACCGCATACGAGTGGAACGGTACGAGCCTGACCCAGCTCAACGGCATATCGGAACAGGGACCGCCGTTGCTGCTTCCGACGGGTCAGATCATGTTATTGGGCAACTCGGTCATCCTGTACACGCCCACCGGATCGCCGAAAGCGAGTTGGGCGCCCACGATCTCGACCTATCCGTCGAGCATCACGGCGGGCCAGTCATATCAGATCTCGGGCACGCAGTTCAACGGGTTGTCGCAGGCGATGGCGTTCGGCGATGAGTACCAAAATGCCACGAACTATCCGCTCGTGCGCATTACCATGACCTCGAGCGGACACGTCTACTACTTGCGCACGCACGACCACAGCACGATGGGCGTCGCAACGGGCAGCAAGACCGTCTCAACGCACTTCGACGTTCCGAGCGGCATCGCGTCGGGCGCCGGTCAGCTCGTCGTCGTCGCCAACGGAATCGCGTCAAAGTCAGTTGCGGTCACCGTCTCGGGAACCAAACGGCGCTAACCAGGGTCTCCGCGTCCAAAAGAACAGATAGCTGGGGCCCTTTTTCCCGCATAATCGATATGTGGTACGATCGGACCGGCGAAATCGAAAGGAGAAGGTCATGGTAGACTTTCGAGGCAGGGGCGGCAGAAAGTAACGTCGCCCAGCTGCCAACCAATCTTTCGATAGTGGCTCCGTTCATTAATTTGAACGGGGCCATTTTCTTTAGGCCACTCTGTGCGTAATCGTATTCTGTTACTCGCTTACTTGGCGGCCCTCGTGGCCGGCACTTAGCTCGTCCTATTCACTATCCATCAGCCGGCATCGAGCAATCTTCCGAAGGCCATGCCGATAATCGCCGCGATGCTCGTTTCCGTGGGCTGGGTCGT
>Ga0209275_10000424_pt1 | contig 16342 bp, 16 predicted proteins | sample HubBroMetageREF2_FD_188344 | JGI IMG/M metagenome (GOLD analysis project Ga0209275, IMG submission 188344) | Reference soil microbial communities from the Hubbard Brook experimental Forest, New Hampshire, USA - Hubbard Brook CCASE Soil... | ecosystem: Environmental > Terrestrial > Soil >... | reverse complement strand
GTCTCTGAGCGCAGCGTCTAACGCAGCTCCACACATGGAAGAACCCAAATTCCCGCTGGTGGTGCCAATGGGCGGAAATGTTTTGGCCGGCACATTTAACTGCTTGGCAAGCAACGTAACCAGCCGCGGATTTGGCTGGTGTGTCGCGAATGCGCCAACCTCGGTGCGCGGAATCCCACTGCGTCGCTCCACCTCGTCCACAACTTTTCCCATGCAACTGACCGCGGCACGAGAGAGTGCATCGCCGCTGAACTGCACATCCAACCGTCCGTCTCCTGCTTCGCTTACGCAAATCGCGTCCGCATATTTCGTGGCGCAACCAAAAAAGAAATCGCCCAGCAGATATGCACAAGGAGCGGGCCCAGAAGGCGGCACACTGCTGAGCAGAAACGCACTTGCTCCATCGCCGAAGAGCCCTCCAAACTCGCCCGCAGCGCGGCCTGGACCTAAGGTGCGGCTATGTACATCCGCCGTAGCAACAAGAATTTTCTTTGCTCGCCCCGATTCCAGAAGTGCCTGCCCCACCGCCAAGGTTTGCACCAGTGCCAGGCATCCACTGCCCATATCCAACGCGTTACATGCCTCTCGCAATTGCAAGCGAGCGTGCAGAACTGCCGAAAGCGACGGAAACGCGTGATGCGTTTCGCTGGCCGCCAGAATCCAGTCAATGCTTTTTGCGGTTTCGCCGGATTGCTCCAGCACATCCAGACAAGCACGCGCACCCAAAGATCCCTCGTTTTCGGATTCAGTGGCGTACGCGAACGATACGATACCTGCGCGATTCCTCAGCTTTCCTATAGGCATGCCGTAGGCGAGGTCGACTTCTTCGGAGGGCACTATTCGCGAACCGAGGGCGCTCGCGGAAGCGCTTAAATACGCGTGAGACTGGGTCAATCGGTGAATCCTTAGCGGGCCTGAATTGCCGTCGCCGAGCAAACTTCTATTCGATTGTGCCACACAGCTGGAAACGTTCACCATCACCGTGCGAAGAGCAATTCCCTCTTCAGCACTAAACCAATTTCATTGCGGGCATGTGAAGAGTAGCTGAGTCGCCCCCGACAGAGGCAGATGGCCACGAATGGTTTGATGCGCAATATTCGTTAGACGCACCCTGCCAGGTGTCGCAGTTAGTGATTGTGCGCTCGATTTAAGACCATTCCGATAGCCCCTATGCTGCGTGTTATCTTAAAAATGGATGCGTTTCGCTTGTGCGAAATACTCTGTGGCGTTTCTGGCGTACGAATGAATCTCTTGAACTTCAAATTCGGCATGATTTTTATCTTTGCGGGTGTCCTATGCTTGATACCAGCTCCGCTCGTCAACGCGCAAACACAGCGCGGACAGATCAAAATTGACGTTCGCGACCCCGTTGGAAATAGCGTCAGCGCGCACGGATTAATTCTCAGCACCGGGAATGAATTCCAGCGCACATTTGAAGTTTCCTCAGAGGGCCACGTCACAATGCAAGCTATTCCCTTCGGTGTTTATCGTCTGAATCTCACCGCTGACGGATTCGCCACCTGGACGCAGGTTGTCGAAGTCCATTCCGAAGTTCCCATAAAGCTGGCGATAACGCTTGGCGTTGCCCCAGTGACTACTCAAGTGCAAGTAAGCGATAGCCTCACACTTTTGGATCCTACACGAACCGGCACGCTCTATACCCTCGGACAGCAATCCATTCGCGAGCAGTTGGGTACGCAACCCGGGCGCGATCTTCTGGACCTGGTTGCATCACAGCCGGGTTGGCTGTTTGAGGCCAATGGAGTGCTGCACCCGCGTGGCTCGGAATACGACGTGCAGTTCGTCGTCGATGGTCAGCCTTTGCTGCAAAACCGTTCACCCTCGTTTGCCCCGGAATTTGACTCCAGTGAAGTGGAATCGGTGCGCGTGCTGACCGCAAGTTATCCTGCCGAGTACGGGAGAAAACTGGGCGGCGTCGTGGAAGTAAGCACCAATGCGAACGATCCGGCCGGTTGGCACGGAGAGTTGGTCGCCGGCGGAGGAAGTTTCGATGGTCTGAACGGCTCGCTCGCCCTGTCGTATGTGAGAAAGAAGGATCACTTCTCCGCGCGCGCACAGGGCTTTCATTCCAATCGTTATCTCGATCCACCAGTTGTCGAGAACTTCAGCAACGCCGGAAACTCGGGAGACTTTTCCTTCGGGTACGACCGCGAACTTTCAGACAACGACCGATTTCGCGTTTCCGTTACTCATAGTGCGCTTCGCTATACCGTCCCCAACGATCTCATCCAGCAAAACCAACCGATAGGGCCACAACGCCAGGACGCCAATAGCGAGGAGACCAGCGGCCAGATTTATTTTCAGCATTCGATTTCGCCCACCCTGTTTCTCAGCCTTTCGGGCAGCGTTCGCGATTCCAACTTTATCTTGCACTCCAACGATCTTTCCACGCCAGTTATCGTCAATCAGAATCGCGGCTACCGCGAAGGTTACGTTCGTGGCGATCTCGCCGGACATCGCGGCCATCACGACTGGAAAGCGGGTGTCGATTCCTTTTTTACGCCAGTGAATGAAGCGCTGCAGTACCGCATCACCGATCCTTCGCAATTTGATCCCGGCACGCAGCAACAATTTCAGTTTGCGGACTCCAAATGGGATGTTGGGCCGTCATTTTATGTCCAGGACCAGATGCGCTATGGTGCCTGGAATATCTCTGCCGGGCTGCGCTTCGACCACTACAGCTTCGTCACCAGTGAATCGGCGCTCAGTCCCAGGGTCGGCGTCTCTCGTTACATTTCCTCCTATAATCTCCTGCTGCATTTTTCTTACGACCGCGTTTTTCAGACGCCGGCAATGGAGAATCTGCTGCTGGCGAGTTCTCCGCAGCTCGACGCGGTGAACCCGGTGGTTTTGCGCCTCCCGGTTCTTCCTTCTACGGGCAACTTCTTCGAGGGCGGCGTGACTAAATCTTTTCTTGGCGTGCTGCGTCTCGACGCCAATGTGTTTCGCCGTAATTTCCGGAATTATTCGGATGACGATGTTTTGCTACAGACCGGCGTAAATTTCCCGATTGCCTACGCCCACGCCGATATCTTCGGCGAAGAAGTTCGGCTAGAGATTCCTAACTGGGGACGCTTTTCCGGTTTTCTTAGTTATTCCAATCAGGTTGGCCTGGGTCAGGGTCCGATTACCGGTGGATTGTTTCTCGGCAGTGACACCACGAATGCGTTGACGGACACTAGCAAGTTCAGCGTCTCGCAGGATCAGCGAAATACCTTGCGCGTTCGGGCACGTGTACAGGCGCAAAAACGAGTGTGGTTCGCTCTTACTTCACAGTATGGCAGCGGCCTGCCTGCGGATTTAGGAGACAACTCAGATCCGGTGCTCCTCACGCAACAATATGGCTCCAGCATTGTGTCGCGCGTGAATTTTGCGCGCCAACGTGTTGCGCCAAACTTCTCTCTCGATCTTGGTGCGGGAGCGGAGTTATATCACAAGGAATTGCGAACGGTTCAGCTTCAATTTCAAGCTATAAATCTTACCGACCACCTGAATCTCATTAATTTCGCCAGTTTATTCTCCGGTACGGCGGTCGGACCACCGCGTAGTTATTCCGCGCGTCTGCGCTTTTCCTTCTGATTTCTGTTGCGCTCCAGCGAGCGTCCTGTCGACAACCGGTTCAATTCAGTAACAACTCGCGCAAGCTCCTCAACCAAGCCGTTACTTCCCGCTTCGCGAAATTTCTCTACGAGCGCCTGGTAATACCACAGCGTGCCATCTTTCTTTCCGGCGAAGCTCTCAAACACTTCTACTCCGTGGGCGCGTACATCTTGCAGCGTTTCTCGCGCATTCGAAAGCTTGTCGGCCGCCGAAACCAGTCGCACGTCCGCGGTCTCTTTCGGAATGCGCTCCAGATACGCCCGTTTTCGATCAATCCATGGCAACTTCGGCGTCGCGTAGCTGTCCGTACACCCATCCACGATGTGTGCGACTTTCTTGCCAAATTTTCTTCCGATATCCTGTAAACGTGGCAAACCACCCTGATCTTCTACCGCGTCGTGTAGCAAGGCCGCGATGGCCATATCTTCATCGCCATCAAATTCAATCACGATTGAAGCCACGCTCAACAAGTGCCCGATGTATGGCCGGTGCGTGCGCTTCCTCACCTGCTTTCCATGAATACGCGTCACATACACCAGCGCTTTCTCGAAACGCCTCGAGAGCACGATCCCGTTCGCTACTATTCTGTTGTTCTTAGTTTTCTTCATGGGGACCGGACAATAGACAGAAAAAAGCGGAAGCGAGACATAACTTGCGTCTCACCCCCGCGAAAGTTAATCGAGCACTTACCGGCGACGCGTTTTGCCCAGCAACCGTAAAATTTCAAGATATAGCCAGACCAGCGTAACCATCAGCCCGAACGCGCCATACCATTCCATATACTTTGGGGCGTTCATCCGCGCTCCCGTCTCGATCATGTCGAAATCGAGTACCAGGTTGAGTGCGGCAATGATCACCACAAATACGCTGATCCCAATGCTCAGCGGACTGCTGCTATACAGAAATGACATCTGCCTATGGAAGAACAGGCTCATGAACATGTTTACGACATATACCAGCGCAATTCCTCCGGTCGCCGCAATTACGCCCACTTTGAAACCGCGAGTCGCTTTTACGATTCCAGTTTTATAGGCCAACAGCAGCACAAACAACACCGCGAACGTCAAACTCACCGCGCGCACCGCAATTCCCGGATAGGACTTCTCGAACACCGCAGAGATGCCGCCCAGAAAAAGCCCTTCCAGAAGCGCATAAATCGGAGCCGTCACGGCCGCCCACTGATGCTTGAAAATCGTTACAATCGCCATCACAAACCCGCCTACCGCTCCACCTATCATCCATGGATAGGCCGCCTCTAGCGTAGGCGAGTGCGCCAAGCCCCAGGTCCACGCCGATGTGGCCACCACACACAACAGCAGCAACCCGGTCTTGTTCACCGTGCCTTGCACTGTCATCGTTTCGCCGGACGCAATCTGTCCAGCAAACGCCTTTTCCTGCAAAACGGGATTATTCGAGCGAAGAAAATCAGCCATAAACGACCTCCTGCCCGCAACTGGGCTTGAAACACAAGCATAACACCGCACAGCAAACTACGATATTCGCAGGGATTTTACGGAATTTCAGATGTTTGGGAGTTGCCAACAAGTTTTGGTACCGCTAACGGGAATCGAACCCGTATTTCGGCCTTGAAAGGGCTGATTACGCATCACGCTTTCCCTTTATCCATGGGCTATTTGCGCACATCACTTGACAATTGCACCCAGGTTGCACCAATCTAACTTCGTGCCATAAAAAGGGCTGAACACAGGAGGCTCTGGGTGCAACACGAGATTAGCGAAGGTTTCATCCGCAAAGTGGGTCGAAATTACTTCATGATTTTGACCGTTGATGGCCAGCGGCGCCAGCGTAAGACAGGCACAAACGACAAGATGGCCGCGCTCGATATGCTGGAGGAGTGGAAGACACGAGCACGTACCGGGCTACGAGAGGATACCCGCGTCCGTTACGAGGCAATGCGAGACGAATACATCCAGAAGGGCGGGAAGACCCCGGATCAGCGGGTGCTGAACGATCTTGATCTGTATTTCAAGGGAATGAGGATCGCCGCGATCGATGTCGATAAGCTGGAAGAGTTCCGCACCTGGCGTGAATCGAAAGCACAAGTTCTGGAGTACAAAGAGGAATCTCTGGCGAAGGAAACGGCATGGAGGCTAAAGAAAGCGGGAAAGGTGAGCCCAGCGCAAGCTGAGAAAATTGCGGAGGAGGCCGAGCAGTGGATTGAAAACGCGACGAAGGCGACGACTAACAAGCGACTGACGATCTTGCGTGCGATGTTCAACTTCCTCGCGAAGCGCGGCAAGATCAGGAAAGCGGATATCCCCTCGTTTCCAATAGCGGCGGACGTCGATAACAAAAACCGCGGATTCCTGGAGAAGACCGAACTACCGAAGATTCTGGCGAAGCTGTCGCTAAGCCTGCGGCCCATCGTGCAGTTTATTTATGAAACCGGAATGCGGAGCGGTGCAGCGGAACAGATCACATGGGAGATGATCGACGGGAAGTTCACGGAGATGCACATCCCCGGCAGCATCTTAAAGAACAAAGAGGATCTCGTTCTGCCCCTAGTCACCACAACGGGGAAGCCGCTATTTGAATTCGTCAAATACTTGAAGAAGATGAAGCGCAGCAACGGGCATGTTTTCGATACGACGAATCTGCGCAGCGAGTGGCGACTCGTGTGTGATGACCTAGGATTGGGGATGTTTGATAAGACTACGCGGAGCTATCGCGGTTTGAAGCTGCACGACTTTCGTCGCAGTGCGTGCCGGAACATGATCAAACGCGGTGTTCCTCAAATCGTGGCGATGCTGGTGAGTGGACACAAGACTGATTCGATGTTCAGGCGCTATGCCATCATGGATAAGACGGCCATACAGGAGGCGCTCGGATGAGGCATTGCCAACGGCGGGACAATCGAACCGCTGCCTTAGCTGTGACGCGAGAATTGCCATCCGTGGTAAACTTTTAGTGTGGCCCGGTGGTGTACTCGGCTAACACGCTGCCCTTTCAAGGCAGAGATAACGGGTTCGAATCCCGTCCGGGCTACCAAAACAAATTCGTGCGCGGCGGGTCCTAGGCCGCCTGCCTCATCCACACCGCATTGATGTCATCCCGATTATAAGTGCGTCGTCTCCCGATCTTGACCCACCGTAGCTTGTGCTGATTCACCCACCGACGAGAGGACGCCACTGTTGCGCTCAGATAGGTGGCTACTTGTTTTATGTCGAGGAATTGTGGGGTGATCGCTGGGACAGTGATCGCCCTGGATGCAGGAAACTCTATGGGAGTATTGCAGTACTTTTTCTTCTGAGCTGGCATTTGGACACACTCCGACCTTGGAATCGGATTTGTGCCTTGAGCCCTTTGCAGGATCTTGCTCAAAAGCACTGACTGCAGAATGCAGCCGTTAGGGGTCATCGCTCATCGGTGTCCGTTTTGTCGCGGCATTGAGAAGCCACCGACCGATTAGCGAATTGCGTCTGACTGATGGTCCCGCGACGCGTGACAGGTGCGGAATACTGACCTAGTGACAATAAAGAATGGCAGGAACGCGTTTCGCAAACAATAGACCGTGGGTGGACGAAAGTATTGGAACCGGTTCGCTTCAAACCGCCATGATGAGACGGACAGCGACGCCAAAGCGATTGTCCTCAAGCTCTTCAACGCGGACCACCTCGGCCAGATATTCAGCCTTCATCGGGTCATGTTCAAACGTGAATGGATAAGTTACGAACAAGCGCATGCCGGCCGTGTAAGTGCGCCGGTAACTGTGAAAGAAGATTCCGTGTTTGGATACATTTGCGCTCGCCGTGATTTCTTCGAAATGTTCAACGTCCCGCTCGGACGGCCGAACGCGCAACATTCGAGAGACCTTTGCTCGAGAGCTGATTCGCTTCTCGACCCGCTTGGTTTCAGTACACATTGACCCATCTCCGTCGTTCTTACCTACCATTTTCGCCTGAGAGCATTACCAGGTCGAACGCTTGTGTTCTATACATTAATTATTGATTGGCTGTTTGCAAATCGAAGTAGTAGAGATGACGCGACTCTCGGACTGTCGAAAGAGGGGGAAGGGCTTCCGTGATTGAAATTCTAGGGATTGTCCGAAGCGGGAACGAACAGCCACAGTTCTATCAACTGCACTATCTTGACTCCGAATTAGCTGGGCCAGCCTACTCAGGCACGAAGAAGGAAGGCTCCGAGCAGCAACTGCGTAGTTTCATGCTTGAAGCTGGCATGGAAGCGGTGGACATTGACAAAGTTTTTGAGAGTGTTCGATAGGAGGGCCGAATGGAAAAGCCTATGTGCGCAGCACACAAAACAGAGATGCAATTTTCGACTAAGGATATAGACCAGGGCGAAATAGTCATTCTCCTTGGAAAGGTCGTTCGAAATCAGTTTTACTACTGCGCGCGATGCGATTACCGATATTCGTCCGACCTCGGAGGGTATTTCGACGCCAAGGAATTTCGGAGTTCCCGAGTCACCCACAGGGGCCTCTGAGCCAGCGCAAATAATATTATCTCGTCTTTAATTATAACGGTCATCGGGCCGGAAACGGCGCATCCCTGAAGCGCGCGCGACAGAACAAGAGCTAGCCCTTGTCCGGATGCATGGGGTCGCTTACGATGCGACCTTAGTTTGAGGGTGCAGTTTGCGCTTTTGCGGCTGGCCCGTGCGCGAGCCATACGCGCAGGCATACACTTGCGTGAATTCCGCCCCAAAATACAAAATCAGCGCGGAGTAGTAGATCCATGCGACCACAATAATTAACGAGCCAGCGGCTCCGTAGCTCGACGCCGCTATGCTTTTTCCAATAACGAACCCGATGAGAGACTTTCCCAGCGTAAACAAGATTGCAGTCAGCGCCGCGCCCACCCATACGTCGCCCCACGCAATGTGCAATTCCGGAAGCACTTTGAAGATCAGAGCGAATAACACGGTGATGACCACAACGGAGAAAACGATATCCACCGTCTGCAACACGGCCGCAGGAATCGGCAGAAACTCGTTAGCATATTTCGCAATTCCAGAGAGGGCTGCACTGACCACCAGCGACACCGTCAGCAGAAACCCGACGACCAGGATCAGTTCAAAGCTCAGAAACCGCGCCCGAATCAGCGTCCATGCGCCTCCGCCGGTATCTTCACGGGCTCCCCAGATATTGTTGAGCGCATCGTAGACTTCGCTGAAAGCGCCTGTGGCCCCTATCAACAAAGTCAGGCCGCCAATGATGCTGGCCAACACGCTATGCACGGGCTTATGAGCGGATGCGATCATGCCTTGCACGGCCTGAGCGCTGTCTGGACCAATCAGTTGACGGAGTTCTCCCAGAATTTGTCCGCGAGCGGCTTCTTGTCCAAACACCAGTCCGGCGATGGAGATGGCGATGACCAAGAGAGGAGCGAGCGAGAAAATTGTGTAATAAGCGAGCGCGGCGCTCATACGTTGAATGTTGTCTTGCAGACTTTCGGAAACGGTGGATTTCAGGAGATTCCACGCCACCGCAGGTTTACGCAAAAACCAGGTGCGAGACCAGAAGCGGGATTTTGTGGTTTTCTGCGCCACGTCTGGTGCGGACACCAATGTCTCGCCGTGACCTGGATTTTGCGGTGAGGTTTGCATGAAAGCAAAGGGACTCTGAAGAATTTCGAAATAGAAAAATTAACGACCCGATGTGAGCATAGCCATACCGCTAGTACGGTAGCTAGCTACTTTCCGTCGCAAAATAGCTGATTCTGAGTGAGACAATCATTTTTCAGGGACCGCGTACCCCAACTTGTATGTCGATTTCCGCTGCTTGACCCGTTTTGTGTTGCGAGCCAGCGCGGCCACCGCTTTAGGCCCGCTGCATAGCAAGATAGCAACCTATCTGGATGATGTTGTCCGCGATCACTCCAAGGCCGACCCATCGCTGCATGCCTTCAAAGCCTCGATAGCGGCAGCGATTCAATCCATGACGACGCTTCAACACGCTGATGCGACCTTCTCATCCAGTCCGCCAACGTTGCCCGGCGCGGAACCAACGCGTGCTCTGCAGTATTCTCCGCTCGCTGCTTTTGGTGCTCCGACTCGGCACCGCGACTCGGGCCACTCCCATTCCCTGAATGGTCTTTTCATTTTTTAGACTATAGAACCCCGTGTCGGCGGCTACCAATCGTGGTGCGCGCCCAAACAGATGCTGATGTTGTTCGACGGCGGGAACCAGCAGTCGAGAATCCTCTGGACGTTCGGCGAATACTTCATAATGCGTGATGATCTGGTTCTCGGCTTCCTGCACCTTAACCATGTTCCCGAACTCGTTTGGCTTGCTCGCCTTCCCCTTGCGAATAATTTCCGTGTGCGGCTCGAAAAGGCTCACGATCTTGTGAGGATACTTGGTAATCCCTTGAAACACTCGCGCCTTGGTTTGCCGCACCACCTGTCTCACCCGCCCGGCCATCGTCTCCAAAATCTCCCGGAATCGATTCAGCTGCGCTTGCCGGCGTCGAGGAAGATGCTGCATTTCCTCCAACACCCCCTCCGCTTGATGCACAATCTTTCGCGTTAAACTCACCAGTTCCCGATATCGCTCGACGCGCCGTTCCTCACCCTCCGGCCCCTTCAGCCGCCCCGCCAAGGCGATCGCGATCACCTTCTTGTTTACACTGCGCATCCGGTTGCGAATCCGCTTTTTCAGCCCACCAGTAGCCTTCTCTACCTTCTTCATGGTTCGCGTGAGCACGCGCGCTCCATCTCCTAATAAACTGCTGTCGGTCGGATAGTGGACATTCGTCTCCACCACCGTGGTGTCTACCCTCATCTTTCGTCCTTGCACCACGCCTCGCTCGCGTGCCAACTCCATCAACCGTTCGTGTAGCTCTCCGATCACTGCGGGCCCAATGGCTTGCCCCAACCGCGCCAGCGTTTTGGCATCCGGTACTTTCTCGTCCCCAATGCGAGTGAACGCGCGATAGACCAGATTCGCCCGTACTTCTCGCTCCAGCGTGTCATAGCTCCAGTTCCGCACGTGCTTCAAGATCAGCGGCCGAAGCGCTACTTCCGCCGGTGTTTGCGTTCGTCCGCGCGTACGGCTATTCGGATGGCGCTTTCCTTGCGCATCGTACACACTTTCGACCAGCCCTGCGTCTTCCAGAAGTTGATCTACTTCTTCCATCCATGGTTCCCACAAATCTTCGATGTCCTTGGCCAGTCCGCTGTGCCACAAACTTGGTTGCCGATGTCGAAGTTGGATCACGCTGCCTCCTTAATTCTTCAGACGCAACGTCAACAGGAAAAGCTACATTTCAACGTCCTCCAGACAAACGAAAGTTCACAAACATGAACTAAGATGCTCTATATTTGCGACGGAAAGTAGCTAGGATACGCATGGGACTTGGGAAGTCCCGAAAGGCTGGCGCACATAGGGGAACGATTGTTCGCAGTCGTCATTGTTGATGCGCGAAACACATTTCGGTGTGGAGTCCGTCTATCTAAGTAAGCAGTATCGGGGCGAAAGACCGTACCACCACAGGGCAACCGAACTTCGGCCTTCCGCCCTGTTGAGCCTTGTATTCAAACCAACGGAACTTTCCCCGTTTCATCTCGTCTACTCCGATAACGGTTCGGCGGAAGGCTGCGGGCGGGACATTTTCTCATCCCTCCACCACAACGTTGCCTTCCGCTTATGCCGTTCGTAGTCTTCGCGACACTATGCTAGCGTTGGTCCACCAAACCTACCGGGCGGGAGACTGGGCTTCCCTAATTCAAGACATCTCCCGCCCTTCTACAACATCGCCTTTCAAGTGATATCATTTCTCCACGCCCACCAACGGAGAATCACAATGGATATCGGTCGCCGCCTTCGTGAACTACGCGAAGACAAGAAAATGTCGCAAGGTGACATCGAACACAAAACAGGTCTGCTGCGTTGCTACATCTCGCGTGTTGAGAATGGTCACACGGTTCCAGTGATTGAGACGCTGGAAAAGATGGCGCGAGCTTTGGACGCTCCTCTGTACGCAATCCTGTACGAGCGCAAAGGCGAGGCGCAGACGGGTAAAGAAGATGAGGTGAGCGATTGGGCGTCGCGAGGGAAGGGCGCTCGCGAGTTTAGGAAGTTCCGGCAAGCGGTTGCGGGTATGTCGGCGGAGGACCGGAACACGTTTATGTTTATGGCAGAGAAGGTGGCGAGAGGCAGGAAGAAGTGAGGATATGTCGTAGATAGGACGAAATCGCATGAGCAAGCCAGGTCGTAGCCGTGTTATCCGTCTTGCCGAGGCTCAAGCGGGTATCCCGGGCCCCGCGGGCGAGCGCGCTGTCATGGTCCTGCAGCGTGGCACTCTCGACGTAGCCCTTGGCCTCCCTCTGCGCCCGAGCCAACAGACGCCGCATGCACAGGACGAGATTTACTTCATCATTCGCGGCCGAGGAGTACTCATTCACGACAGCAAGCGGGACCGGTTCCAGTCAGGCGACCTCCTGTTCGTGGCTGCGGGGACCGAGCATCAGTTCGAGGACACTACCGAGGACCTCGCCCTGTGGCGTGTATTTTACGGCCCTCATGGTGGCGAGGCCCCAGCATAGAGCGTGGCGCTGGTTCGGGACCGAGTTATTTCTGTAGCTTTGATGTTTTGAAAATAGCCCCACCAGATCGACTGGATCAGGCCTGCTTACGGAGCTCTGTAACCCAGACCGGGCGGCCGGCCGCAAGATCTTCGCGGACCTTGAGCAGGTAAGCGGACATTTTTGGCCTAGTACCCAAGTTACCGATTTCCGCGTTTCACAGGACTTGACCACCGAGAAGCGGTCTCCGCAAAGTCGGCGTGACAACGCGAGTAGACTTTCTTGGGGCGTTCTATATTTGTAACCATTTGGTGATAGTCTCTCCAGAAATGACCACCTCAACGAGACTGCCAGCCGTCGCCGCTTTTCTGGTGAGTTTTCTTGCGTGGCCCGGGTCGGGATTTGGATGTAGCCACCGGCCAGGAACGCCCCGGAACCGATGGCCGGACTAGAAATTGGAATTGGCGCAACAATGATTGCTCCTCGAGACTCCTTTTTCCCCGATTGGCTGTTGCTCTGTGACGAGCCGGGGTCGGTTTGCTGCCCAGCCTGGTCAGAGGCAAATGTGGAATCCGTCGAATTGGTGTCCAGTGGCTGCTCCACCGGCACTATTTTGGAGCGCGGATCCTGCGCGGCAAGGGGCAGAGCATTAGGGCCAAATGAGCCACACAGCAGAATCAAAGAAAAAGTGAGAAGACTCGGCCGAAATAACCTGAGCCGAGGATATCCTGGAGAACAAAACGCAATTAGCGGCGATGGTCGCAGAAGGTATCTCCGTAAATCTATTCTGTTCCGTCGTAATCGGGGCATCAACTTTGCGAATGGACGTGCATTCTTTTGGCGGTTCGCGGCGTTCGATTTGGAGGCACTATCTGGAGCGGGTTCCTGGCCAGGAATCAGGCTAAGAACTGTTGTACTGACAGGACCGGTTACCTTACGGCGCACCCCTCATTTCATTTTGGACGGATAATTCTGCAGGAGCTTTGGGACGGCCTTCGTGATGTTCTTTTTTTTTTGTTACTTGCTTGTGCTCTCTTTATTGACCGTCATCCAATTCGTCGATGAGAGTCCATCTTTCCCACCCAAGGCACCGACCAATGTGCGCGTCGCGGTCCACGGATTAGAACTCTACGTTGTTGCAAGTTGGCTGCCGTATTCATCCTCCTCCGGCAAGGCGGTCCATGATTTGTCCGGATTGAAGCGCTCCATCTTTATAAATTCACTCAAGCTTTCCAATCCGAAATCTTTCTCATAGACAACACCATCCTGGCTGACGATGAACGTTTTTACTCCAGTCACCCCATACTCGGCCGGTGCGGCTACCAACGCGAATCCGCCGATCATCACGCCCTTTATGACGTAGTCCATCTCGCCGAGTGGTGCCGAGGGCCCCTGCCCTTTCAAAATCTTGAAGAAATATCCATGGTATGGTTCAGCACTTGTGGAATAACCCTGCTCAATCGCGTGGGCAATCTTTTCGCCTATCGGGCCACTCCAACTGCCGTCCGGGTTTTGCCAGGCTAGTCCGTCTTGTTTGCCCGGGGTGCTCACAATGCGCTGAGCATATTGGTTCACGTCATATCCGTCGCGTTTTTGGAAGGCGTAGTCGTGCTGCGCCTCCACGTAGCCGCGGCAGATGTCAATGGCGTCGAGTTCATTGCTGCCGACACGACGGTGAAGGAGCTCTTGGCGGCCGGCGTTTGCGTCAAAGGACCATTTGTCACCTTGCTTCGCAATCGGCACAGGAAATGGCCAGTCCTCGTTGCCCACAAGAAGGAATGCCCGATTGCCGGTCTTAGGATCTATGGAAACGCTTTCCTTTTCGCGCGCCTGCGCCGCAAAGTCCAAAGCTCGCTGTCGATCTTGGGGGTACTCGCCGGTGAGATATATGTCCTGACCGTGGGCTCCGAAAATTTCGGCGAGAGCAGGTTCATCAAACTTCTCAGCCGCATTGATGAGCGCATCCGCAGCCTGCTGCGGAGTGCCAAACGTCTTGGCGGCTGGACCCAGCGACGGTGCTTTCGTCGACGATTGTTGCGCAACAAGGGAGGCAGCCAACAACGCGTAAGCCACTCCGCCCATAATCCAGAAAACTCGGGAGAGGATTGAATTCAGATGTGCCGATTTCATTTCAGTGCTCCCATGACGTCCTTTGCGCAATCTGCACCGCTTCTTATCTCCTCCGTCCACCGCCACCACGGGCACCTCCACCTCGGGAGCCCATGCTGGAAGCACCGCGGCTGCCGCTGGCTCGCGCGCTCGACCCGTTGTATCCTTTGGAACCTCTAGATCCACCACCGAACGCACCTCGGTTTCCGCCACCGCTGCGGGAAAGATCCCGGCCCCCTATCTGATTAGTTCCACCGCCGCTGGGGCGATTGCCGGCACCTATTCCACCACTGGCTCGATTGCTGGCACTGCCACCACCCGGTCGACTGCCCGTTCCACCGGCCCGATTGCTGGACAAATTGCCGCCCTGTCGGCCGACCTGTTGCCGAGCGCTAGCCTGACGGTTCGTAAGAGAATCGCCCCGCGTCGTGCCCCCGAATCTGTCCGCGGTAGCACGGTCCTTATATGGGGCCCCGCCGCGATGTTGCGGATTGTGCTGCCACTTGTTGCCGCCCCCAGCTGGCAGGGTGGAACCGCGATTTCCCCCGCCAGCACCACCAACACCGCCAACACCGCCAGCACCACCAACCCCACCAACACCGCCGACGTTCCCGCGATTGCCCCCACCAATGTTCGAGTTGCGGTTGAAATTGTTGTTGTTGTTGATAGTGATGTCGTTGTTGCCACCCCAGCCGCAACCCCAACCCCAACCGCCGCTCCAGAACGCCCCCATCATCACCCCAACGCCAAACGAAATCGCCACTCCAGCGGCATAGTATCCCCAAGGCGGATAGTAAATGGGCGGGTAGGGATAGACCGGTGCGCCGTACACCACCACAGGATCGTAGGAAGGCACATAAACGACTTGCGGATTGGCCTGCTCGACCACGATCACAGTCTTGTTCTCGATGACCTTGGTCTCTACATTCTGCTGCTCAGTCGATTTCAAATTCCCCTTGTCCTGGGCCTTTTTGCGCATGCGCTGCACGGCATCCATCACGTCGTTTTGCTGCGCCAGAAACGCGTTGCCCAAATCCGTGGTCCACTGAATGTCGTCGGCCAAACGCTTTACTACATCGGGCAGCGCGGCCAGGGCCTGTACGCTTGGATCCCAAGACTGCTTCGCGACAGCATCAGCAAGCGCTTTGTCCTTTAATCCGGGGTTTTTCGCTAACCACTGCTGAAGTTGAATGACTTCGAGAGGATACGTAGATGCGGCAAGCGTCTGCGCTAGCATTGGGTCTGGATAAAGGGCAATTGGTGCCACGAGCGAGTCCAGCTGGTCGGGAGGAATCTTCGCAACCTGGTCTCCCGACGATGGCGCCTGCGCCGATCCGGTGGTCTGCATATAGGCCAGTGTGTCGCCTGGTACGAGTGTGATGGCGCAGACCATCACCAGCAGGCTTCGAAATGTTTCACCCAATAACTTTCTTTGCGGATACATTGGCACCTCTACTTCTGAAATCTGTGGACAGCGCCAAAATTGCAAACATCGAGATAGGGATCTCAGTCAAAAAGAGGTCCGGATGCTTCTACGCTAAGGGGTGGAATCGAGCGACGCCACTGGGAGAATCCCTAGTGGAATCCTGCGAGTAGACGATCCCTAGGATGACAACCGCCGGGACACTTAGGGCCTGACCGAGATCAATCCTTGCTTCAAGGCAAACAAGACTATGTCGGCGTTGCCATGAAGGTTGAACAATTCTCGGACATGACGTTTGTGGAACTCCACAGTTTTTTCGCTTAAGGCTAAGATATATGCGATCTCTTTGTGAGATCGACCCTCAGCTAGCAACTGAACAATTTGTTTTTGTCGCGGGGTCATCTCCTTCGAGTATTGCCGCGCCCTGACCTTCGTTGCGACCCAGTCCTCCGCTCTCAGCTTGGGCGTTAAATAAGGCTTGAGCTGCAAGACCTGATCTATCGCCTTCAACAACTCCCCTCCCGCGGAGTGTTTCAGGACGAATCCGATTGTTCCAAGTTCAAGAGCAGCAGCGGCCAGATTTGGGTCGTCTCGCATCGTTAGAAAGACGAATTTGATATCGGGGCCCTGTTCTTTGATTTCCCGCGCCGCATCCAGCCCATTCAACAACGGCATACCTACGTC
>Ga0209275_10000423_pt1 | contig 16358 bp, 11 predicted proteins | sample HubBroMetageREF2_FD_188344 | JGI IMG/M metagenome (GOLD analysis project Ga0209275, IMG submission 188344) | Reference soil microbial communities from the Hubbard Brook experimental Forest, New Hampshire, USA - Hubbard Brook CCASE Soil... | ecosystem: Environmental > Terrestrial > Soil >... | reverse complement strand
GTCGACAGGGCCAAAGAACGAGACGAACAAGGACACTCTTTGAAGTGAACGGAGAAGTGCGCTCATAAATAGTTTGACAGAGCCGACGTTGTTAGAGATTTCCGGTAACGACTAGCAGCTTGTTGAAGAATTTGGTTTCGTAGCCTTTTCGCTCTCAGTTTTAAGTTTTTCGCTGAGTTGGAGAGGAGTGGTTTGGGTTTTTCTATCTACCGAGCCGGCTCATCCAAGACTCGCGTCACGTTCTGGCCATCAGGTTTCGCAATCGGCACAGCTTGTAGGCCGCCCCGGTGAAGGTAAACAGCCACCCCACCTTATCGATTCCTCTCAACTTCACCTTCCTTAGCATCCCGACCATCTTCATCCACCCGAACGATTGCTCCACTCGTTTTCTCTTCCGCTGACTCACCTCATACCCCCCATGCCGCGTGGTCCGCTCGTCTATTGCGCTCCTCCGATTGGTCTTGTTCTGCGCCACATGCGGCGTGATGTTCATCCCGCGCAGTTCTCCTATGAATTCTCGCGTGTCGTAGGCCTTGTCCCCTCCCATGGTCACTCGCTTTCCCGCCGGAAGCGCTTCCGCCATCAGCAGCGCAGCATCCCGCTCCGCTCTTCCGTTCGCCTCTGTCAGAAACGTCTCGAGCCATAGCCCGTTGCGGTTCTCCATCATTACATGTCCCATGTAGCTCGGCTGCCTCGCGACTTCGTCCACAGCCGGGCATCGGGATCGGTGCTGGATTCATGGGTCTGGTTCTTGCGCTTCTCCCCTTTGAAGTCGACGTCTCTTCCCGCTCCGGGCGGCTTGCCCGTCCCATCTTTGGGCCGGAAACTCTTGTGGCTGGCCCACGCCTCGATCAACGTTCCATCCACCGTGAAGTGTTCATCCGACATGAACGGCTTCGCTCTCTCCAGCACCAGCGCGAAAAATGACGCTGCGATCTCCTCGTTCAGCAATCTCTCCCGATTCTTGCTGTACACCGCGTGATTCCACACCGCCTCGTCCATCTCCATCCCCACGAACCACCGGAACAGCAGGTTGTACTGCAGCTGCTCGATCAGCATTCGTTCGCTGCGGACCGAATAGAAGATCTGCAACAGCAGGGACCGCAACAGCCGCTCGGGCGCAATCGATGGCCTCCCCACCTCCGAATACAACTTCGCAAACCGCGGCGACATCTCCTTCAGGATCTCGTCCACCATCTTGCGGATCGGTCGCAACCGATGATCCGCCGGGACTCGCTTTTCTGGAGAAACGTAGCTGAACATTCCTTCTTGCTGGTTATCGTCTCCGCGCATTCGCTCGCCTCCTTGACTTTCTTACTTCAGACGAGTCTTTCCACTTAAAGTTGCAAAGCAAATGGGTTTTTCAACAAACTGCTAATCGGGAGTTGGGCAAGCATCCAGCGGAAGTCACTGTCCGCCGAAATAGATGCCGACCTTCAATTTCGCGGCCCACCGCGCTATGCGAATGAGATTGTCCAATCCCCGAATCGACTGGGACTTTCTCACACGGTGCTGAGCACGGAGAAGTTCTGTTAAGAGCGGGTCGATTTCGTCCGGTAGATAAACAGCATCCGACGCAATATCGGGGAAGCGTGACAGCAGAGGGAAATCGGGCAAGGCCAGCAACTGGCCTGCATCATTCCACTTCGCGCCCAGTTCTCTCAATAATTCCTCGCATTGAAACATCCGGATGCCGATGCTAAGGCTCCGGTCTGCCGATGAAGTCGGCTGAAAGGTCTTGGCGTAAGTATTTGGGTCACGGGCCAAAAACACTGTCCAGGAACCCGGCTCAATAAACTCCTCAAATCCTCCTCTTGATTGCGCCAACCCCTCACGGGTAAGCCAACGCGGGTCGAAATCTGCAGTGATACGTTCTTGCAACCCAAGGCGCTGTTCTAGGAAGGTGCAGAAGACAGGGATGTCAGCTACGGCTTGCTTCACGAATGCAGGGTCAGCTTGAGGTGGGTTACGGACGGAATCTTCGAGTTTCGCCTCCTCAGTTCCAGGGATGCGTCTTATAAACCCCCCCTTCGATGGCCACGCACCTATGCAGTCATCGTGCATTTGCCAGAGAACGGCACCCTGATGCTCCTCAACGGCACGCAGCAAGGCCGTGAAGGATTCGTTCGACGGGCGGAACAACGAGAAACAGAAGCGGGGAAATTCCCAAGTATTCTGCCGAGCTAATTGGAATCTCCAATCGCTGGCATAGTCCTTACGTTTCACGTCGGCGTTGGATTCCTGATAGCTCCACCATTCCAATGGGGCCAGCTTGCTGAGGACATGTGGGAACCACTCACCGCCTGTAAGAGCGGTTCGGTCCTTCGGAACTGGGTGAGTCGCAACCATAGGTCCAGTGCTTCCGTTGATACAGAACATGGTGAGCAGGATTATCGCCACGCTGGCGCGCATGAGACAGGAAATCAACCCGCTGAAGTATTGTCAAGTCGTTGTATCACAAAGTGCGGTGAGGTGGGAGTAGCCTGTCAATCACACGGCCCGATGACCAGAGAACAGGCTAAGTCCTGATTAACGCATTTGCCGTTAACTGACTTTCGCCCAACCTGCCCCGTACATCCCCTCTGAGTTTCCACCGGAACGGGGACGCAGGCGGCCAACCATAGCGTGGACCCGCAGGTTACGCGGCAGCCGGCAAATTATCTGTTTCGGTGAGAGGAACTGCTTTTTCTAGATTACCCGCGTGCGGCTTCAGTCCGCGAGCTTCATTGGTCAGACGGCAGACAGTTGCTCTGGAAACGTGGTGCTTCTTTGCAACCTGTGTAAGCGACATTCCCGAGCGGCGGTCTGCGACAACCGCGACCCGGTCAATGTTGAACGGTGCACGACCAATTTTTCTTCCCTCCAATTTTGCCCTTCGCATGCCCGCTTTGACTCGCTCGACGATAAGACTTCGCTCCAGCTCCGATATCGCTCCGACGATTGTTAACATCGCACGTCCCAGCGGTCCTGACGTTTCAATGTTTTCGCGCTTGCTCACAAATTCGATGCCGAGATGATTCAATTCGTCCAACACGTCCAGGAAATGGCGAACGTTTCGTGCGATGCGGTCAAACGCTGCGACGAGCACGATATCGAAGCGGTGTCGCCGAGCATCCGCCATCAGCTGGTCAAGCCCAGGTCGCTTCGACTTCGTACCAGAAATTACATCGGTATACTCGCGCACGACTTCGCATCCGCGCTGTTTGGCCATTTCGCGGAGGTCGAGCAACTGGGTTTCGAGATGCTGGTCTCCCGTCGAAATTCTGCAATACAGTACTGCGCGTTTCTTCATTTCAATTCCTTCTTCCTCGAAATCAGATACGCATCGATGGCGCGGCGAACCAATTCTGCGACGGGTGCGCCAGTTTTCTCGGACAGCTTCTGGAGCTTTGTCAATTGCTGTTCCTTCAAAAACAGGGCCGTTCGCTTCATAAGCCAATATAGTATCACACAGGCATATATGCGTCCATAGATAGATTCCAGGTTGGAGTAATCGCCCAGCCGACTGTGGGAGGGAATATCTCTTCACGTTGACTTGCCGGAGTACGCAACCTAATATCTGCCCAAATGCCGGATTCCCCATCTCCAATCGGCCAGACCGTCTCGCACTACCGGATTATCGCGAAGCTGGGCGGTGGAGGCATGGGTGTGGTGTATAAAGCCGAGGACATTAAGCTCCACCGTTTCGTTGCCTTGAAGTTCCTTCCTGATGGCTTCGCGCCAGACTCCCAAGCTCTGAGCCGGTTCGACCGTGAGGCACACGCTGCTTCCGCCCTGAACCATCCAAATATTTGCACCATCTATGAAATCGGCGAGCACGGCGGTCAACCCTTCATCGCGATGGAGTTTTTGGATGGTCAGACCCTGAAGCACCGCATTTCCGGAAAGCCGCTCCCGGTTGAGCAGGTGCTGGAGTTAGGGATTGAGATTGCGGATGCACTGGATGCGGCGCACGCCAAAGGAGTCGTTCATCGCGACATTAAGCCTGCCAACATTTTTGTTACCGAGCGCGGTCACGCCAAGATTTTGGATTTTGGTCTGGCAAAGCTGACACCGGCTGGCGGTGCTGCCAATCTTTCGGCGATGCCGACAGCGAGCGAGCCAGAAATGCTGACTCGTCCGGGCACAGCAATAGGCACCATCACGTACATGTCACCGGAGCAGGTGCGGGGCGAAGAGCTGGATGCACGCACGGACTTGTTTTCGTTTGGCGTTGTGCTCTACGAGATGGTGACCGGGGTTCTACCCTTCCGGGGCGAAACCTCCGGTGTCATCGCGAACGCGATTCTGGAGCGAGCGCCAGTGCCGGCGGTACGACTGAATCCTGACCTTCCTCCGAAGCTCGAAGACGTCATCAACAAGGCGTTGGAGAAAGACCGGAAGCTGCGATACCAGAGCGCGGCGGATACTCGCGCCGATTTGCAGCGCCTGAGGCGTGATTCAGATTCGGCTCGGGCGGCCGTCGCAGCCGAGGTCGGGGTGAAGCCCGCGCGGAAATCCATTCGATGGACGGTCGTAACTGGCGCGACAGTACTGGTCATCGGATTGGCCGTGGGCGGGTGGTTATTTTTCTCCCGCAAGGCCCACGCGCTGACTGACAAAGACACCATCGTCCTCGCTGATTTCGACAACAAGGCAGGCGATGCGGTGTTTGACGGTACGCTGCGGCAAGGATTGTCCGTGCAGCTGGAGCAGTCACCCTTCCTAAGCATTATCCCTGACCAGCAAATCCAGCAGACCCTACAGATGATGGACCAGAAGCCGGATGTGAAGCTCACGCCGGAGATTGCGCGGGAACTCTGCCAGCGGACGGGGAGCGCCGCCGTCCTCGATGGCTCGATAACGCAGATTGGCACGCCGTACCTTCTGACCCTCAAAGCCGTCAACTGCGTAAACGGGGAATCGCTGGCCAGCACAGAAGCTCAGGCGAGTGACAAGAGCCATGTGCTCGATGCACTGGGAACGATGGCTTCGGAAATGCGGAACAAACTGGGCGAGTCGCTGAGCACCGTCCAGAAATTCGATACTCCACTTGAGCAGGCCACCACGCCGTCGCTCGATGCCCTTAAAGCCTTCAGCTCGGGTCGTAAGGTTCAGAGTACAGCAGGCGATGCCGCAGCGATTCCGTTTCTTAAGCGTGCAATCGAATTAGACCCGAATTTTGCGCTCGCTTTCGCATGGCTGGGCCTCACGTATGTGGATATTGGAGAACCCAGCATCGCTGCCGATTACACTCGAAAGGCATACGAACTGCGCGACCGAACCAGTGAGGCGGAGAGGTATTTCATCACGGCTCGCTTTTATAAGGCAGTCACTGGCAACATGGAAAAGGCCGAACAAACCTGCGAGCTTTGGATACAGGCCTATCCGCGCTCCGACAAACCGCAGAATACCTTGTCGGGGGCAATCTATCCGGCTGTTGGTCAATATGAAAAGGGTGTTGAGGCGGGCAGAGAGGCGGTCCGTTTGAATCCGGACTTTTTCGCCTCCTACGCCCTCCTCATGTTCGACTACATCGCTTTGAATCGCCTAGATGAGGCGAAGGCCACCTATGAGCAGGCTCTCGAACGCAAACTGAAAAACCCTTTCTTCAATCTTCCCCTGTACCAGATTGCGTTTTTGCGGAACGATGTGGCGGGGATGGCGCAGGAGGTAGCATCGTCGGCGGGCCAGCCGGGGGTAGGGGATACTCTGTTGGCGAACGAGGCCGACACTGCCGCATACTTTGGGCGGCTTAAGGACGCCCGGGAATTTTCCCGGCGGGCAATGGATTCCGCCGAACGGACAAAAAAGAAGGAAGCTGCTGCAACGTACTTTACCTTGTCTGGTCTGCGCGAAGCCTTGTTCGGCAACGCAGACGAAGCAAGACGGATTGCCAGCTTGGCAATGGCGGGCGCTGCGGGCCGCGATGTGCGGTACGGCGTTGCGCTTACTTGGGCATACGTCGGGGACGACGGACGAGCGCGAACGCTCACCGACGATTTGGGCAAGAGACTCCCAGAAGACACGCTCGTGAAGTTCAATTACGTGCCGACCCTTCGAGCGAAGCTTGCGGTAAGCCGCGGAAATTCTTCCTCCGCCATCGACAATCTCAGAGCCGCCACGCCGTATGAGCTAGGACAGACGACGTCCAGCATCTACGGTTGGACTGCCTTGTATCCCATCTATGTGCGTGGAGAGGCGTATAGGGCCACCCATCAGGGCAGCGAAGCTGCCGCCGAGTTCCAGAAAATTCTCGACCATAGCGGGATGGTGCTCAATGAACCCATCGGGGCACTCGCGCATCTCCAAATCGGGAGAGCCTATGCGATGCAAGGCGACACCGCCAAAGCCAAGGCGGCCTATCAAGATTTCCTCGCGCTCTGGAAAGACGCCGACCCGGATATTCCGATTCTCATTGCTGCGAAAGCCGAGTATGCGAAGCTGAAGTAACTACGTCGCTCGGGGGCCTTCTCTTCCTCGCAGGCTCGGTCGCGGTGGTGGGCCACATCAGTGAATAACATCTCTGTACAGGCGCAAAAAGGTCCACGCAAACATTACCAGGCAGCCACTGAAAAGACTCCAACCGATTATTCCCCGCGGCCTTCCAATCCCTGATTCTTGCTTGCCAGCAACTGTCCGCCTGTACCAACTAGTGAGCGCCAGGAGGAGAAGGAGTAATAAGAGCGGGTAACGCATGGGCGGAGTCTACCACAGCTCGGTCGTCCGATATTTTGATGTGCTTTCATCCCGCGTTGTAGTGTGCCGCATGGCATTCGATTCAGCCGCATGGATTAAGTGCACAGATGAAGTTATCAAGAATTAGCACATCTCCCGCCTGCGCACATCCCCACACACGGAAAAAAGCTACGGTAAGACGTGGGGCCTTTTCGGCTCTATCAATACTATTAAGGAGAAGCAACCGGCTCCAGGTTTCGCAGCCGGGCGTTGGGAGGAGACAGTGGATAAAGTGGAGCAGAATTCGACCTCGACCTTTTCCAGCCAACATTTGTATCTGGTGGCATTTTTGGTTTGTGCAGGTCACGGCATAACCGACGCTGTCCGCAACGGCCGCCGCGTGTCATTTGAATTTGCACAAACCCCCGAACTTCTCACCGACGTTGCAGGCTTCATGTCGGGAGCGTTGATTCCTGCCCGACAATTCAGCTTTGAGCTGTTGAAATTGAAAAGGATGCTAAACGGAGGCCAAACCCAGATGGATACATTGAATAAAAATGAAAACACATACGTCGCCCGTGAAGGGCAACCACGCTAATCGTCAAGAATCGTATACAACCCCGTCAGCAGCCGCGTCACCAGGCGAACCGACCGCTCACAATAATTTCGCAGCTATTCCTGCAGAGCTGAAGGCGCTTGAGCGGTGGGTGAATTGGCAGTTCGTGAAGCGGGATGGCAAACCGACGAAAGAGCTAATCAACCCCCAAACCGGCAACCTGGCGTCGTGCAGCGACCCGGACACGTGGGGCACTTACGCTGATGCATTGGCACGTTTGAAGATAGACACCGTTGATGGTATCGGCTTTCAGCTCGGCAACCCATACTCCGGTGTAGATTTGGACGGATGCCGCGACTCAGCCACCGGTGACATTGACCCATGGGCCCAGAAAATCATCGCCAGTCTCAACAGTTATACCGAGATAAGCCCGAGACGCAGCGGCGTGCACATCTGGGTTAAGGGGAGCCTTCCTTCCAGCGGAAGGAAGAAAGGGAACATCGAGATGTACTGCACCGGACGGTATCTCACCGTGACGGGCTTGCATCTTGATGGAACGCCGAAGACCGTTGAAGAGCGCCAGATAGAATTGGCGGACCTCCACGCTCAAATCTTCGGGCCAGCCAAGTCTTCAGCCGCATCGGCAACCGTAACCGGACCAGTCAACTCGTTGGCTGATGAAGAAATAATCATCCGCGCCCGCAACGCAAAAAATGGTGACAAGTTCCGCCACCTCTGGCGTGGTGATATCAGCCATTACCAGTCTCAATCGGAAGCCGACCTAGCCCTCTCCACCATTCTGGCATTCTGGACAGGGAGGGATGCCGACCGCGTCGATTCACTCTTCCGTCTGAGCAAGCTCTTGCGCCCGAAGTGGGATGAGCGCCACAGCGCGGATGGACGTACCTACGGTCAGGTCACAATTGACAAGGCCATCAACGGTACCGGTGAGGTCTGGAATCAACCAATCGCTATGCCAAACGGCGGCAGCGGAGCGACCGGCGGAAATCGCCCAATCATCATTTACAGTGACCGCCAGCTGGATGCAGTTACCCACGAGGCATTGGATGCACTTCGCGCGAGCAATTCACGGCCCGAGCTGTTTGTCCGCAGTGGTCAAATTGTTCGCGTCCGCACGGATGAAGAAGACCGCCCTGTCATAGACATTGTCGGTGAGCCAGAGCTGCGGTCCAGGCTCGCGAGCGTGACAGATGCGATGACTATGGGAAAGTCCGGCCCTGTGAATTGCTTTCCCTACAAGGATGTCGTCAAGAATATCTTAGCGGTGGGCGAATGGCCCTTTCCAGCTCTTCAAGGCATCGTGGAAGCTCCGGCTCTGCGTGCGGACGGGACAGTTCTGACGGAACCTGGGTATGACCCGACGACGCGCCTGTTGTACGTCCCGGCACCTAGCCTTGATATTCCTACTATTCCCGAGAAACCGACCAAACCTCACGTTGCGGCCGCTCTTGATGCGGTCGAAGAAATCATCGGTGGATTTCCTTTTGTGGACGAAGCGAGCAAGGCAAACACGCTGGCGACCATGCTTACCTCCGTAGTTCGGCCAGCCATCAAAGGGAAGACGCCACTCGCCTTAATTGACGCTCCGCAAATGGGCACGGGAAAGGGATTGCTGTCGGAAGTTATCGGGTTCATTGCGACCGGGCGAGACAGCGCGATGATGTCGGCGCCGCATGAAGAAGAAGAATGGAGGAAGCGTATCACAGCGGCCCTGCTAACCGGCGCCTCGGTGATTAACATCGATAACGTTGAGCGCCAATTAGATTCAGCTGCACTTGCTTCGGTCCTGACGGCACGTGAGTGGTCAGACCGGATATTGGGCCTCAGCAAGATGGTCACGCTCCCCGTGCGGGCAACCTGGATTGCCAACGGCAACAACATCAAGGTAGGCGGAGACATGGCACGTCGCTGTTATTCAGTACGAATCGACGCCAAAACCGCGCGTCCTTGGACACGGACCGGGTTCAAACATCCGGAGCTTATGAGCTGGGTGACCGAAAACCGCGGCGAGATTCTCGCGGCCCTGCTGACCCTTGCTCGTGCGTGGTTTGCCGCTGGGAAACCAAATTATCGGGTGCCTGCTGTAGGCGGATTTGACGAGTGGGCGCGGGCAGTAGGAGGCGTGCTCGGATTCGCAGGTGTAACCGGCTTCCTGAAAAACCTGGACGGCCTGTATGACGCAGCGGATGAATCATCCCTACAGTGGGAGAAGTTCCTCGGAGTGCTGGCATCAACGTTTAAGGATGAGCCGTTCACCGTGAACAAGCTTGTTGGACGTCTGCAGACCGAGTCACAATTCATGGAGACCCTGCCCGACGACGTGACCTCTGACGACAAAGATGGAGAGGTCAGCCTGCAACGGCGGCTCGGTAAGGCATTCTCCAAACGGGAAGGGCGGCGCTACGGCGACTTCGATATCCATCTGGAGCGCTCCGGGATGATAAGCCGCGCGATCAAGTGGTGCGTGGTGCACGGATGAGTTTGCTCTTTGCAGGCTCGCTCGTCGCAAGACACAGAAGGGCAACAACTTGTCCTACTTTTTGGAAGCACAAAGTGAGTTTAGTGAGTTTGTTTCCTTCCATCGCGTGGGAGAGAAAAACCCTTTCTGAATATCCCCTGTGAGAATGGGCTGGAACAAACTCATGAAACTCACGGGGAGCTTGTATCACATTGAAAACAAACGATAGGCGGAATGAGTTTCACGTGGACAGAGCGGAGAGGAATCATGAAGAAAATGAGGGAGAGGTCTAAGAGTAAGTCCAATCGGAGTGAAAGTGCGTCAGGTCGTGACGTTATCAAAGAGCTGGAAACCAGACAGAAGCCGAAGGTCCCTAATCGTGGCCTATTGGCGAGTGTGAACCGCGAAGCTCCGTCCGGGACCAAACCGGGCCTAATCAAAGCAGATGAAAAGCGGATTCGCATCCCTCCCGGCAAGCTACTGCAGGTCCAGGGGCGATTGCTACAAGGGGAATCGCAACGCCAGATTGCGAGAGAGCTGCGCGTGTCCAGAAGGACGGTCACAAGGGTCATCCGGACGGAGGATTTTCAAAGTGTTATCCAAGAGCACCGGGGACGGCTGTTTTCCATCGTACCAGCCGCCGTGGATTCACTCCGTGCTGGAGTGACCACGGACCCACATCTTGCTTTTGCATTTCTGCGAAACTTGGGAATTGTCCCGGACCGCGAGGCGATGCTGGCATTGGCAAACGCCACATCCTCGATGAATCGGGAGGACCAGGGCGGCCTACGACAAGCAGTGATGCTGGCGGCGTGTATGCTCGAATCCGAAAGCGTATACGGGACCAAGTTGCCCGATGACATCAAGGCGCGACTAAAGGAAATGGAAAACGGGGTGTAGCTTGGACCATATGAAATAGGCCTCTGAACGCCCGACGCCAAGACTGACGCATCACCCGATTCCTCCCATGGAACGCATGCACAGGCGGTAATGGCGGGAACACACCTGCAATCGTCTGGCGCGGTTTTTCTGGGCACTGGATGGTTTTCTATTTTGCCGCGCTAGTGATTCTATATTCAGCCACCAAAGAGAATAACAGTGAGACACGTTGCCTAAACGGACATCTGCTTCATCCAAGCGCAAACTTTTGCACCCAGTGTGGTCAGGCAGCGATGCACAGGTAATTGTGTGCGTCCTCAGGAAAGGTTTCCTCAACAACTACCGTCCGAAGCTTCTGTTTAATTGCGCTTGGGCGAGTGTGCTAGATTCCGTGGCCAGGGAGTTTTTGCGATGGTCGCCCCCCGGCTCGATAAAGTAGAAGGATTTGTATCCGAAGCACTTCAGGCGTGGCACGACGAACGTGACAAAGACGTAATGCTATTTGGCACTGTTCGTGCGGAGCCTCCGCCTCTTTACGTTGGCGGGGACGAAATCGCCGCCAGAGCCAACCGGGAACAAGGAACACCTGAAAAATCTCAAAAGCAGCTCCTCAGGCGGCTGAAGCGATTTAGGTATCCGTACGTGGCCCCGAATCTGTATGCAGTACGAAATACGAGCGGCGAAACCTTCTACAGGCATGTTCAGAGCCTGGGTCTGCTGAGTTTTCTGTTGGAGCCCCCATTTTTGTGGGAGGTAAGAAAAGCCTGGTATTTTCGCCGCGTGCATGAGCTTGAGACAGAACAGCGCGTGGAAAAGAAAACACCATCCAGCTACCCGTGGGTGTTTCACCAAGAGATGATGTTCGCCATAGCTGGACAGCTAGCCCGGATTTCCAAGATTGCCGAGAAGCATCGAGTGCCGAGGAAGTGGTTCCAAGATTATTATGACGAATCACTAAGACAACTCTTGCTAGAAACATCGGTTGCGTACCCGGAGTGGATGCGTCGGAAGACACTGCTCAGTCGAATCCGACCCCGTTCGCTCGGCGTTGTGATGCAGCTCTAAATATTTCCAATCCTAAGGAATCAGACGCCGCAAGTTCAGCATCTAGCGGCGGCGTGGTACAGTCCGTCCCAGCGACGACAAAGGCGCGACGAAAAGGATACAAAATCATGTCGCGTCGTTGCCAGATGGGAACCGAAGTGGTGGTGGGAAATATGTATCGCCTCCGAGTTCGAGTTGATGTTCCCGGTGCAGGGCGAATCCAGAAGTCATTTCCAATTTGCCCCGTTTCCGGACCAGGCAGCTTGAACAAGACGGAACGAAGAAGAAAGCGGATGGAAATCGTGGCGCAGTACAACTCGCTGGATTACCTCAAGAAGGTCGTGGCGGAAGAAACCGGAACTACCTTCAAGGCGCAGTCCATTCGGTGGATGTCGAACTGCAAACTCCGGAAGCGCAGGCCGATAAAGCCTGTGACTCTGGTCAACTGGCAGGGCTATCTCGACAACCACATCCTGGCCGTCCTCGGAAGCCAGTCCATCGCCGAAGTGAACAACGCTTCGATGAAGAAGCTGGTCGAGGTTTTGGTCGGAAGGGGTTGACTCCGAAGTCCATCAACAACATTTGCCTGGTGGTCAAGCTAGTGAAGGCGAGTGCAGTGGATGAGAACGGCGATGAACTCTATTCGATGAAATGGAATCCGGAGTTCATCGATGCCCCAGTCGTTGACACGCGGAAGCAGCACACTCCCTCGCTCACCGGAGCGGAAATCACCAAGATTGTCGCATCAGCAGAAGGATGGTTTCAGACATTTTGCATCCTCGATGCGGCGACCGGGCTTCGCGCCGGTGAACTTCTTGGTCTTGAAATCCGGCACTTTGATGGCCGTAGCATCAAAGTCGGGCAGTCCGTGTGGCGGAGCGATGCACAGGCACCAAAGACACAGAACGCCTATCGCACCGTTGACCTCCACCCGGACGTGGCGGAACTGCTTACCGGCTTCGTTGGGGACCGCAAGAGCGGGTACATCTTCTGCACGAGCAAGGGAAAGCCGCACGGTCAGAGCAACATCCTGCGGCGCAAACTGCACCCTGCCCTAGAAAAGCTTGGAATCAAACGGTGTGGTTTCCATGCCTTCCGCCGATTCCGCAATACCTTTTTGCGGAACTACACCTCCTGCCCGAACGGACTTCGCAATTTCTGGCTCGGATGGAGCGGCAAAGACATGAGCGACCACTACGACAAAATCCGCGAAGACGAGGCCTTCCGCCGTGAAGTCGCGGAGCGTGCGGGCATCGGATTTGAACTCCCGAAGCCTCCAATTGTTCCAAGCGTTGGGAATGTTCCAAGCTCAGGCGAATAAGTGGAGCTCGCAACAGCGTGAACGTAAAGAAGTAAGTGGCGCGCCCGGAGAGATTCGAACTCCCGACCCTCTGGTTCGAAGATTAGGGCGGGAAATCTCAAACGTCTTATCGTCCGTTGCTTACGGGCACAAACGCTCTGAAAGCTGCCCCTCAGTTGGGCTACATATGGGCTACAAACTCGAAATGTTCCAGGAGACTCTTTTCGGGCAGAAGACAATTTACACTGGACGACGTGAAAGGGGCGACAATCAATCTTTTCTGTCGAGGTGGGCTTGATTACTATTCTCTAAGGCCTGCTGATCACGATGGGGCGGCGCCAGGCTTTTTGACGGCAAGCGCGCCGCTCGCTTCCTGCGTTTCTCCTCTAACTGCTGGTGATATGACAGCATGCCGAGGTAAAGCTGTTGCGTAAAATCGCACAGCTCCTCCATATCATCCCGCAAGTAAACAGAGCGCGCGTGGTCAGCTTTATCGCCATAAAGTGAATAAAAGTCCGTCATCTTGAACTGTGAGAACAGCTCACGCGCGGTAAGAATGAGGATCGGATTCATCTGCTTTCCGACATCCAATCTTGCCCTGCCCTGTTTGGCGAGGCTGGTTAGACTGCGAATCTCGTTCTTATCCAAAGCCTCGTTGAAAGTGCAAAAGCAAAGAACCGCTCCCGGAAAAAGCTCCGCTGCCTGGCGAGCTCTCGCAAAATCCTTTTCCTCGAACCGATTGAACGATTTACATTCCCCGATTATCAGATGTGGAGACGACCTGTGGCTAAAGCGACTTGGAGCAGCAAGCATTCCAAAATCAACCTCCAATTCCTTGCCGCTTTCATTCCGCATTTTGAAGCTCGGGAGCCAATTTGATTGTCGGGCAATCCTTTCGCTTAGAAAATGCAACGCCGTCGCGACGCAGTATGCTCCATCCGCAAAATGACCCGCAGCGAAAGGACCTATCACGCGATAGGCCCATGCCTCTTTATGAGGCGGCGATCCTGATGGAAATTCAAACTCGGCCAGGCAGCGCGGACATGACAGCCTAGGGGCTAGTTCTTCAAGACTAAACCAACTTGTGTGCTGACATTCCGAACAGCGAAGAGCCATTCCGAGTTTTAAGACCTTACACCGAATGAGGGTGTTTAAATGCGGTCTACTCAATCTTGGATGCTCCATGTTCGATTTGTGAATCACCTCAAGAACCTGTGACAATCGGGCATAAGACTTGTGCATCTTTTTCCGCGGTATACCCTCATCGCTGTCAATCTCCACCTCCAAATCTTCATGGGCCAGTCGGTCAATAAACTTCAGCAATTCTGGCGACCGCGCGACGATTCTGATCATATTCAATCCACCGACCGCGGAAATGATCTGGTTGCACGTCCTTCCAGCCGGAGAGAGTAACAGTTTGTAACCAAGAGACTCGGCCAGCGAAGAAAAAATGTTGATCGGAGTGGGAACGCGAAGAAAACTGGTGAAGCTATGCTCACCAGCCAATACCACTATCCCCTCGCGCGAGATCCACGTTTTCTTCTCGCCGAAATCGCGCGTTAAGGACGCCGCAACCTCACTTTTCCAAGGAACAATGGGTGTTCCCCCGGAAAAGGATTCGAGCACGTTCGCGCAAGCGGCCGTTCGGGAGCAGTACGGATCGTCTTCTGCAAAGTTGTGCGGCTGAGTTCGCAGATGAAGCCCTTCTCCGAGGACATGAGCATCGACCTGTTTCTCTGAGTGAGTGACCGTTTGCGGCTCAGCGTGGTCCGCGCTTCGCCCCCATTCTTCCCAGATGCGTGGCACTCGATGGTCAAGGGACGCGAACTGCGGAGGTGGCCAAGTCAGCTTTGAAATGAATTGCTTCAATGCCTCAACGGATTGTGATCGGGCGCACAACAGGGTGGCGTGGTGAAAAGCGTTCGAAGGAGGGGCGTAGGACTTGTATGCTGATTTGATGAAATGATTGCAGTAGTCGATAAGGCTCGGCGCCAAACTAGCAGGAAGAGGGGCTATGTGCCATCCAAGCGCTCTTAGATTCCAAAACTCAATCAGGTCAAATGATGATTGTTCATCCAGGAAGAACAGCTTCGAGTCAATCGACCAACTATTCCTGAGTGTATCCAACTCATGACGAGTAGCTCGCAATGGATAGAGAATTTTCTGGTCAAAGAGTTGAGGAAAGTCAACGGCGTTAACTGCCTCTCTCGTGCCGTCAAGCGCTTTGAGATAAATATCCGCTACTTCGGAAAGCACGCCAGATTCGGGCAAAGACCCAAACGTTGCAGCGAAGAGAAGACCGAATCTTTTTTCGGTACTTGAGGGGATCAATACACTAGGCGGATGGCGCTGGACAAACCGGAAAGAAGTTCGATACAGATCATCGCAAACGCTACGCAGATCAATTCCTATCTTGCATCTCCCCCGGTCATCCCGGCTGGTCAGATCTTCGATCGCCAGAATGCGCTTGGCGGGAAACGCGATTCCGTGAGACGCCGCATCGCCAGACCTGATCTCAATCAAATAGTCTGGTTGGAATGCTTCCACCAATCCCTTCAGGACTGCTTTGGCTGGTGGTGTCTTGAAATATTGTTCACGATATCGACTAGGGACTTGCTTGAAGAGCGGAATGATGAAATTAAATACGCCTCCCCAGAGGGAAGAGTTCACTTCAAATATTCTCTGCAGACTGGTTTTGTCCTTCGCCTCAACAGCAAACGCGAAGCGCAGGGGGCGCACCCTGACAGTTGCACTCTCCATCGAGGTTTTCCTGAACTGCTGTCCTTCATATTAACCGAGGCTTCTGATACGGTCGAACTCGATCATGTCATTCCCGCCAACCCAGCAGCCTCCGAACTTGTAGGGCCCCTCTTAGGCGCAGAACTCGTCACACGAAGGGGAATATGTAAGGAATATGACGCCGTGCGGGAGAGTTACGGATGTTGCCTCAACCAATTGAGAATTTGAAGTATTCCTACGAAAAAAGTAAACAAAAGTATGGACACGGCACCAGCAAAAATGCCGACCAGGATAAAACGCGGGAGATTGGCACGCAGCGGCCACCAGGTTTGCCGCCAATCGTGTCTGTTCTGCACTGGTTCATTCAGGCTAGCGAGCTCTTCTTGCGGCAGCGTTAGGAATGAACGCCAAAGAGTCACAAAGAGACTGCTCAGGTGTTGCACGCGAAAGAAGTCGCTGTGTCCAAAACCCCGTGCTGCGATGTTAATTACTGCACCGCTGCAATTGAAGCCGATTCTTCCCGAGGGACCGGAGCCGGGTATGAAATAGTGGGCAACTAACGCCCAAAAGTCCCTCGTCCCATAATGGTTTAGGACGGCTTGGACCTGCCCCCTGTCAACGAGTTCGCGCCAATTAGCGTCGGGCCGAATAACGCTGCCCAGAAGAATGACTCGCCCTACCTCAAGGCTTCGATCCATTCTTAA
>Ga0209275_10000421_pt1 | contig 16391 bp, 16 predicted proteins | sample HubBroMetageREF2_FD_188344 | JGI IMG/M metagenome (GOLD analysis project Ga0209275, IMG submission 188344) | Reference soil microbial communities from the Hubbard Brook experimental Forest, New Hampshire, USA - Hubbard Brook CCASE Soil... | ecosystem: Environmental > Terrestrial > Soil >... | reverse complement strand
TAGCGAAGCGCAGTAAGTAACTAAAAAAAGGGGCGCGATAAATCGCGCCCCTCGTTGCACCCATCACGTTCTTTGTATTTCGCACGTGTCGTAGTGGAAGATTAAAGTTTGACGGTGACAGTTTTCACCTCAGTGTAATTCGCGAGGCCGTATTCGCCGAGTTCGCGGCCGATGCCGGACTGTTTAAAGCCGCCGAATGGGGCGGCAGCATCGAAAACATCATAGCAATTTACCCAGACAGTGCCGGCGCGAACGCCGTCGGCAATGGCGTGAGCCTTGGTAATGTCCTGGGTCCACACGGCAGCGGCCAATCCGTAGAGGGATTTGTTGGCGCGCTGCACGACTTCCTCGACATCTTTGAATTTGAGGATGGACATGACCGGGCCGAAGATTTCTTCCTGAGCAATTTTCATATCGTCTTGAACGTCGCCGAAAACCGTGGGCTCGATGAAGTAGCCTTTGTCGCCGACGCGATTACCGCCGGCGAGGAGCTTGGCTTTTTCGGATTTCCCGGAATCGATGTAGCTCATGATTTTGTTGAACTGGTCTTGATCGACTTGCGGACCTTGTTCGGTATTTTTGTCGAAGGGATTGCCGACGGTGCGCTTTTTAGCGCGGGCGACGGATTTTTCGACGAATTCGTCGTAGCACTTTTCTTCGACGAAGAGGCGAGAGCCGGCGCAGCAGCATTGACCCTGATTGAAGAAGAGCGCGAAGTGGGCGCCTTCGATGGCCTTGTCCATATCGGCATCGGCGAAAACGATGTTGGGACTTTTGCCGCCGAGTTCGAGGGTGACACGTTTGAGATTCGATTCGGCGGCAGCCTTCATGATGAGGTGGCCGACTTCGGTGGAGCCGGTGAAGGCAACTTTGTCGACGTCCATGTGACGAGCGAGCGCGGCGCCAGCGGTGGGACCGTAACCGGGAAGCAGGTTGACGACGCCATCAGGAAAGCCAGCTTCCTGGATGAGTTCGGCAACGCGGAGTGCGGTGAGAGGTGTCTGTTCGGCGGGCTTCATGACTACGGTGCAGCCGGTGGCAAGAGCGGGGCCAAGTTTCCAGGCTTGCATGAGCAGCGGAAAATTCCAGGGAATGATTTGGCCAACGACGCCAACGGGCTCGTGCTTGGTGTAGGTGAAGTAGCGGCCCTGTACGGGAATGGTCTTGCCCTGAATTTTGTCGGCCCATCCGGCGTAGTAGCGATAGCAGGCGATGGTGAGGGGGAGATCGGCGGCGAGGGCGACTTGATAGGGCTTGCCGTTATCGAGTGATTCGAGCTGGGCTAATTCTTCTTTGTGCTTTTCGATTAGGTCGGCGAGGCGATGGAGGAGGAGTCCGCGTTGGGAGGCGGTGAGTTTCTTGCGCCACGGGCCGTTGTCGAAAGCGGCGCGCGCGGCGCCGACAGCTTTGTCGACATCGGCGGCGTCGGCTTCGGCGACTTGGGTGATGACTTCGCCGGTGGAGGGATTGATGGTCGGGAAAGTTTTGCCGGAGGCGGCGTCGACCCACCTGTTGTTGATGAAAAGTTTTGTTGCGGTGATTTTGACGCTGGGTTCGATGACGGAAGTGGCAGTGGCCATGGATGTCTCCTTGGAGTGATGAACTGGGGTGAAGAGAAGGGTATACCGGGTGCGGGATGTACGCAAGAAACTGATTTGGAGGATTGGAGAAACGGGGTGGGGCAGATGAGGGAAGAAGGAAAAGGCTAACGCTGAGACGCAGAGAGCGCCGAGGAGCGCGGAGGATTGGTGTTACGTGGCTGGGGCGGGGGTGGGGGAGGCTTGGTGGCGGCGGGTTACTACTACGGCGGTTAGGAGGCTGCAGGCTAGGAGGGCGGCGGCCAGGAAGTAGGGGGCACCGGGGAGGTGGATGCGGGCGGAGGGGGAAATGGCGGCGGAGAAGACTTGGGTGAAAAGGAGGGGCCCTAGCATGCCGGTGAGTGCGCGAAGGGAATTGATGGCGCCTTGAAGTTTGCCTTGGGAGGTGGCGTCGACGCGCTGGGACATTAAGGATTGGACGGAGGGGCCTGCGACTCCCCAGAGGGCGATGAAGGGAATGGCGGCGAGCATTTGCCATCCGCGCCAGGCGAGAGCGAAACCTGCGAAGCCGAGAACTCCCCAGAGAAGGCCGGAGACCAGGCCGAAGCGTTCGCCGAATTTCTTGACGTAGGGGCCGACCATGCCGCCGGAAACGATGACCGCGCAAATGCCGACGAGGGCGAGGGAGATGCCGACGCTGCGGGTGTTCCAGCCGTAACGAAATTCGGTGTAGAGGACGAAGACGTTTTGCAGGGCTTGGTGGGCGAGGTAATAGAGGAAGACGACGATGGAGAGACCGGCGAGTTCTGGATGCGAGCGGAGGAGAGTGAGGGAGCCGAGAGGATTGGCCATGGCCCAGGCGGACTTGGAGCGTTTTTCTTTGGGCAACGATTCGGGGAGGACGAAAAGGCCGTAGAGGAAATTGGCGATGCTGAGCGCAGCGGCGGCCCAGAACGGAGCGCGGAGATCGTATTGGCCGAGGAGGCCTCCTACGGCGGGGCCAACGACGAAGCCGACTCCGAAGGCGGCGCCGAGCATGCCGAATTTTTTGGCGCGTTCGATGGGGGCGGTGATGTCGGTGATGTAGGCGAAGGCGGTGGAGACGTTGGAGGCGGTGATGCCGGAGATGAGTCGGCCAACAAAGAGCCAGCGGAGGGTAGGTGCGAGGGCCATGAAGATGTAGTCGAGGCCGAGACCGAGACAGGAGATGAGGATGACGGGGCGGCGGCCGAAGCGGTCGCTCCAGGCGCCGAGTACCGGGAGGAACAGGAACTGCATGAGGTTCCAGGCGAAGCCGAAGTAGCCGGTGATGTCGGCGGCGCGAGCCATGTTGCCGCCTTCGAAGGCGATGATGAGGTTGGGGAGGACCGGGGCGATGATGCCAAAGGCGAGGAAGTCGAGGGTGACGGTGATGAGGATGAAGGCGAACGTGGCATGAGATGTGGCTTGGGGAGATGGGGCCGACGATGGGGAGGAGACGTTGGCGTCGGTGGGAGAAGGAACGTTCTCGATGTCATGCATTGGCGCAATGATTCTAGCGTATTTGGGGAGAGGGAAGCGTAGTCGATCCGATAAACTTGAGCGAAGGAACGATCATGCCGAGAGAATACGTAGAAAAGCGGGAAACGGGATATTACATCGTTGGCAGTCGAGTGAGTCTGGATACGCTTGTGCAGGCGTTTCTTTCGGGTGATTCGGCTGAAACGATTCAGAGGGCTTTCTCGACGTTAAGCCTGGAAGAAGTTTATGGGGCATCGCCTTCTATCTCGGTCATCGCGAAGAAGTGGAAGCAACGATGGGTGTGGACGTGCGCGAACTCGAAAAGCTAATTAAGGCTAGTCGCGAGAAAAATCCATTGCTTTTTCGGAAGCTGGAAGAAGCCCGCCGGGCGCAACAACTCGAAAAGCAGCGATGAAGGTACGATTTCTGACCGACGTGAATTTTGACGAGCGGATTATTAGCGGGCTGGTTCGACGGGAAGCCGATCTTGATTTTCAGACCGCAGTGGAAGCGCGGTTACATGGCCTGCCAGATAATGAAGTCTTGAAGATCGCGGCAGATAGCAATCGAGTGCTGGTCACCCACGACAAGAAGACGATGCCTGCCGCGTTTGGAGCATTCCTTCAGCAAAGAAATTGTCCCGGAGTGATCCTGGTTCCGCAGGAACTTGCATTAAAACTGGCGACCGATGAACCGCTTCTGATTTGGAATGCCTCGGAAGCCGAAGGCTGGCGCGGGATGATTGCGCAAATCCCTTTTTAAGCCCTTCCATTTCTAATTCCGCGACACCATACCAGCGCTTAGACTTCCAGGATGACTGGGAGGATTAGGGGGCGCTTGGAGGTTTGTTTGTTGATGTAGCGTTTCAGGTCGATGCGGATTTTTTCTTTGATAACGGACCAGTCGGCACGCTCTTCCATGTTGGAAAGTTCGACGGTTTTGGCGACGACTTCGCGGGCGCCTTTTAGAATTTCGTCGTTTTCGGTCATCAAGCCGCGGGAAACAATTTCCGGAGCGGATTCGATGCGGCCGGTGTTTTTGTCGATGGCGATGATGGGGATGACGACGCCTTCTTCTGAGAGATGTTTGCGATCGCGAACGACGATTTCTTCGATTTCCTCGAGCGAGCCGGAATCTACGAGGACGCGTCCAGCGGTGACGGGATCGCGCCGGGTGACGCCGTCTTCTGTAAATTCGATGCACTTGCCATCTTCGAGAAGAAGAATTTCGCCGGTGACGACGCCGAGTTGATGAGCGAGGGCGGCGTGGCGGAAGAGATGTCGATATTCACCGTGAACGGGAATGAAATATTTGGGCTTGACGAGCTGGAGAAGAAGCTTTTGTTCTTCTTGGCTGGCGTGTCCGGAAACGTGAATGGGACCATTGGAATTGTCATAGTAGACCAAGGCGCGGCGGCGGAACATGTGGTCGAGCATGCGGAAGATGGCTTTTTCGTTTCCGGGAATGATGCGCGCGGAGAGGATGACGGTGTCGTTTTCGTCGATGGAGACGAGGCGATGATTATCGACGGCGATGCGGGACATGGATGACATGGGCTCGGCTTGGGAGCCACTGGCGAGGATGAGCAGGCGCTTGGGATCGAAGCCGCGAATATCTTGCGGGCGCACGACCATGCCATCAGGAATGCGGAGATAGCCGAGATCGTGGGCGATTTCGACGTTGTCGACCATGCTGCGGCCAACGAAGGCGACTTTACGGCCAACGCGATCGGCGATGTCGATGACTTGCTGAATGCGATGGATGGAGGAGGCGAAGCAAGAGAGGACCACGCGGCGCGGCGCGGAACGAGTTAATTCTTCGATACGAGGACCGATGACGCGTTCGGAGGGCGTGAAGCCGGGACGCTCGACGTTGGTGGAATCGCTGAAGAGCGCGAGGACCCCTTCGGCGCCGTAGCGAGCGAAGGCGTGCAAATCGAAATGATAATTGCCGATGGGAGTTTGATCGATCTTGAAATCGCCGGTGTGAATGATGACGCCAAGGGGCGTGCGAATGGCGAGTGCCACGCAATCGATGGTGCTGTGAGTGACGGGAATGAATTCGATTTCGTATTGGCCGAGTTCGATGCGACGGCCGGGAACAGCTTCGAAAAGTTTGGCGGTATCGAGAAGGCCGGCTTCTTCGAGACGCTTTTTGACCAGGGCGAGAGTGAAGCGGGTGCCGTATATCGGGACGTTGAGATCGCGGAGGATGTAGGGAAGCGCGCCGATGTGATCTTCGTGGCCGTGGGTGAGGACAATGCCGCGGATATGCTGGCGGTTTTGTTTCAGGTAGGTGATGTCTGGGATGACGAGGTCGACGCCAAGGAGTTCGGAGTCGGGAAACATCATGCCGGCGTCGACGACGAGGATATCGTCGCCAAAACGCAGGACCAACATGTTCATGCCAAATTCGCCGAGACCACCCAGAGGAATAACGGTAAGAGACTGATTAGACTTGCTCAAGTAGTGCCTTTCTTCGTTCTATGAACTAGAAATCGTACCACATGCGTCGGTGGGGTGCGTGGAGGGATGGGACCGGGCGAAAAATCCAGTCGAGAAAAGATTAAAGATAACGCTGAGGCGCAGAGAACGCGGAGTTGCGCAGGGGAAACTCAAACGCGGAGTTGCGCAGAGAAACTTCAGGCTAGGTGCGTTTCGTGTTAGGAGCGACGGGAGCCGAAGAAGAGGTGGGCGATAAACACCAGGATTACGGCGCCTAGGGTGGCGGCGGCCAGGGAATAGAGGAAGGTGTTGGCGTGGACGATACCGAGCTTGGTGAAAATCCAGCCGCCGATGACCGAGCCGATCAGGCCGAGAATGATATCGCCGATGCAGCCGAAACCTTCGCCGCGAGAGAGTTTGCCGGCGAGCCATCCAGCGATCAAGCCGAGAAGAATCCACCCGAAAAGACTGTTGGGCCAACCCACTTCGACGTCGACTTGGCGTGTGGCGGATTGCAGGAGCAGAGTGGCGACAGTGGGCAGCATGTAGATCTCCTTGTCTAGCTTGGTTCAGCCTGGTTGCGTTTTAGCGCGCAGCGGGTTGCTGCTGGGTCATGCAATGCAGAGTTCCCAAACCCAAAACCAAGTCGCGACAGTGTATCCCAACAATCTGGCGGTCTGGAAATAGTTTCGCGAGGGTATTGAGAGCGACGCGATCGTTGGGATCGTTGAAGGTGGGAACGATGACGAGTTTATTGGCGATGTAGAAATTGGCATAGCTGGCGGGGAGGCGCTGGCCATCGAAACAGACGGGCGCGGGCATGGGAAGCGTTTCGACGCGGAGAGCCTTGCCGTCTTGATCGGTCATGAATTGCAGTCGCTGGAGATTGTCCTGGAGTGGGGCGTAGTTGGCGTCATTCGGATTTTCTTCGACGATGGTAACGACGGTGGCCGGGTTGACGAAGCGAGTGAGATCGTCGACGTGGCCGTGGGTATCGTCGCCGGCGATGCCGTTGCCTAGCCAGAGAACTTTGCTGATGCCGAGATATTGGCGGAACATTTCTTCGTAATCCTGGCGGGTGAAGCCGTGATTGCGTTCTTGCGTTTTGGAGAGCAGGCATTCTTCGGTAGTGAGGAGAGTGCCGCGGCCGTTGACGTCGATGGAGCCGCCTTCGAGCACGACGCGACGATTGTTGTGGAGTGGCAGGAAGAGGCGGTGCTTGAGTTTTGCGTTGGCGTTGGCTTTGGTGACGACGATGGCGTCTTTTTTGTGGTTGGGATATTTGGCCCAGCCGTTGAAGACGAAATGATTGTAGGCGACTTCGCCCGCGGAATTTTTGACGCAGATAGGGCCGGAGTCGCGCATCCAGCCGCGATCGGTGGGGATGCGGAAGAAGTCTACATTGTCGAGATTGGCAGCGGATTTTTTGAGGATGGAGCGGACGCGTTTTTCTGCGACGGCATTCTCGACCATGAGGAAGACGCGTTCGACATGGGAGAGGTGGCGGACGATTTCTGCGAAGGCCCAGGGAATGGGAGCAAATTTACCGGGCCAGTCGCTGAGTTCGTGGGGCCAGCCGAGCCAGGTGGCTTCATGGAGCTCCCATTCTGCGGGCATGTGGTAGCCGAGTTCGAAGGGCGTTTTTGAATTTGTGGATTGTTTCATGAGAGAGGCAGAGATCTCCAATTTGCTTCGTTCGCGGTGGTGCAGAGTGTTGGGGCCTAGTACGTCGAACTTTTAGCTGAGCTTAAACTTTTTGTCGGCACATGTGAATTTGTTGTGACGCGATTACTTTTCGCCGAGCCAGCGATTGGCGATGATGGGATAAGCGTCGATGCGGCGATCGCGGAGGAAGGGCCAATTCCTGCGAGTCTCTTCGCTCTTGGCTGGATCGCATTCGACGACGAGAATTTCTTCCTTGTCGTTGGAAGCTTCGGAGAGAACCTGGCCGAAAGGATCGGCGACGAAGGAATTGCCCCAGAATTCGATGCCCGGATCGCCCTTGTCGGGTTTGCCTTCAAAGCCGACGCGATTGACGACAGCCACATAGGCGCCATTGGCGATGGCGTGGGAACGCTGAATGGTTTTCCAGGCATCGAGTTGGGCAGCGCCAAGTTGCGCTTTCTCGTGCGGATGCCAGCCGATGCTGGTGGGATAAAAGATAACCTGCGCGCCTTGGAGCGCGGTGATGCGCGAACCTTCGGGATACCACTGGTCCCAACAGATTTGCACGCCGATGCGGGCGAATTTGGTGTCGAAGTTGAGAAAGCCGAGATCGCCGGGAGTGAAATAAAATTTTTCGTAGTAGAGCGGATCGTCGGGAATGTGCATCTTGCGATATTTGCCGAGGTAGGTGCCATCGGCATCGAGAATGGCGCAGGAGTTGTGGTAAACGCCGGCGGCGCGGCGTTCGAAAACGGAAACGACGAGCGCGACTTTCTTTTCTTTAGCGACTTGCGCGAGGCGCTCGGTGGTGGGGCCGGGAACGGCTTCGGCGAGATTGAAGAGTTCGGGATCTTCGGTGCGGCAAAAATATTCGCCGGCGAAAAGCTCGTGGAGACAGATGACTTGAGCGCCACGCGTGGCCGCTTCGTGGATTTTTTCGGTGGCACGGGTGAGATTTTCTTCTTTGTTGGTGGTGCAAGACATCTGCACGAGACCGATCGTAAATTTGTTGGCCATGCAAATTATCTTAACACGAGGGAATTTTTTGAATGTGAACACGAATTATTCTTTCCTTCTGTTAAAGTTTGTACTATCAATTCAGTAGCAATCGCTCTGCAATCCAGAAACAACGCGATGGGTGCTTAACAGATGAGGCGTTGTTTCGAATTGCCCAGGAGAAATAATGGCCAAGAGTTCGAAAAAAACCGTGACGGGACGAGTGCTGCACGACCCGGTGAAAGATAAGCTGCGGCCGATTTTCCCCCTCGACCTGGCGAAGTGCCGGACGATTGACGAACTAGTGCGCGCGATGGGAGATACGGCGTACACGGCGCGGCAGATCGGCGATGCCGCGGATGTTTTAGAAGCGATGGCGCGAGACAAAGATTGTTTCGTGGTGATGACGCTGGCGGGAGCGCTAACCGTAGGGAAGATGGGGTTGGTGTTTTGCGATTTGATCGAGTCGGGAATTGTTAAGGCCATTGTTTCGACAGGCGCGTTGATGGCGCATGGATTGGTGGAGGCTACAGGACGATCGCACTTCCGCTACGACCCATCGAAGATGGACGACAACGAATTATTTTTTGCGGGGTACAACCGCGTTTACGATTCGCTGGAGCCGGAAAGCAATCTGGATCACGTGGAGAAGGTGGTGGACGCGATTCTGGAGGATTGGGATCCGGAAGAAATTGTGTGCAGTTGGAAATTGCACCGGCGGATTGGGGAATACCTGACGAAGAATGCGAAGGGAAGAGGAATATTGAAGTCGGCGTACGAGCATAACGTGCCGGTATATGTGCCGGCGTTCAGCGATTCGGAGTTGGGATTGGATTTCGCGTTGAATAAGTATGGACGGCAGCGGGATGGGCGGCCGATATTGCGATTTGATCCGTTTGAAGATTTCCAGGCGTTCGCGGACATCATGATGAACACGAAGAAAATGGGAATTTTTACGATTGGCGGAGGAGTGCCGCGGAACTGGTCGCAGCAATTTGGAGTGTATGCGGAATTGATGGCGCGGCGTGGCTATAAGAAGCTACCGCTGAAACGGTATTCGTATGGCGTGCGAATTTGCCCGGAGCCGGCGAACTGGGGAGGGCTGAGCGGGAGCACGTATACGGAAGCGGTATCGTGGGGAAAGTTTGTGCCGCCGGAAGAAGGCGGGAAGCTGGCGGAAGTTTTGGATGATGCGACAGTGGCGTTGCCGCTGATTGTGGGAGCGGTGCTGCAGAGAATCGGATACTTCAAGAAATAGATGTCGGAGGGAGTTATGGGCGAACGTACTCGGAGTGGGATTGGTGTGTTTGTACTGGCTGGGATAGTGACTGGTGCGGCGGCGGTGGGATTAATGCCGTCGTATACTTTTCCGCGGGCGATGGCCCATGAAGCGTCGCGACTGCAAAAGGATGCTGCGATGAAACACGCTACTGGACCGTTTGAAGTGAAGATCACGCCGCTAGAGCCGGCAAATAAGACGGAAGATAATTCGCTGGGGCGGATGCTGCTGGAGAAGCAATTTCACGGGGATTTGGAGGCGAGCAGCAAGGGCGAGATGTTGACGGCGGGATCGGTGGCGAAGGGATCGGGCGGGTATGTGGCGATCGAGAAGGTTTCGGGGACGCTGAACGGGCGGGCGGGGACATTTATATTGCAGCATAACGCGACGATGGATCGTGGGACGCCGCACCTGAATATTGTGGTGGTGCCGGATTCGGGGACTGGGGAGCTTGCGGGGATTGCTGGCACGTTGAACATTATTATCGAGAGTGGGAAGCATTCGTATGATTTTGCGTATTCGTTGCCGGACGCAAAATAATCAAACGCGAAAATAGAAAATCGAAAATGGGATCGCGTGGTTGGCGGTTGGGCTGCTCGTGTGCGTTAGTCGACGATGACGGTGGTGCCTGCGCCGGCGTAGAGGTAATTGTCGCCGAAGGCTTTTTGGAGGCGGGCGAAGGCTGGCTCGCCGGTGCAATGGCCAGGGGCGATGCGTTGAATATTCCACTTGGATTTTAGATTCGTGACAAGCTGATCGATTTCACTTTCAGGGGTGGTGACGAGATGCAATCCGCCGAAGACGATGTAGACGCGTGAGTCGACGGCGGTGGCGGCTTGCAAGATTTCGTCGATGCCGGAGTGAGAGCAGCCGTCGACGAGCAGGAGGCCGTTGGGCTTTTTGATGGCGAGGGTGAGTTCAGGCATTTCGAGGAAACCTTTGCGTTGCGAGACGGTGGGCACGAGAAAAATTCCCGGCATGACTTCGGTCAGTTTGTTGACGAGGATGAAATTTCCGGAGTCATAAAGTTTGCCGAAATAGAGATTGTCGAAATAGGCGCCATCGAAGTAGCGCATTTTGGCGGGCAGGGAAGCGTCGGAGCGGAAGTAAGTGGGAGGGATGGGTGCGCCGCCGAAACCGTTGGAGCCATCGCGGGGAACGTAGACGGTGACGGTGGGATTTATTTTGAGGAGGTATTTCAGGCCGGTGGTGTGATCGGTGTGGCGATGAGAGATGACGACGAAATCGAGTTTGGTGAGATCGATGCCGAGGGCTTTGACGTTGTGCTCGAGAATGTCGGCGTTGTTGCCGGTGTCGAAGAGAATGCGTTTGCCGTCGTGCTCGATGAGAGCGGAAAAGCCCCAGTCTTTGGTGACGAGTTTGGAATCGCTGAAGGCGTCGTAGAGGATAGTGACGCGATCGGGTGATGCGGCGCGAACGGAAAAAAGAGTAGACACCAGCAGAGAAATGACGAGCACGGCGCGCAAAGGAAGAACTCGCAAGCGACACCTCCGCTGATTTCAGGAAATTCGGTTAGTCGTTTTCGCCGATCAGGAATGCGGCGGTCAGGACGGTGGTCCAGAGTCCGCGCTTGTCGCCGACGGCGGATTGGGTGATGTTCATGGTGCGGACGATCTTATTGGAGATGCGGTAGACTTCTTTTTTCTCGTCCCAACTCAAATCCGGATCAAATTCTACGTTCAAGGTGGTTGCGAGCATTTCCGCGGCGAGTTCTTCGGCGTATTCGCCGGCGATATCTTCGGTTTCGCCGAAGGAATGATGCTCGGAGAGGTAGCCGTACATGGTTTTGTCGCCGGGAAGCGCGAGGCCGATGCTGGCGGCGATGAGGCGATGCGGTTCCTTAGTGGAATTTTCACTGATGACGGTGAAGGCGACCTGGCCGGGGCGAATCTGCTTCAAACCCTCGCTGCGCGAAATCAATTTGCAGTTGGGAGGGAAGATGGAAGAGACGCGCACGATGTTGCACGCGGCGATGCCCGCGTTGCGGAGCGCGAGCTCGAAGCTGGACAGCCTTTCGCGGTGCTTTCCCACGCCCTTAGTGAGGAAGATTTTCTTTGCGACAAACGCCATTGTGCTGGGTCACCGTATCCGAGAGTGGATTTACTAGAAAAATTTAGCCTTGTGGAAAAGTAACAAGAAGGTTTCGGAGTGTCAATGAAGAAAGAGCCAGAAGAAGAGTAGAGAAAGCGTTCGTGAACGGCGTGTGAACGAAAGAAAGCAGCGCGCGGAAATTTTCCTAGTCGCCAGAGAGGGCGCGAACGAGTTTTCCGAGCGGACGGCAAAGCGCGAGAACCTTTCCGAGATCGTCAGCAGTGAAATCGGGGCCGGCTTCGGTGGCGGTGTTGCCTTTGCGGCTGACTTGCATGACGCCAACAACTTTGGCTTCACACAAGATCGGGGCGCTGACAATTTTTTGAATGGAATCACCGGAAACGGCGGCGGCTTTCACGCCTTCGAAGACGCTGGCGTGGCGCACGGCAGAAAAATTGTTATTAATTTCGGGGCGACTCTCGCGAGCAGTACGCGCAGCGAGAGCAGAGGTGCTGGAGAGGGGAATGAATCCGACATTTTTGAGAGCTTGGGGAACGAGGAAGTGAAGATGGCGCCAACGATTGGAGACGCCGAGAATGGCGATCTCGTCGGGCTTGACGCCCAAATTTTTGGCGATACGTTCGGCGATGGCGGGCAGAGAAACTTCCGCGGCAGAGGAAGAGTCCGCTTCGAGCGCGTTGGCGAGACGTTCTAATTCCGAAACTAAGTTAGTACTCATGATTTGGGTAAACGCTCCCCTGATCCGGCAGGGGAATGGGGTTCGGGCGCGGAACCCTCCGTCTATTACCCTTATGTTCGCGGAGCGGAGCGCGTTTACGCAAGAATATTTCAAAAGGTTTGTGCTTTCCGGAGAGAGAGCATGGCTTGCAACGATTGTTGCAACTTCATATACTGAAAAAGCCGAAATTCCAAAGCGTCCGCAATTCGCGCTCAGAGAAGTTCTACGGGAATTTGTCCGGCGGAGAGGGCATGTCTTCAGCGACAACCCGGCCTGACACGAGTTACCTGCTAAGAAAACTACATTCTCTATCGGGCATTGTTCCCGTTGGCGCATTTTTGGCGGAGCATTTCTGGTCGAACAGCGCGGCGTTGGTAAGTCCCGAAAAATACAACAGCGTTTCCGCCGAACTGCAAGGCATTCCGTTCCGGCCACTGATTGAGTGGACGCTGATCTTTTTGCCGCTGCTGTATCACGGGCTGTACGGGGTTTACATCTGGGTGCGCGGGAAGTCGAATGTGTCGTCGTACCCGTGGGTAGGGAACTGGCTGTACACGACGCAAAGGTATACGGGGCTGATTGCGTTTGTATATATAGGATGGCATTTGTACACGGAGCGGTGGCTGACGCACGGGAAATCGACGTACGGGGATGTGGAATCGCAACTGGTAAATCCATACTTTTTCGCGTTCATGGCGATCGGAGTGTTGGCGTCGTCGTTTCACCTGGGAATTGGGATCTGGAATTTTCTGTACAAGTGGGGAATCACGGTATCGGCGCCGGCGCAACGGCAAGCAGGAAGATTCGGACTTGCGGTGGCGTTGCTGTTTAGTTTGGTTGGCTTGCTGATCCTGGTGAGCTTCCGCTGGAACTGGCATCCTTTCGCGTTCTACTACACCAAATGAGACAACCTAAAATAATTGTCGTGGGTGGAGGTCTGGCTGGGCTGATGGCGACGATACGTGTCGCCGAAGCGGGCGTGCCGGTGCAACTGTTTTCGATCGTGCCGGTGAAGCGGTCGCACTCGGTGTGTGCGCAAGGCGGAATCAACGCGGCGAAGAATAAAAAAGGCGAAGGCGACAGTCCCGCGAAACATTTTGACGACACGATTTATGGCGGCGATTTTCTGGCGAACCAACCGCTGGTGAAACGGATGTGTGACGAGGCGCCGGCGATTATCGATTTGCTGGATCGCATGGGCGTGCCGTTTAACAGGACGCCGGAAGGATTGCTGGATTACCGGAGATTTGGCGGGACATTGTTTCACCGGACGGCATTTGCGGGAGCGACGACCGGGCAGCAGCTTTTGTACGCGTTGGACGAGCAAGTGCGGCGACATGAAGCTGCTGGCGAAGTGAAGAAGTTCGAAGGCTTTACGTTTCTGTCGGCGGTGCTGGACGATGAGGGCGTGTGCCGCGGAATAGCGGCGATGGATTTGCGGTCGATGGAAGTGAAAACGTTCCCGGCGGATGCGGTAATTTTCTGCACGGGCGGCATCGGGGCGATTTTTGGAAGGTCGACGAATTCGGTGGTGTGCACGGGTTCGGCGCAATCGGCGCTGTTTCAGCAGGGCGTGGACTACGCGAACGGAGAATTCATTCAGGTGCACCCGACGTCGATTCCTGGCGAAGATAAGCTGCGACTGATGAGCGAATCGGCGCGCGGCGAAGGCGGACGAGTGTGGGTGCCGCGGAATCCGAATGATAACCGTCCCCCGCGAACAATACCGGAAAGTGAGCGGTTCTACTTTTTGGAAGAATGGTATCCGAAGTACGGGAACCTGGTGCCGCGCGACATTGCGACGCGGGCGATTCACCGCATTGTGTATCAGGAAAAACTGGGACTCCACGGGCAGGCGGCAGTTTACTTGGATGTGACGCATCTGCCGCGGGAAGTGCTGGATCGCAAGTTGGAAGGGATTCTGGAGATTTACGAAAAGTTTTGCGGCGTGGACCCGCGCGTCGAGCCGATGCAGGTGTTTCCGGGAATGCACTACACGATGGGCGGAATTTGGGTGAACAGCGTCGACCAGGCTACGAACGTGCCGGGAATTTATGCGGCTGGGGAATGTGAGTATCAATATCACGGAGCAAACCGGTTGGGCGCGAATTCGCTGGTGAGCTGCATATTTGGCGGCGGGATCTCGGGACCGGCGGCGGTGAAGTACGCGCAGGGTTTAGAGAAGGGCGCAGACGCGGTGGAAGCGTCGGTGTATGAACGGGAAAAGCGGCGACAGGACGAGAAGAATCAGGCGTTGGTGTCGCAAGAAGGCTCGGAAAATCCCATGACCATCTGGAAAGAGATGGGGGCGATTATGACCGAGCATGTGACGGTGACGCGGATCAACAAGAATTTGGAAATGGCGCACGCGCAGTTGTGCAAGCTGCAAGATCGATTCCGGCACATTAATTTAAGCGACCGGACGAAATGGTCGAACCAGACGCTGAATTTCGCGCGCGAGTTGGAGAATATGTTGCTGCTGGCGCGGGTGGTTACGCTGGGAGCGCTGGCACGGAATGAATCGCGCGGGGCGCACTACAAGCCGGATTACCCGGAGCGAGATGATGCGAACTGGTTGAAGACGACGCGGGCGAAGTATAAGGGTGGGGAGATTGAGTTGACGTATGAGGCGGTGGAGACGTCCTTGATACCGCCACGGCCGAGGAAGTATGACGCGGTGAAGTAGGGATGGCTGGGTTGAATTGGTGGTGCGGGATCGGTTGGGATCCTTCGCTGCGCTCAGGATGACAGTGGGCGGTATAGGGCGATTGAGATTGTGGTTGAGGGTTTATGAGCGAGAAACAGGTCATTGTTCGGGTTAAGAGGCAGGCAGCGCCGAATCAGACTGCGCAGTGGGAAGAGTTTGCGCTGCGGTGGCGGCCGTCGATGAACGTGGTGATCTGCTTGCGGGACATCGCGGAAAATCCGGTAACGCGCGATGGGAAGAGGACCACGCCGATAGCGTACGACTCGAATTGCCTGGAAGAAGTGTGCGGTTCGTGCGCCATGGTGATTAATGGCAAGGTGCGGATGGCGTGTTCGGCGCTGGTGGATAAGCTGGACCAACCGATCCGGTTGGAGCCGATGACCAAGTTTCCGGTGATTCGGGATTTGGCGGTGGACCGGCAGTTCATGTTCGACAGTTTGAAGCGGGTGCACGCGTGGATTCCGATCGACGGAACGTACAATTTGGGAGAAGGGCCGCGAGTCGCGCCGGAAGTGCAGGAAAAGGCGTATCCGCTTTCGCGGTGTATTTCGTGCGGGAGCTGTTTGGAAGTGTGTCCGCAGGTAAACGAGGGAAACAAGTTTATTGGAGCGGCGATTATCAGCCAGGTGCGACTGTTTAACATGCATCCGACGGGCGCGATGCACGCCAAGGAACGGATTGAGGCGGTGATGGGCGAAGGCGGGATTGAGGAGTGCGGGAACGCGCAGAATTGCGTGAAGGCGTGTCCTAAGGATATTCCGTTGACGGAATCGATTGCGGATGTCAACCGGCAGGCGTGGAAGCAGTCGTTGCTGGGGTGGTTGCTGGGGTAGTGAAGTGAATGTTGTAGGTGGTGCAAGTGGTTGTGGAAGGCCTCACCCCGGAAGGGGTGAACTACAGGCCTTGGTCGGTTTTTTGTTACACTCCTTTTTTGTTCAATTCGCGTGGGGGATCCATGTTGAGAATCGGTCGCGTGCTGGTGTGTCTCTCGATAGGAGTTTTACTGATGGCGGCGGAAACAGTGTCGGAGAAGGCCAAGAAGCTGCATTTTTCGAGCATCGTGGTGGACACGCACGACGACACGACACAACGCTTGCTGGACAACAAGTTTGATCTGGGAGAGCGGCACACGGATGGGAGCATTGATATCCCGCGGATGCGCGAAGGCGGACTGAGCGCGATTTTCTTTTCGATCTGGATTCCCAGCAAGACGATGGGAGCGGAGGCGGTAAAGGAAGCGCTGGACCAGATTGACGCGGTGCATGAAAACGTAAACAAGTACTCGAAGGACATGGTGTTTTGCCGCACCGCGGAAGAAGTGCGTCGCGCGCACGCGCAAGGGAAGATCGCGGCTCTGATCGGCGTCGAAGGTGGTCACATGATCGGAAACGACATTCGTGTGCTGCGTATGTTCGGTGATTTGGGAGTGCGCTACATGACGCTCACGCATTTTTACAACGATGAATGGGCG
>Ga0209275_10000419_pt1 | contig 16414 bp, 30 predicted proteins | sample HubBroMetageREF2_FD_188344 | JGI IMG/M metagenome (GOLD analysis project Ga0209275, IMG submission 188344) | Reference soil microbial communities from the Hubbard Brook experimental Forest, New Hampshire, USA - Hubbard Brook CCASE Soil... | ecosystem: Environmental > Terrestrial > Soil >... | reverse complement strand
CACCCCGCGGCCGAGATCGCCTTGCGTACATCTGTAATCCGCCAGTCGTAGACCGGGAGAAAACTACGGCGCTTTGCGTTCAGCGACCCGTTCTGGCGGATGTTCGCGAGCCGGATCGGAGAGTCTACCGCTCGAGTCCAGACGGCCACGTACGTCTCGCGAGAGACCTTGGCGACCGCGCGCACGTGGTCCTCGACCTGTTCGTACTTCAGGTTCGGCCACCGCTGTTGCTCAATCACCTCCGCGCGCTCCGGTGACTGAAATGTCAGACTTCGCATCAGGCGAGGAAAGCTCGGGTGGGGGAGTCGTAGGATCGTCTCTCCGAAAAACTTTTCGTACTTCCGGATCCCGTCCTCGACAAACTCGAGCTCGGGGACAAGCCACAGGTAAAAAGGGACGATTCGTCGGAAGCCCGCTTCGCGTAGACGCAGCCAGGCAGCGAGTGAATCCTTGCCACACGAAAACGAGAGCAACACCGTGTCCGAGCGAGAGAGCACAGCACGGCAGAGGGCTACCGAGTCGGGGTAGTGCCGGGCGAGCGGCCCCGCCGCAGCCGAGGGATCCCACGCCTCGGGAGCGATCCCGAAGAGATCGGCGAACCTCCCCCGAGTGAGACCTCTCGGCTTTCCTCCGTGGCCGAGGATGTGCCGGAGCGTGCCCTCGGACACCCCGACGCGCCGTGCCACCTCTCGACCTCCTAGCTTCGCGACGATCGAGCGCAGCGCTTCGGCTCCGAGGGACATGCGACCATCCTAAGCGTAGAATTGCGCGCTCGTCAATCAGGGAGCAAGACGAGAGCTTTTTTCGGTTCCCTTGGGCCCTGACGTGCCCCCAAACACTGTTCCCGAGGCCCTTAGGGTCGCGGCGCTCCGAGTCACCAGGCGGTCCAGTTGAGTGAAGGACGTCACGTGTGACCACGTCAATCGTCGCGGCGTCCGGAGGCGCCTCTTGTCGAGACGTCGATATCTCGGTCGAGGCATCATTCGACAGTACTGGTGCGGACCCAGAAGCCACATCGTATCCATCGACAGCGCCATCGCTGGCCAATGCATCGGAAACTGAGGCTCCATCTCGAACATCTTCGGGCTCCTTCGCGTCGAGCTCAGCTCGATCTATCGCACCAGCTACCACCGCCCCGACCTCCGCCGAGAATGCCCCAGGCGACCCGTCTTGGGTCGCGAAGCCCCCGCACCCCGCCAAGGCCAGCAAAACGCTTCCTAGGCCCCCCAGCGCGCCAGCGTTCACGATGAACTCGCCTCCACCTCGGCGTTCCGTTTCCGAGCCCACCGGGCGAGCCGCTCGCGACGCTGCTCCGGGGTGAGCTTGGCTTGCGACAATGTAAATCTCATCACTCGCGCCCTTGGTCCCTATCGCCGCGCGAACGAGTGCGCCAGCCTGCAAGGGAACGCTCGCTTCGCTGCTCCGGAGTCATGGAGGCAGCCGCCGCGCGACCTCCGGCACGACCAGCGTTTCTCCGTTGCAGCGGAGTCATCGAGGCAGTTGAGGCGCGACCTCCGGCGCGAGCACGCTCTCTTCGCTGCTCCGGAGTCATGGCCGCATTGGATGCACGAGCACGCTCTCTTCGCTGCTCCGGAGTTAGCCTGGCATTCACCACGCTGGCACCATCGCGTCCTTTCTCTCGCCGTAACTCGATCAAGCAGGCCTTATTTCCACAGGTCAAGCGAGGTCGATGCCTCCTATCGATGGCACAGCGGCAAGTTGCACAAAGGAGCACGGGGAGAGCCTCAGCCCGAGACGCGGCCCTAATGGCGGGCCAATAGACCCGTGCACATCGACTGCATCTCGGCTTACGATCCGCCCGGATTGCTGCGCGTGCGCCCTTGAGCGTCACAGGATTCCCGCAATCGACACAGTAGGCGTGCTTTAGCGAAGGCTCGATGCGCTTTTGTTGATAGTTGAGCGACTTCGCAAGCTGCTCAGTCGAAAAAGATTCGATATCGTCGGCTCGGATTACAACGTGGTTCATGATCGCTCCTTTGCCCAAGCCTGGGCCTCTTCGAGTGACGGTCGTACAGCAACGCTTGCAGCGTTCCAAGGGCGGTCCGGGTCGATGACCACGAAGCGCCCGTCGGTGCGAGGCAGGATCTCGAAGCGCCCCTCGACGTGCACGGGAGCCATCGGCGCCTTACCTTCGATGGCCCGATCGGGCGCGAGCTGGTCTCGCGCGGCGCGCCATGTCTGAACGCAGAACTCCCGTACGTCCGCGAGTCCGGCTAGCACTACGCGAAGGCTTGGCTCGCCCGTCTCGAAAGAAAGCGCCGGCTCTCGCGGAGCCTCCGCCGGCGAGAGGCGACCACCAGCGGACACGTCGGCTCCCGACGACGGCCCCGCTGACTCCGAAGCTTGCATGGGTTTGGCTTTCATGGCGCGCGCCCCAGGATGGGTGCGCCAGCAGCAAGAGCAGACGAAGGGTGGATGCTCTCGCGCTCGCCCTTTAGCGAGGCGTATCTCCCTTTTAAGGGGGGAGTCCGGCCAGATTGTGCCACTTTCAAAGTACGTCGAGATCCATCGATGATTCCGCAAAGTCCGGCCAAAGTCCGGCCAAAGTCCGGCCAGAATCTCGACGTACCTGGCACATGTGAACTTTTCATAAGCAATACATGAACTTGACGCACGAGATGTGGCACATGACGCACTCGAGTCCGGCCAAGTCCGGCGAGAAGTCCGGCCAGATTTCTCATGGTTCCCGGACCCCGAAAGCCTTGGTGGGCTTCCCTCTGACGAGGGTTTCTATGGTCCGAATTCGTCGTTCGGCGAACAGGGCTGAAATGGCCGCCTCGATATCCGCGGAGCTGCGGCGGAGCCTGGCGCGCAGGTTGGTTTTCGTCTGAGGGCCCGATCGGGTTAGGAAATCCAGGATGCGCGGCTCGAGCGGGCGTTCGTCGACGAAGTCTCCGTCGAGGATCGTCAGTGTGCTGCCGTCAATCGCGAAGGTGACGGGCAACGGAAATTCTTCGGGTTCCTCGCGTAGCTTGGCGAAGACGACCTTCGTGCTGACCGTTCGTCCGTCGATCTTCTCGCCCTCGAGCATCAGCACCGAGTCGGCTTGCCCGGTCCGCTGCGCGCTACCTGCTACGTCGCCAACGTCTCCCGTGCGGCCGTTCTTCCGAGTGTGTGCGCAAGCCCACGCCGTAGGTCGTACGGCATCGCTTGGGGCCGCTTCGATCGCTTGGGCAACCTGGTCAAAGATCGCCGTTTGCTCTCGCTCGTCGTTCGACTCTGAGGGGGCAACGCGCGCGATGGTGTCGATCGCGATGTCAGAGACGAGGCCGGCGCGAACGAGTGCAACGACGTCGTCCCATTCTGGGGATCCAAGGCGAACAGCCTTGCGTGCAATGAGGATGATTCGACCGAGGCCTGCGGGGTCGATTCCAAGCAACTTGGCGCTGCGCAGAAGCTTGCGCGCTGCGCTGGACTCGGAGTGTTCGCCTTCGATGAACACGATCCATAGCCCCGCCCGGGCCGCCTCGACGTTTCGGCCGAGAACACTCACGACTCCACTGGTCCTAGCTCTCGCGGCGAGGATCATTCCCAGGAGTGTCGTCTTGCCCTCGGACGGCCCGGACGCGATTAGAACGATCGTCGCAGCAACGGCGATCTGATCCCACACGAAGTGGGGCTTGATTCCGGCGACAGCGACGAGCTTGTCGAGCCCAACGAGCGCGACGCGAGCGAGGTTGGGCAGCCCTCGAAGGGGATCGGTAGGCGTCGGGACTTCTGCGAAGTTCAGGACCTCACCCATCACGCCTCACCTCGTCTTGCTCGGATTGCGTCGGCGATCGTCCGCTCGCCCTCGTGTCTTCGAGGTTCGCCTGCGGCCGCGACGAATGCCGGGAGCAGGGCGCTTGCGATCTCGTCCTCGCGCAGCCCCAACCGCGTGAGCGTGAACGCCTCCTTCGAGAGGGTGTAGTGTCGCTCTCCCGGATTCCCGGACGAGACCGCGGAGGACGCCCGGCGTAGAGCTTCTCTCGCGTAGGCGTCGCGATGCTCGGGTCGAGGTATCTGCGGCGCTGCGCGAGGAGGAGCGGGCGGCTGCGCCGCGAGTACGGCCGCGGCATCCAAGAGCTCTCCTTCGGTCGCGTTGAAGCGAAAAGCCGCCCCCGTGCGTCTCACCGGCGAGTAGGACAGACGGCAAGGATCCTTTGCCCCCTCGTCCGGAGGCAGTCCGGCCGCGCGCAACTTGGCTCGTAGGATCGCGTGGACCTTCTCGTAGACGAGTCCGTCGATGGGCGCAGAGAGACGGACGAGGGCTCTACACCTAGGAGCCTCGTCCCGGCTCGAGAAGGTCTCGTGCGTGATGGTCGAGTACCGCCCGAGCGCCGCCGCGACTGCACCTACGGCGCTCTCGTCGAAGTCCAAGACGACGGCCTCGAGCGTCACAAGGTTTTGCTTCCGTCGCATGTTGTCGACGTAGCGACCGAGCGCGTATCCCCCGGCGCAGCCCTTCTCCTCGCCGACGCTCGGCCGAGAGAGGTACGCCGCGAGCGACTCCCATGGCATGACGCAGGGGACCCCGACCTGAGGTGATCGGTGGAATGCCTCGGGCGAGATGTATAGGAGGTGAAGCCCAACCCGAAGACCGCCCTCGGTCATTTGCCGGCCATCGTCGCATGCCACAGCGCATGGCAGGTAGGGCAGAGATACGAGGTAGGCCAGAGCTCTGACTCTGCGCCAAACTTCGCCTTTGGCGCCCAGTGATGCAGCTCGACGCCTCTCGCCCCGCAGTGCACGCAGGGGGGCAGAAGCTTCGAATCGTCTCTCAGAAGACGCACGGGCTCTTCTGAGCCGACCTCGCGGGCCTTGACTCCTAGCGTTCGAGCTTCGCAGTCGAGGCACTGCCGCCAAAACTCGGGGGTCCCGTTCGACTTGATGACCTTGACGAGTTCGGTTCGAGCGTGGCCGCACTCTCGGCCGCTCACGCTGCCCTCGTCGCGTCCGGCGAGAGCTCAGCCTCCCTTCGATCGAGTAACCACCGAACGAGCTCGGCGAGCGTCCGCTCCTCGCGGTCGGCGAGACGATGCGCCGCCGTGTGCTCGCGCGGGGTCATGCGGATGATGATTTGCTTCGTGCGGATCTTTCTGCCCTTGAGTCCCATCGCGCCGAGAGAATCACACGACGATATGCGTCGTCAAGATCCTGCTTCCCACCGAAGCTTCGATTGCGTCGGATGCTTGTCGATTCGTGGGCGCCCGGGGCGACTCCATGAGCGCTCAGGAACGGATCCCACGAACCGCCACCCCGCCGCGCGAAGCGATGTCCCTGGCTCGGTGGCGAGCGTATATGTCAAGAGGCGCAGGTACCCGATCGCTCGGCATGCTCGCCACGCCGCAGAATAAAGGAAGGAGCACGCGTGTGGTGTGCCGTCCGTTGCGAGGCGAGTGACCTCGGCCGTCCATCCGTCTTGAAGATGCCGCGCGACGGGACGGCCGACCGTCGCGACCCCGCAGATCCGAGGAGAGCCCGCTCCATTCGCCTCGCCACACGCGATCGTCAGAATCGAGCCAACGACGGGCCCGTGGTGCCGATGGTGGCGGACAATGAATGCGTTGGCCTCGTCCCGGAAGCAGGGGACCGCGACGAGCGTCAATGCTCGGCCGCGAGCGACCCGTCGGCATCCTCGCCGAGCTCCTCGGCGTTCCTCTTCGCGGTCGCGTCGCCTTCCTCGGCATACGCCGCCTCAAGGCACTTCGAGCACGTTGTACGGTCGCGATAGAGCGTGACCGTCGCGCCCCCTCGCGTGTTCTCCGAGCCGCACGCGGTGCGCGCTTCTCCCTCGAGCCAGAGGTGCAGCTTGGGCAGCTTCACCTTCGGCTTGCCTTCCGCAAACATCGTCTCTTGCCGATCCTCGGCCGTCGCCGCCTTCGTCTCGACGATCTCACCCGTGTCGAGGCGCACGATCTGGATCTCGTTGGTCTCAACGACGAGGCGCTCCACGACCTCGACCGGCTCGAGCTTCGTACCGTCCTCGAACGTCGTCGCGGCCTGGTCCATATTTTCGTGGATGCCCGAGATCTTCTCGCGAAAGCCCGCCATCACCGAGCGCCGCTTCTCGAGCACGGTCTCGTGCTCGCGGTAGAGCACGGCGAGGCGCTTGCCCGCCTCAAGCTGCTCGGCCTTGGTCGCGCGCACGGGGAGCTGCTTCGTGTAGCGCGCGCGCTCGACCGGCTCGCGAACCCTCGTCTTTGACGTCTTCTTCGCTTTGGTTTTCGTCTCGCTCTTCTTCATGGGACAGCTCTCCCTTTCGGTTTCGTCGGGCTCTCGCCCCACCAAATACACTTCGTCCCTGTCACACCCTCGAGCGCAGCGGCCTCAATTACCGATGGCACGGCCCCCCTGAGCCATCTCGAGATTGCCGTTTGATGGACCCCGAGAACCTGGGCGAGCCAGGACTGAGATTTCCCGCTTATTTCCAGCCATTCCGACAGGTGCTCGGTCGCTCGAGTCTCGCCCATGGCCCTAACCTAAGCCCCCCGGAACGATCTTTCAAGCGCTGTCGCTTTATGCTTGCACGTCCAAGCGACAGCGCTTAGATTGGTATTTGTCAGCAAGGGAGCTGGCGAGGAGGGTGTGATGATGAGCAACGTACCCGCAGGATCTGGGCAGGAGTCTCACGAGGTGCCGAGCGAACTCGGAAGGGTCGTACTGATCCGTGACGGGCAGCGCGTGGGGATGGAGGTCTATCGGGTGGAGGGCGGTTTCCGGTTCGTGAGCCTCGACCTTGGCGGCGGCGTCAAGACCGCTCCTCGTTGCGCCCTCGTCGCGCTCGAGGTGAGCGCCGACGATCTTTTGGCTCCGTTCGGGTGCGACCTTGAGTCGCCGCGGGGACTCGCCCTCGTCGGCTTGAATCTGGACGAGGATCCGTCCAAATACGGAGAGGTGCTGTGGGATTCGGCCGTCGAGGTGCTGCCGTGAGCGCCCGTCTTTTAGCGGCCAGGGCGGCCTACGCAGCCAAGCGCGAGGAGATCCGATCCCTGCTCTCCCAAGGCTCCGCCGCTCGTCCCCCGCTGCCTGGGTGTGACCTGTACGAGCAGCTGGACGCGAGCCCGGAGGCCGCGGAGTATGGGGCTGCGGTCGCTGCGGCGAACCAGCGCATCGACCTCTCTGAGGTGGACTCGTGACCGCCACGCTGGCGTCTCTGGCCGCGTCAATCGCCAGGCTTCAGCGCCTTCGGGTGCGTCTGGGTGTGGCGTCGTGAGCGACGAACACAACAAGCTCGCCGTGGTCCCCGATCGCGGGCTGGACCGATTCGCCCTCGAGCCTGGGAGCATGGCGGATACCTTCAGGCTGGCGATGATCATCGCCGAGGCGAAGCTCTTCAAGATCGAGAACGCCAACGACGCCGTCGTCCGGATCCTCGCGGGCCGCGAGCTCGGACTCCCGGCCATCACCTCTCTTCGTGCGCTCTTCAGCTTCGACGGCCAGGTCGGGCTCTACGCCGTGACGAAAGAGACTCTGACTCGCCGCTCTCCGAGTGTGGATTTTATCCGACAAGTCTCGAGCTCCGACACGGAGTGCGTCTACGAGGGGAAGCGCGTCGGCGAAGAGCGCGTCTACGAGTCGAAGTGGACGATCGACCGGGCGAGGAAGGCCGACATCGTCAAGCCCAAGAGCGCTTGGGAGAAATTCCCCCAGCAGATGCTTCGAGCGCGGGCCAGGTCTGAGATCTGCGACATCGTCGACCCCGCAGCGGCGCTGGGACTGCCGACGATGGAGGAGATGACCGATCGCGGAGCGCTGACGATCAACCCCGAGACGGGCGAGATCCTCGGCGGGCTGAAGGAGGAGCGGCCGAAGGGTCGCGACTACCGGCGCGAGGTCGACGAGGTGAAGCTCAAGATCTCCGCGGCGAGAGACACGGACGAGGCGCGCGCGGACATCATCCGCGAGGTCGAAGCGCTAAGGCTGCCCGAGCCGTTCGTAACGGAGGTGCGCGATGCCTACGGCGCGAAGTTCCAGAAGAGGCAACCGGCGAAGGCGGCTGGCGCGGCGAAAGAGAAACTGGGAGCGCCCGCTCAGCCGACGCAGGCTCAGACGCCTACCTCACCCACGCCCGCCGATGCGCCGCGCACGCGTGAGCCGGGAGAGGACTGAGGTGGGATCCGCACCTACGGAACCACTGCCTCTCGTGACCTGCTCGTGCTGCGAGCGCAGCATTTCGTGCAAGCGCGTCAAGGACGGGACGATCTATCGCCCGTTCGCATGGCTCTTCAGCGACAACTCTCGACCCTATGTCGGCCTGTCCGAAGCGCGGGACGAGGACAGCGACAACTACCAGCCGATGGTCTCTGTGAGGATCCTCGGCGTTCCGTTCGACTGCTTAAGGATCGCCGACATCATTGAAGCGTGCGGGGAGCCTCCGATCGGGATGGGCCACGATGGGCGCGGGGCGCTTATCTTCCGATTCCGGAATGGCCGAACCGGTGCGCTGATGATGCTGCCCGACGACGAGCGCGTCGCGGGCTGCCCGGTGTGGCCGTGAGCGACGTCCGCTTTACCATCCCGGAAGGCACCCCTCAGCGCTCGTGCCGGTCCTGCACGAAGCCGATCTACTGGATCGAGACTGCGTCCGGGAAGCGGATGCCCGTCGACCCAGACGGCACCTCGCACTTCGCGACGTGCCTCCTCGTCGAGGTCCGTCACCTCGGCGCTCGGGCGGGGGACTTGGTTCTTGCCTGGCCCGAACGCGGACAAGCACCGAAAGCAGAGGGCGACGCGAGACCGATCGACCGATTCGTACACGCCCGATGCGACACGCGCATCATTGCCTATTACGCGCCGTCCCCTGTCCTTGTCCTTGTCTCTCATGCGATCGGCCGCTTCTACAGTGGGGCTGTGGAGTGGGAGCAACGGTCGGGGTCCTTTGACCTATACGTCGTCGATTTCGCGTTCCGCGACGAAGCTCAGGCCGAGGAGCAATTCGACCTCGTTCTTCAACAGGGGATCTCTCAAGCCTTCGGGGTCTTCGATCCCGGAGGGGAACTTGGGCGGCTGTTCATACGGCAACCGTGGACGCTTGCGGGGGACGTGTACGGTCGCTTCGCAGCAGTCATCAGACTGCCTCAGGTCGCAGGATCATGATCGCCACGGCCTCAGCCCTCGAAGCGGGCTTCGCGTGCCCGGCCTCGCTCATGTTGCCTCGGGTCGGCTCGACGAACCCGGACGCGGCCGACGGCACCGTGCGCCATGCGTTCGTGGCCGACCTCCTCGAGCACCCTGAGCAGCGCGACGACAACCTCGAGAGCGTGCCGAAGCGCCTCCGCTCGCAGTGCGCAGCTATCCGGGTCGAAGACGTCCTTGGAGGCATCATGCGCGAAGACCGGATGGTCGAGACGGCCTTCGCGCTCCATGTCGACACCCTCGAACTCCGGTGGCTCGGGGCGAAGATCGCGCGCCGCTACCCCGACCTCGGGCCGCGCTGGGTCTGCGGAACGCTCGACCTCGCCGGGCAGCTCCTCGACGACTCTTGGATCGTGCGCGACCTCAAGACGGGATTCCAGGATGTCACGGACGCGAAGGAGAACCCTCAACTCCTCTTCTTCACGCTTATCCTCTCGATCCTTCACCCCGAGGCCCCGGCGATCCGTGGGGCCATCGTGCGACTGTCGGCCGACGGGGCCGCGCATATGGAGTCCTCGGCGGAGTACTCCCGCTTCGAGCTCGACGCGTTCGCCGTGCGCCTTCGGGAGCTCGGCGACAAGGTCGCGAAGATGAAGCGCCGGAAACACCTCGACGTCGTCGAGGGGTCATGGTGCCGCTACTGCCAGGCGTTCGCGAGCTGCCCCGCGAAACAGCAGCTCGTTCGGAGGCTCGCGCCCGAACTCGACGAGGTGCGCGCCAAGATCGCGACCTTGACCATCGAGGACGCGGGGCGAGCGTGGTCCGTGCTGCGCCGGCTCTTACCCATCGCGGAGGCCTGCAAGGATGCGCTGAAGGAGCGCGCGGCCGTCGAGCCGATCCCGTTCCAGGACGGCGAAGGGGGCGAGACGAAGTGGCTGCGTCCGGTGCGTTACGACCGAACGGGATTCGATTCCGCCGCGGCCGTGGTGCTCTTGCGAGAGCTCGGCGCGACGGAAGAGCAGCTCGCCGCGCTTCGCCCGGTGAAGGGTGTTGAACAGATCCGAGAATGCAAGGGGTCCCGATGAGCGCCGAGCTTTGGAAGTGGACGCTTCTCATCTGGATAGCCTAGGGCGTCCGGCCCGGGCTCCCGAGGCGTTGGTCGTGACGTATTTGTATACAAAAAAAGGAGATACGAGATGAAGAAGCCAGCGAAGAACCAAGTGATCGTTAGGGCCTATTCGGGAGTGTTTTATGGAACTCTCGTCGAGAAGCGGACCACGGGCGAGTCCATGGAGGTTGACCTTCGAGACGCGATCCACATCTGGAATTGGCAGAGCATCGGGCTTCCACGCAAGGCACTGACCGTGGAGGATCTTGCCCTCATCGGGGCCGGAACCGGCAGCAAGGTAAGTGGAAAGGCTGCATCCCTTACGCTTGCTGACGTCAAAGTCATCGTCTCGGCCAGCCCGGAGGCGTGCGCTCGCATCGAGGCGCTACCATGCGCGTAGACGGCTACGGCTACGGCTCCGGCGACGGCTCCGGCGACGGCTACGGCTCCGGCGACGGCTCCGGCTCCGGCTCCGGCTCCGGCTCCGGCTCCGGCTCCGGCTAAGCGATGGGCGATTCGGAACGCATCGCCGAGCTCGAGAAAGAGGTCGCGCAGCTCAAGGCGCGCCAGAGCCAGATCCGGCGCGGGCTCGCGATCGCGCTCGGGCTCCAGCCCACGCTCGGCACACGCGTCGCTACGGACGAGGAGCTCGACGGGCTCGGAGGGGACCCCAAGATCACGAGGGACCCATCGAAGGGCACGACGGAGCATCACGTGGGGCGCACCTACTCGCAGACCTCCCCGGAGTATCTCCTCGCCATGGCGAAGTTCCAGGACTGGTGCGCGGAGAAGGAGCTCGCCGATCCTGCCAAGAAGAAGTATGCGCGCCTATCTGCGCAGCGCGCCGCTCTTGCGAGAGGATGGGCCGCGCGACTGAAGGCGCAAGGCCCGAGGCCAGAGCCGGATAGGGCGAAGCCGAAGAATCCGTACGAGGAGAAGACACCCGAAGGAGGAGGCGACAGTGACCGATCCGATATCCCATTCTGAGCTCAAGAGTCTGTCCCTTGGCGCGACCGATCGCGCGCTTCGCCTCTTCGATTTGCTCGACAAGGAGAAGGGCTACGACGCTGCGCTCGGCGGGGATGCCGAGATCCTTCAGTGGACGGCAGACATCCGGGCCGCGTGCGATGCGCTGGACAAAGAGGTTCTGAAGGAAGGGCCGAGATTGTGAGCATGGCGCCTTACGAGAGGCATGCACCCCAAAGGGTCATGGTGCTCGACGACCACGACGACGCGAACCTCCTCATGATGGAGCATGCTTATCGCGTGAAGCGAATCGCATGGCCCGAAGGGAGATCTTGGTCGGCCTGGGAGGAATGGGAATGGGAGCCAGCACAAGCCGACATCCTCGCCGAAGACTGGCATCTCGTGGACAAGTCCGCGCCATGACCGAGGAGAACAGTGAGAATGAAGATCTACGTTGCAGGGGGTTCGTCCGAACTCGAATTGGTGGCCGGCTACATGGCGAAGCTGCGCGAACTCGGCCACATCATCACGCACGACTGGGTCGCGACCGTGCGATCAACTGGCGACGCGAACCCGAGGACCGCGACGCAGAAGCAGCGATTGAGGTGGGCCGGCGACGACCTCCGAGGGATCGATGCCGCGAGGATCGTTTGGGTAATCCTGCCCATCACACGGCCAAGCTTCGGGTGCGCCTTCGAGGCCGGGTATGCAGTCGGCCAGGGGCTGACTGACGTCATCATGTCCGGAGACTGGCGGGCATCGATCTTCAGCTCGCAAGTAGAGGCCCGCTTCAACGAGCACGACCACGCGCTCGAGTGGCTGCGGCTGTACGGCACGCCTGGGAGCTGGGAAGACGAGATGGATGCGCTGGAGGCAACATGACCGAGGAGACCCGTGCGAGCTTCCAGTGGCTCATGCGCCTCGACGCATCGACCAACCTGCGAGAGAACCGGTACGCGCACCGAAGGCGCGTCCAGCGCGAGCGAGGTCTCACCCGGTGGATGCTCGGCGCGCGCGTCAAGGGCTGGCTCCCCGTGACCGTGACGATCGTCCGGATCGGCAAGGGTCGCCTCGACGGCGACAACCTGCAAACAGCGGCGAAGGCCGTCCGTGACGGCGTGGCCGATGCGCTCGGCGTGCGCGACAATCACCCCCAAGTCCTTTGGGTCTACGAGCAACTTCGGGGCCCGGAGTACAGAGTACGAATCGAGATAGAAAGGCCACAACCATGAAGACCACTCTTTTGCTCCTCCTCGGCTTTGCTGTCCTCGTCGTGGAGAGTGTCCGCCCTTGTCCGTGTCCTCGCTGCTCAGGGAGACCTCTCACATGATCTCCCCGCTCCGCTTCTCTCCCTCCTCTGAGCAGCTCGGGCTCGCCGAGCTCTGCGAGCTCTCCATGCTTCGCGCGCTGGCCGACGCGTGCGGACTCACCGTGCTCGAGGCCCGTCGGGCCGTGAAGCTCGAGGCGCACCGGCGCACGCCGCGTCAAGAGGAGTTCCTTGAGCGGCTCGAGGAGCGTGGCCTCGTGCTCGCCGTGCGGGCTCGGGTGATGCCGTGCCCACGCGGACGACACCAGGGCGAGGCGCGCCAGGACGATGAGCTCGAGCGACCTCCCTCGAGCCGGGCGCGGGTGTACTGGGAAGCGAGGGCCTCGCGCTGGGTGGAGATGTGGCCGTGGTACCTGCCCACGCACACAAGCCTCTACCCGGCAGGGACCGAGCTGCCGTGCCCGAAGGACGGGAAGGTGTACTTGCTCGATCGCCTCGACGGCGCGCTCGTACTCACGGCGAGCCTGGAGCTTCGTCCCCATCCGAAGTTCCCGAAGGGGGAGGTCCTTACGCTTCAAGAAGTGCCACGGGGTCGCACGTGACGATCCTTGCGCTCTTGATTGCGCTTCAGACGATGACCCCTCCGAGCGAGCTCGCGTGCTGGCGTCCTGAGCTGTATGGCGCTTGCGGAGCGGGCCTCAAGCCAAGGCGCGCACCGTCGCCACGTCGAAGAATCACGAAACGGAGGAAACCATGAGTGCCGAGCCACTTCGATGCGCCTGCTGCGGCGAGACGAACTCGCAAGAGGGGTTCGTTCAGATCTCAAGCTTCCACAACCTCGGCCGTGGAGACACGATCGTATTCTCGATCGTATTCTCGGGCAAGACGTTGCGGATCGGAGACATGCTGAAGGTGGAATGCGCGCGCTTGCTCGGGGCGGTCATCCCTCATCGGATGCCTACGGCTGTGTTTCGGTGCGAGACTTAGGCCGCAGGCAAGTCCGGGCGGGTCGGCGTCGCACTCGGCGGAAGCCCTAGGAAGCTCGCCCAAGCCGTCTCGTCTCCCAAGAAGATGGAGCAGTCCGTTTTGACGGGAGGGCGCCCGGAGGTCGTCGGCACCATCAGCTCGTGACCGGTGCGTTGCCACAGGATCGGCTTGCGATCGTCGGACGTGCTCCACGCGTAGTCGCCGGCCACCCAAAGCGCGATCTCGTCGTCGAGATCGAAGGACCCCTCGTCCATGAGCGAATACAGCCACGATTTGTAGCTGTAGAAGGCATCGCCGGCGCGCCCCTCGATCTGGCGACGCTCGGCGATATACGCGCGCGCCCAGTTCGCGATCTGGGGCCACGTGCAACCCCACCGGATGAAGTCCGCGGGGCTCGGCCACTCGAAGTCGTATGCGTTCTGGAGCATGCCCGGAGCCCACTTCGGATGGGAGGCCGCGTGCATGCGCGCCTGACCGATCGCGTCCCTCGCGGTGTGCGTCGAGTCGTTCTGCAGCCCAATCGGGTAGGTGAAATCGTACCAGCCCAGGGCGAGCCCCGCCGAGGCGATGTCGGCCGACAGCGTCGCTCGGTCGGGGTTCGGTCCGTCGTTTCCGATACAGCCCTCGGTGTAGACGCCTCGCACGCCCTGAGCGGCCATCCAGAGCCAGTCAAGGTCGTCCTGAAGGGAAGCTCGGCCCGGGGCGGCGCCGGGCGCGTTGGCGGAGGAGACGTCTGCGACGAGGATGATGTCGGTCATGGGACCGATTTGACCGTGACGGAGAACGAGGCCGAAGTGATGGCCCCTTCCGGATAGGTCGTCGAGTGCGAGCCGTAGCCCGCCGCGTCGACCTTCTCACCTTCGGGCACCTTGAGCGACTCGACGAGAGCGAGCATGCGATCCCGACACGCGATGACGTCATCGGCCTCGGGCTTTCCCTTGTAGCCTTCGGCAGTGGCGTTCGCGTTCGTGGTGATGATCTTCGCGACCTCTTCCTTCGTCCCTAGTGCATTGATTGACCAGCTCATGGCGCGACCTTTCTTGGAGCTCCTCCCGATAAGCGAAAGGCCCCGAAGCACCATCGCTACAGAGCCTTCGCCGTTCTGGGTTGGAGAACGAGAGAGAGTTTACGCGCCGCCCCCGAGCGCGGCAAACTCCTTCGTGATGCCTGCCCAGTCGAGGCCTGAGGGGCTCTTCTGCGCCATGGTCGCGCACCAGTCGGGATCGATGACCCCGAAGAGCTCGCCCCCCGCGTCGGCCGTAAAGTACTTGTGAAAGGCCTGCCAGGTCATGAAGACCTTGCAGCCCCACGTGATGATCCAACAGCCCTGGGCCGTCACGCCGCACAAGAGGACACAGTGCCCGTTATCCGGCACGGGGGGGCCGGCGAGGTCCCACGTGATGATGGGGCCCCCGATCGTCGGGAGCATGGAGCTTTGCGTGTAGGCATCCGGGAGCTCGAGCCCGCCGACGAGGCCGCCGAAGAAATACATCGCCGACATGGCCTCCTTCGGCGTGCCCGAGGCGACGCGCACGGAGCCCTTGGGCGCGTCCGACGGGTCGAGGTAGCCACCCTTCGCCCAGACGTCGAGGACCGTCGCGATGTCCGCGCCCGTGTCCGTGGAGGGGTTCGACGGGTCGTAGGGGGGAGACGTGCACCGCGAGTAAAACGCGAGCGCCTCGGTATCGGTCACGAGAGCGGGCTTCGGGTCGCTCGCCGTGAAGATGTCTAGGAGGTGTCCCGTGCACGCCGCAGTACAATCACCAACTGTGTCGTTCGCGAGCATGGTCGCGAGAGCTGGCGCGCAGAGCGAGGACCAGTCCCACGAATCCACGGGAGGGAGCGTGAGGCCGACGCCGAACTTCGAGGCGCGAGCGAACTTGTCGAGGTGCTCAGGCCGCGAGCGCTTCCGTCCGAGCTTGTGGGTGACTCCGATCTTCGGTGTAACGTTCGCCATGTTGGTCTCCTTATTTCACGAGAGTGCGGACAGTTTCGATCGCCCCGCCGATTCCAGAGATCGCGCCCGCGACTTGAGCGACACCGAGGAGCACGGCGAGCACCTTGCCCCAGACCTCAGGAGGGGGAGGCTCGGCCGCATCCTCGAGCATCTGCAACATGAGCTGTTGCTCGGCGGCCGTGCCCTGCACGAAGTTCGCCCACTGCCCCTCGCTCCAGTGCGGGGCGACAGCCGCAAGGCGCATGGATACGTCGTCGAGGGTCGCCACTACTGGCAGGCTCCGGCGTCCGTCGTAGCCTCGCCCGCTCGGCGAAGAATGCCCTCGCCGTTGCACTGACAAGCGTTTGCGAGCGCCGAGACGGCCCCTCCGTCCGAGCGCGCCTCGATCGCCTGGCAGGCGGCTACCTGGTTTTGCACCGCGCGTGTGTCGAGGCTCGTGAGGCGCGTCCCGCACCCCAAGCACTGCGCGAGCGCGACGAGGACCAGAGCGAAACGCGGGATCACGAAAACACTCCACGCACGTGGCCCCCGCCGAACAGGCCGAAGAGCGCGTACAGCAGCCAGAGAAGCGTGATGAAGAGGATCACGCCTTGGATGATGGTCTTGATCGGCGCCGCGATGAACGGCAGCACCGACACGAGCCAGCAGACGAAGCCCGCCACCAACAGGGCGATGACGATCTGAAAGAGGACGGGGAGCATCACTTGCGTCGAGCTGCGCGATAGACAGCCCCCGCCGGCGCTGGAGCCGAGGCCATGTAGGCCGCCTCGATCGCCTCGATGTCGGTCTCGACGGTCTTCGCGAGGTTGCAGAACGTCTCGGCATCGGCCGCAACCGTAGCGACCTCGGTGCCCGGAGGGATCACGGAGCTCGAGTTGAAGACCGCGAGGCACGCGATCTGCGAATCCGTGAAGGCGGCGTTGACCTGGGCGATCTCGGCCGGGGTGCAAGCTGCGAGGAGCATGAGCCACCAAGCAGCAGCAATCCCCATCCAGGCAGCGGTTGCGAGGGGGGCTGCCCACCAGTTGTCGAATCGTCGGATCATGAGAGG
>Ga0209275_10000416_pt1 | contig 16479 bp, 13 predicted proteins | sample HubBroMetageREF2_FD_188344 | JGI IMG/M metagenome (GOLD analysis project Ga0209275, IMG submission 188344) | Reference soil microbial communities from the Hubbard Brook experimental Forest, New Hampshire, USA - Hubbard Brook CCASE Soil... | ecosystem: Environmental > Terrestrial > Soil >... | reverse complement strand
GTGCAATTGACGAAGCAGGTCCACCACCGCTTCGCTGTTCTTGGAGTCCAGGTTTCCAGTTGGTTCGTCCGCCAGCAGAATCGAAGGGGACCCCACCAGTGCGCGCGCCACCGCCACGCGCTGTTGCTGACCGCCGGAAAGTTGCGACGGGTAATGCTTCATCCGGTGCGCCATGCCCACGCGCTCCAGCACTTCCTGCACGCGCTTCTTGCGTTCTGCTGCTGCCATGCTCCGGTACGTGAGCGGCAGCTCCACGTTCTCGTATACCGTCAGGTCGCCAATCAAATTGAACGCCTGAAAGATGAACCCGATCTCGCGGTTACGAATGCGCGTGCGGTCCGATAACGACAGGTTCGCCACCGCCTGCGTGTTGATCCAGTAGTTGCCTTCGGTGGGCGAATCCAGCAAGCCCAGAATCGAAAGCAGCGTGGATTTTCCGCAGCCCGAAGGCCCCGCGATGGAGAGAAATTCTCCATTCTTGATTTCCAGATGAACGCCGCTCAGCGCGTGCGTCTCCACTTCATCGGTGTAGAAAACCTTGGTCACGCCATCGAGACGAATCAGCCCTTGTTCCGCGGTAGTCATTCTTCGCTCCTTCGAATCTCAGTCCCAAGAGTAGGTACGAGCCTGGCGCCCAAAAAAGTTCCCTGCATTACAGCAATCTCTACTTCAACTGCACGCGATCGTAATTGTCCCAAGCCGACATGTCCGAAAGGATCACTTTGTCGCCGATCTCCAGACCCTTCACGATTTCCACCGTGTTCACCGATGTGCGGCCCAGCTGAACCTGCACGCGCGTCGCTTCCTTGCCATCGTCCACTACCTTGAAAATTCCCACGGTGCTGTTAGCTTCGCCATGCACCGGACGTTCGACATACAGCACGTCCGCAAGCCGCTCGATCTCCACAGTTCCTTCCACGCTCAAATCCGGCCGCGCGCCTGTCGGCAACGGTCCATCGAGTCCCACGTCCACAGTGACGGTTCCATTCACCACGGCGGGGTCAATGCGCGTCACATGCCCTGGAATTATGCCGTTGTGCGTATCCACCGTCGCCTTCTGCCCGATCAAAATATCTTTCGCCTGGGTCTCGGCGATTTTCAGTTGCGCCTTCAAATGGCTGGGCTGCGCCACGCGCGCCAGCACCGTGCCCATGGTCACCTTCTGCCCCACTTCCACGTCCAGCTCCTGCAACATGCCGTCAATTCCCGGCCGGATGTGCAGCTGGTCCATTTGCGATTTCTTCAGCTCGTACATCGCGCGTTTCTGATTTACGGTCGCTTCCTGCACGGCGAGTTGCGACGCAATGGAGTCATCGAATGTCTGCACTTCCTTTTGCGCCAGGTCATTTTCCTTGGCCAATTCCTCCGCCTGCACCTGCGCGGTTTTCACGTCCAGTTGCGGGGCTAGGCCGTTCGCGCCCAGCTCTTCCTTCGTCTGCCGCACCATTTCCGCCGTGCGGTATTGCGAAGAAACGCTGGCAGCCAAAGTGCGCTTGTCCATCAGCTGATTTTGTAACTGAGCTTTGGTCTGTTCGTATGCTGCTTGCGCGCCCTTCAACTGATACTCCGCATCGAGCGTCTCTTGCTGCAGTTGAGGATTGACCAAATCAAAAATTACGGTATTCGCTTTGACGGGAGTACCTGGCAGAAGGTAGCGCGTCTGGACCTGCCCGTCGGTCACCGCGGGGATCAGCCGAATGGTTTCCGGCACCAGCGTTCCCAGGCCGCGCACGTCGCGCAGCATCGGTCCGCGCTTCACTGTACCCTGCCACACGGTGCCGCCGTCCACGCTTGGCGCGGCCGGCTTCAGCCGCGAAAGCGCGTACGTCATTAACGGAATCAGCACCACGGCCGCGGCGATGTAGCCGATGCGCCGCATCTTCTTTTTATGCTTAATTTCCGGTCTTACGATGTCCACGGATACCAACCTCGCATATATACATCGCAAATCGAATTCCGGTGTTACAAGTCATATAAGCTGTTTATATTGTTATACTTAGAGGTGTATTGCAAGCGCGGAGCAGGGCCGTTTTGCCCGCTCATGGGAATCTTTCGTCCCGCTATCGGACAGATTGACGCTTGTTCCAAATCGGGGGATTTGGGCCTTTTGGATCAAAGCTAGTCCGATTCCGTGCTGGCGCGGATCTCTTGCCAGCGCTTGGGGCGCTTCTTTGCGTCCAGAACCTTCTTGCGCAGGCGAATGGATTTCGGCGTAACCTCGACGAACTCGTCGTCCGCGATGAACTCGATGGCCTTCTCCAGCGTCATGTCGCGCGGCGGAATCAGCCGGATGGCTTCATCGGCCGAAGAAGAGCGCATGTTGGTCTGCTTCTTTTCCTTGGTCACGTTCACGTTCATGTCATCTTCGCGCGCGTTTTCACCCAGGATCATTCCTTCATACACTTCAATCGCCGGACCGACGAACATTTCGCCGCGTTCTTGTATGCCCCATATCGCGTAAGCAGTCGAAATTCCGCTGCGATCGGACACCAGCGCACCGGTCAAGCGCATCGCCATATCGCCGGCGTATTCCGTCCAGCCTTCGAGCAATGAATGGATCAGCGCGGTGCCGCGCGTATCCGTCATCAATTGGCTGCGCAATCCGATTAGCCCGCGCGAAGGGATGCTGAATTCCATGCGCACGCGCCCGGAATTGTGGTTCACCATTTTTTTCATTTCGCCGCGGCGATTCCCCAGCAACTCCATCACGATGCCAATGAAATTTTCCGGGCAGTCCACGATCAGTAGTTCCAAAGGCTCGAGCCGTCGTCCATTCTCCGTGCGTACCACGATTTCCGGCTTGCCGACCATGAGCTCGTAGCCTTCGCGGCGCATGGTCTCGATCAGAATCGCCAGTTGTAATTCGCCGCGCCCCAGCACGCGAAAAGCGTCAGTTGTGCCGGTGTCTTCCACGCGCAGCGAAACGTTGGTCAGCAATTCCTTTTCAAGCCGCGCGCGCAGATCGCGCGAAGTCACATACTGTCCTTCACGGCCTGCAAAGGGAGACGTGTTGATGGTAAACACCATGGTCAAAGTGGGTTCATCAATCGTGAGCGGTTCCAGAGGCGCAGGATTAGCCAGGTCCGTAATCGTCTCGCCGATTTGGATTCCTTCCACGCCCGCGATAGCGACGATGTCTCCGGCCATCACCTGCTCGGCCTCATCTCGTTCCAACCCGCGAAACGTAAAAAGCTTTGTAATCTTCGTCGGCTGAATTTTTCCATCCAGCTTGACGATCCCCACTTCGGTACCGCGCACCAAAGTTCCGCCAAACACACGCGCGATCGCCACGCGACCGAGAAAATCGCTGTAATCCAGATTTGTCACCTGAATTTGCAGCGCGGCCGCAGGATCACCCGACGGCGGTGGAATGGACTTCACAATCTGCTCGAACAGCGGTTGCAGAGTCGTCGAATCGTCGCCCACTTTCAAATGAGCCACGCCCAGTTTCGCGTTGGTATAAATGACCGGAAAATCGAGCTGGTCTTCCGTGGCGTCAAGGTCAATAAAGAGGTCGTAGATCTCATCCAACACCGCCGCAGCTCGCGCGTCCGGACGGTCAATCTTATTCAGCACCATGATCGGCGGCAATTTAGCGGCCAGCGCCTTCTGCAACACGTAGCGCGTCTGCGGCAACGGACCTTCGCTGGCATCCACCAGGACCAGCACGCCATCTACCATGCGCAGCGCGCGTTCCACTTCACCGCCAAAATCGCTGTGGCCCGGCGTATCCACGATGTTGATCTTCGTGCCTTGATACTCGATCTCGGTATTCTTCGCGAGAATGGTGATCCCGCGTTCGCGCTCCAGATCGTTCGAATCCATCACGCGCTCCACCAGTTCCTGGTTGGCGCGGAAAATCCCACTTTGCCGCAGCATGGCATCCACCAGAGTGGTTTTGCCGTGGTCCACGTGCGCAATAATAGCGATATTACGAATGCTCTTCGTCATTGGGTGACTGCCAAAAAGGGTTTACGAGCGCGGTCTTTGCATCCCTGATCGAATCCCGTGCAGACCGTTCCAGAAGGGGTATCCAGGAGCAACAAACGCACCTTTATATTATCATGCGTGGCGCGAACCCGCCATGACACGGACGTCGTGGTAACGGGTCAGTTTTCGAAGAGAGGAATCCATGGGCGTCAGCGTCAATCCGAATATGGTCACAACTGCATTCGATCTGCCGGGTTATCGCATCGTGAAAAGTTATGGCCTGGTTCGCGGCGTCACGGTGCGCTCGCGCAGCATTCTGGGCACTATCGGCGCTTCGCTGGAAACTCTGGTGGGCGGCAACATCACTCTCTTCGAGGAAATGTGCGAAAAAACGCGCGAGGAATCCCTCGAACTGATGATGGAGCACGCCAGCCAGCACGGCGCGAACGCCGTGATCGGTATGCGTTACGACGCCACCGAAGTGATGCAAGGCGTCACCGAAGTACTTGCCTACGGCACCGCGGTTCAGGTAGAACGCATTGCGCCCTAGTCAGCCGACCGCGGCGCACTGCAACGTACCACGCTCTCCTGTTCGTCGCGGCCCGGCGGAACTTCGGCGCAAGCCAGGCGCAAGGCCCGCGCAACCTCGATAGCACATGGCGCGGACTCGCCCACAGGCTTACAATAAGCCGTTTGCTCTTAGGGGAGGCACCTCAGCATGAACCGTTCCGTCAAGCTCATCTTCGCGCTCGCCGCTTTCGGCTTGATCGCCGCCGCTCTGGCAGTTCGCGCGCAAACGCCGAAAACCCAAACCGTGGAATTTCCCAGCGGCAAAGAAACTGTCGGCGGATTCCTCGCCGTGCCGGACAAGCCCGGCACCTACCCCGGCATAATCGTTATCCACGAATGGTGGGGATTGAACGATTGGGTAAAAGAACAAACAGAAAAGCTCGCCGCCCAAGGTTACGTGGCACTGGCGGTTGATCTCTACCGCGGCAAAGTCGCTGCGGACCCCTCTGAAGCCCATGAGCTGATGCGCGGCTTGCCACAAGACCGCGGCATCCGCGACATGCAAGCCGCCTACGATTACTTGTCGGCCCGCAAGGACGTCAAGCCGGGCCGAATCGCCTCGATTGGCTGGTGCATGGGCGGTGGACTTGCGCTGCAGTTCGCGATCCACCAGCCGCGCCTCGCCGCCTGCGTGGTGAATTACGGCTCGCTCCCCACCGATCCGAACGACATTCAACAGATCCTCGCGCCTGTGCTCGGAAATTTCGGCGCCGATGATAAAGGCATCACGCCTGCCGACGTTCAGGCATTCGACAAAACCATGAAGAGTCTCAATCGCCGCATTGACGTGAAAATTTATCCCGGCGCCGGGCATGCATTCGAGAATCCGAACAATAGCAACGGCTACCGTCCCGACGCCGCCGCCGATGCCTGGAAGCGCACCCTGGCGTTCCTGCACAACGCGCTGGGGTAGAACCACTGCCGATTGATGCGCGCTACGCGCTACGGAGAGGCTGCGCTGGCACACGCCTGCCGCTCAATCTACTTTGGAACCGAATGCCTGTGAAAATCATCAAAAAAGGCAAGAAAGCCGAGCCCACTGCGGCAATCACTGAGAAAGGAGAATTGCAAATGAAGAATAAAACCAATCAGAAGAACCCACCGGCCAGCCTGCTCGCGGAGGGCACCGAACGCGCCCGGCCGGTACTGCACCAGCACGCCAGCGAGATTCAGCCCTACGGCAGAATTGCCAAGCTGCCGATCGCGCTCGATCAGCAGGTTTGCGCAGCCGACGTCGAACTGCTGAATCAGATCCTCGCCGACACCATGACTTTGCGCGACATGTACAAAAAACATCATTGGCAGGTCGCCGGGCCCACCTTCTATCAGCTGCATCTGCTTTTTGACAAACATTTCGAGGAGCAGTCCGAATTGGTGGACGCCATTGCCGAGCGCATCCAGCTTCTTGGCGGCATCAGCATCGCCATGGCGCCCGACGTCGCTGAAACCACTTTCATCCCTCGCCCGCCGCGCGGCCGCGAAGAAGCTCCCGTGCAAATCTCCCGCTTGCTCGAAGCTCACGAAATCATTTTGAAAGAAGCCCGCACCGTGGCCAAGCAAGCCGCGCAAGCTGGCGACGACGGCACCAACGATCTGCTGGTCAGCCAGGTGATTCGTACCAACGAACTGCAGGTGTGGTTTCTCGCCGAGCATCTGGTGGACGTTCCTGTAGTGCGCGCGGATAAAGCCAAAGCAGCCGCGTCTGGATCCTAAACACAGTTCGTATCCGGCCCATTCTCGAAGGAGGCACGCAAATGCCAGAGTGTACGCACCTCAATCAAATTCGGCCGGTGAAGCCGCATACCAACGGTTGCGAAGAATGTCTCAAAATGGGTGACACCTGGGTTCACCTGCGCCTCTGTCTGGAATGCGGCCACGTCGGCTGCTGCGATTCATCCAAGAATAAACATGCCACCAAACATTTTCATTCCACCAAACACCCCATCATGAAATCAATCGAGCCAGGCGAGACCTGGGGCTGGTGCTACATTGACGAAGTGGAGCTGGACTTCGCGTAACGCCGCAAGCGGGAGCAATTCAGGAATATCGAATGGAAGGCCCGTGCAGGCTCGAACCGCAGACCTCCACCGTGTCAATTGTGTGGTCAGAAAGCTAAATCCCTTTGCCTGCTTTGCTTTTCCGGTTCTGACCATCTCTAAAATGTCCCTAAATGACCGAGTTTCGGTGACGAATTGGTGACGAGTTTTGCCACCAAAATTGGCATGCGTGAACGCGATCGGACGCGGCACCACGTGTTACCCAAGGCCGAGAAACTCCGGTTTTCAGAGCACATGCTTTGCAAGCCGCCGAGATAACTCCAAACCCTCTATCGAAGTTTCCAGAAAGAGAAGGGGACGACATGCCGGGACAAAATGAAATCAGGCGCCGTGCATACGAGATTTATCTCGAGTACGGCGAACAGCCGGGAGGCGAGCTAGACGACTGGCTGCGTGCTGAACGTGAATTCAATAAAGCATTGGTACTCGAAGCCATCGACACATTGTTTAACCAGCGTGACTACGTCAAAGCGTAGCGTTACTGGCCCCCGAATTACACTCAACACAGCGCACACAGCAAGCCCAGCCGTGAGGGTCTTTTCAACCCTCATTAAGAGCATTCAGCCAACGCTGAAGTAACACTACTTCAAAAACCGCACCCTCGCCTGCAGCGAACGTTCGGCACCCGCAAAACCTTAATACGTTCGTTTGAGTGGTGCGAAAGAGTTCGCCACCCGGCTTAGCCACCCGCTAGGCGGGATTCGCAGGCGCTCTTAACCGATAGTTCTATCCAGTCTAGCTGATGCGATGTACGCCGAACCGGGACGAAGCTAGAACTCGTATCCGCTTTATTTTGGTTTAATTTCTCCAACGGCATCGAAGCCGAAGTGAGGATCCCGGTATGTGCCGGTCATCTTTACAGGGACAGCTGCCCCGGCCTTTTTCCTTTTGAATAATGGATCGAGCGGTTTCAATAGTGCCGATTTGATACCGGTGGTTTCTTGCGACAACTGCGCGTCGGTCTTCAGCATTCCATGGAAATCAATCTGTTGGTTCAGCAAACTATAACTGCCGTCCATGTGGGCCGATGCTCCGGGGACGTTGAAAGATAGCGTTGTAAACTTTGCGACTCCGTCCCGCACCTCCACGTGGCCTCGCAAATTCAGTACTACATTTTCCGGATCATCCGCGTCGGCATCTGGCTTCACCTTACTCTGATCTTTCTTTTCACCTCGCGCGCTCTGGCTCATCGTATCAACGCGCGTTTGCATGCTGGGCTTCGTAAAGGTTCCTTCGCCGATTCCGAAATCCCCGAGAAGGATAAGCTCCGTTAGAAACGGCCGTCCTTGCGGTGGTACTGAAATGTGCGCCTTGAAACTTATCGCGCCGTTCATGGGGGGATGTTTCGTCGTCACAAACAACTGCAACAAATCTTGCAGGCGCCCGTTATCAACCTGCACATCCAGCGACGTCGTTTTGCCCTTCTGCCCGGGTTTGCCTGCTACGCTGCCTGAGCTTGCAACCAATGTTTGCAGAAAGGACGTTTCTACTCGTGTCAAGAAGACATCGCCATTCGTCCCGTTCACCTTCGCACGAAATCGCGAGGTCAGATGCACCGGGTGATCGCTTTTGGCGGCCTCGAAGTCTGGAATATCAATCGTGCCGCGAATGCCGATTTCCCCTAGCCGCCCCACGAACTCGCCTGTGGACGATAGCGTCCCGGCGATGCCGCGAAATACACTTAGGTTTGCGTTCTGAAATTTGTACGACCCCGAGACCGGAATTGTACCCAAATCCTTCAGGTTCAAAGGGCCGAATTGCCCGTCCGAAATAATATCTCCCGGCGGTTCTGCATTCTGCATGTTCACGCGGTAGGACCAGGCGCTGTTGGGGCCGAATGATCGTACCGTCAACGAACGCATCTCGAACCTCAGCGGCGACTTGTCGTCCGAGCGTGTCAGTTCCAGCACCGCTCCGTCCGCCACGATCTCCCCAACGCGCACAGTGCTGGGTTGCGTGGATGCGATGCTGCCTCCCGTGCCCAGCGCCGGCACCTTAACGTGCAGCCCGTTCAGCACGATCCGTGCGATATAACCCGGCCGCGCGATCAGATCTGTGTAACGCGCCTCGATAGCCATCTTCTGGATCGTCGCAAGCGGGGGAGTACCTCCCGTGCTCGCCGGTCCCGCGAAGGTAACATTTTCAGCCACGCACCCGACGTGCGGGAAATAAATCATGTGAAACTTCCCGATCGTCACTTTTGAGTGAGCGGTACTCTCCAAGCCTTGCGCCACTCTCGCCTGGGTGAATGGTGACCTGATCGCCACCACAATCACCGCGCCGCACGCAATCGCCGCAAGCGTTGGTGCCGCCCAAATAACCCATCGAAAACGGCGTCCACGGTCTGGTCTACTTTCAGTTCGTCTGGATTTAATGCGCACGTCAGTACCTCACCAAACCGCTATGAGCACGATGGATCCGAGGCTACACACCGGTCTTGCAAACCGTTCCCAACGCTTCGCTATTCGCTAGTGCCGCGACGCGCCCAATTCCACCAGATTCAACCTATAGCCAGCTGTTCACAATTGCACAGCGTTCTCCGATCACCCAACAAGTCCTCCATCAAAATCGTCTCGCAGCTCTGCGCGAGAATGTAACCTGGCGGATGGTTAACCGCGCTCATCGAGCTCGTCGCAGAATTCCCCTAAAACCCTCATTTTGTCAGCGAGCTAGCCAAGCTCAACGTTACTCCTGCGGCGAGTAGTTCACCTCAACAGTGAATTCTCGCTAGGCGAACTGCGCTGGAATAGCCTCCCCATCCCTGAGGTGCGTGCGAAACGAAAGCCTACTGAGAAGCGCAAGAACAAAACCTTCGGCGGAATTTCCAGCCCGCTCTTGACGCACGTATCGCGGAAAAGTTGAACACTCGCAGAACCAAAGTCCGCACTTGCCGCTTTGCTGGACTTGTAGCTGGGCTACGCTTAGCAGAGGCCTATCAGGAATGGCGGTGGGAGCCTGCCTGGGTTCGTCGGTTCTACTGGTTCGGGCCGATGCGCCTGTCGTTAATCTTTAATTGGCCCAAAGTTGACCTCACGAATCTGGCTAAGTCTTCAGATGCTTGCTGTGGCGCCTGATCACCGTCTGATGCATGTGGTCGGATGCATTGCAGATCTCCACTGGTCTTGCTCGCATACGTAATCTGAGTGCGCGTTCCGAAGGAGGCCGATTTCGCGCAGCCTCCAGTCGGGATTTTGCTGACATCTCCAATTTCGGTAAGCAGGCGCCGCAGGGTCTTCGTATCGATCGCTCCAGGAGGAAACTCTTGCGATCGCGAGGGCTCGGTACGAAGGGCAGAGGTGGCGCCAGCAATTTCTGCTGTGGCGCTGCCATCATTGTATATACGAATTGTATAACCAAGCGTGTTGGTAGAGCGCGATTGGGTTATGGTAGCCAGAATCCCTTTAGCGCCCGTTTCCTGTTCCGCCGTCGTCATGACCTGACGCTTCTCTGGTGTGATTGCCTGCTGACCGGCTGTAGGGCTGCTTGGAAGCAACCCTGCGAACACCAGAACTAACGGAACGGACTGCAGGAAAGCATTCGCGGGCCCCGTCTCATATTTTCTTTCAATCTGGATTCGTGGTTCTACCTTAATGATGTGCTTATGTTTCATGCCGCCGACCGCTACGGTGCTAGAGCGTTGATCAGGCCAGTGCCATTCGGACTGCCCCAGCCAGTGACCAAGTCGTAGCCTGGCCCCGCCGAATATTTGTTATTACTGCCGCTGGTGATGTCGTGGAAGGCGCTGTCGTAGCTGGCGCCTTTACCGATCGAGTAGATGGCCGGATTAATGAAACCCAAAGTTGACTTCCCGCCGGGGACTGCTTGTTGATTGACGAGCGCAAGAAAACCGGCCCAGCGCGGCGCGGCGAAGCTGGTGCCGCCATAGTCTCCTGTACAGGATCCTTGGTCGCAGAGATAATTGTCTGTATTTGCTTCCGCAGCCACGTCCGGAACATTGCGTATGGTCGTGGAAGCTTGGTTGGAGGAATTGGCCACGCCGACCTGCCAACTCGGAATCGAGAAGCCATCGTCGGCGGGGCCGCCGCTGCTGTCGAGCCAAGCCGTTTCTGATTGCCAAGGACCGCCCGCGCCATTGGTGGCCAAATCCGTTCCGCCGACGGCCACGACGTAAACGGATTCCGCCGGATAGCTATTGTCTGTAGAGTTCGACCCCGTGTACGCTCCTGCGTCTCCAGACGCCACGAAAAGAGTCTGACCTTGCGCCGCCAATTCCTCGAATATGGGATCAAGCTGTGCAGTGTCATCCGGATTCCATCCCCACGAGCAGCTTAGTTGCTTGGCGATATTTTCGGTCGCCATATCATTGAATATGTCGACGTCGCCGACACCGATTTGCGAAGTGCTGGGAGCGATATATACGCGAATTTGGCTTAACCCCGGAGCCATGGACGCCGCCTGCACGATATCCAGAACTTGTTCTCCATCATCGCCGTCTGAGCCCGCGCTGGCGCCGTCGAGCAGCTCGTTCTGAATGGGAACGCTATTGCGCTGTCCTGCAAAGCTCGCGGTTACATCGCTCATGTCGTAGCCGTCGAACTCCAACAGCCCGACGGTCTGGCCGCTGCCTGTGAGAGCGGTGCCGCCGTAGTAGGCTGCACGCATGTCGCCACCAAGATACGCACCACTGGGCCCCGAGCCAGTGCTATTGCGGCGAAAGTTCGCCGGGGCCCTTTTGAACTTCGGACGTGGAAAGGAGAAATTGTTCAGCCCCGCAATGTGCGTCACCGTGACGCTCAGGTCGAGCGACGGCTCACGGTCCGGGGAATAGAAATTACGGTTCTCCGTCGGGTGGCGATAGGTCGTCATCACCATATGGAAAGCCTTGTTGATTTGTGCCACGGTGCCATTAATATGCACGAGCAGGCGATTCGCAGGTGCATTGGTCACGCTGAAGCCGTTAGATCTGGCGAACTTCACCACCGCCTGGTAATCCTGCCTCGTGGGGCCAAATTGTTGTGTGAACTGAGCCACAGAAAGAAAATGCCGGTAATCAGGGCTAGCTGGGTCATAAAGCCGTCTCAATAAGTTCGCAAGTTGGCTTTGATTGCGGAGTGGCAAAATGATCGCAAGCCTCATGCGTTGACTCGTTGACATCGGGCCGACACGTGCTGCTTGGCCGTTGGTAACGGCCGGGCGAACATGCTTATGCATCAACTGAGATCGCTTTCGGGCTGCTGCCGGAATTGAGAAGAAACACAGCGCGGCCAGGCAAATAATCAGGGCAGGCCCAGTGCGAACCCGTGTGCTCGTTCTCATTTTCTCCGGAATTTCCGTTTTGAGCTCCCCTATGCCCGAAAGCCTACCTCCCCTGTCCAATCGAGTCAATCGCAAGCCGCGCTGGCCCCAAATTCGCGAAAATCTCTACCGCCCTGTGCGCAATCAACCGCATGAATAATTCGGCCAGCATATTTATTGGCTCGTCTAAATCGCTCTTCCGCCGATTGCCGCTCTGCATATGTTCCGATATAGGCAGCTAGAACCAGTACCGTCGAGTCTTGGTGCGTTCCGCTCTCGTCGATGTACGCAGTAATCATCGAGAGTCGTTGAATCTCAGTTCGACCAATCGTTCTTCTGTCGGTTCGTTCGCGGAGTCTCTTTGACGAAGCAAGCTTCACAGAGGCGAGTTCCGTCTCTAAGTGTGAAATTGACCCGTCGTGTAGGAACAATTTCGGAGCCGCATTTCCCACAAAGCTCGGTCTGCGCTTCGGTCAGCTCCGATGAAATCCAACTGATGCGTGTTTGCAGAGGAGAGGTTCGCGGCGTGTTAAAGCGGATTTGCCGCGCCCCGGAAGGACTACCAGATTCAAGTCAATTTGGATAGGACACACCCGGCCCGACCACACGAATCCAATGATCCGTGAAGGTTGCGTGGAATCCAGGCGGCTCATATTTTGGCATATGGCAAGTCACGCATTTCGCCTGAGCCACAGGGCACGCAGCTCCCGGATGGTCGGGCGTCTCCTGGGCATCCCACAAAATGTGACAACGAAGACAAACAGGATCATATGACACCGGATCGGTCACAAGCGGCTTGTGAGGGTTGTGGCAGGCGATGCAGGTAATTCGTGCATCTCCCTTCATCCAGCATCGGCTGCTCTCAAGGCGGTACGGTGCAAAGCGGATGTTCAAGACTCCGAGTGCCACGCCCCTGCTATTAACCACATCTTGCCAAGTGCGATGGCAGGCGCCGCAAAAATCGACAGACTCCACCGGATCGAGTTGTCCAGGATCGAGGATTTGTTTGACGGTTGTTTCTTCCGTGGACAAAATCATTCCGATTGCATGCTTGGCGCCCGGTCCATGGCAAGCTTCGCAAGTTACACCGGGCATTGCATTGCGGGGATCAAAACGATTGTTCACGCTCGAAGCCGTCGTGTGGCATCCGAAACAGCGCCGCGCTTCATCTGCATCCATCTGCCGTCCCGCCGCATCCTGGAGCGTCATTGGAATGGAACTGTTCTGTCCTGGAGTGATGCCGAGTGCCTGCAATGAAGTGAAGAAACTGAGGTGCGCTTCGTCGAAGGTGCCATTCTCCTCATACACGTAGGTCTCGCCTATGGCTCCCTTCCCGAAAGCCCAGGTTAGCGTCCGCGAGAGGTCCGAGGCGCCATCCGAAACCGATAGCACACTTCCTGAGTTGTGGGTCAAAATCTGATAGCTGAACGGACCCAACTGAAAGTGTAGACGATCATGCTGTCGGAGGCCCTCAGAGACCTCGGCGGGCGCCGCAGCATGCGCCATGCCCGTATCCAGGTAGGTGGCTGCTATGGAAATGTGGCATTTGGCACATCTTTCATTGCCAACATACTGCTCTCTAGCTGGTTCGCCCTTCGTCGGCCACCAGCCGGAGTTTTTCAGTCGAACTGCTGTTGGAAGTGAGACGCCAGCCGTCGAGCCCGTTTGTGGCAAGCTACTCGCACAAATGAAAGCGCAGATCGTAAAAGTAAGTGCGATCTTGGTGACAGTAGTGGTCCGACGGAAGAGCCCGCGGTATCGGGACACGCCCATGATGCTGGGGCGATACTAGCCAGTCGTTCCAGATCAGTCAATTCTTTTCAGCCTCGGTATCTTAGCTGTAGGCGTCCGATTCTTGCCGTCTCTGATCCCATCGCTGTCGGCGTTCATCTAGGTTTCGGACATTTCTCGATGTCCGTTTAGGTGGGCGAATTGAACGCCGGATACCTCATCTCTTTGTATAATCGGCAACGTTTAAGAAATAAGGAGGCATCATGACGGCCCATGCTCGGCTGCTCCTACGCTTAGGCACAATTTCGATGACTGTCGGTCTTATGTGTGCCGCAGAGCGACTGCAGGCCCAGGCCGAAGCTGCGAACGGCAAGATCGAACAGGTACAGACCGCGGAGCAGAAATTCAAGAACATCCAGGTGCTCAAAGGAATTCCCGCAGATCAATTGATCCCTTCGATGCAATTCATTTCCGCGTCGCTGGGCGTTGAATGCGAGTTTTGCCACGTGCAGCGCGCCATGGACAAGGACGACAAAAAGCCCAAGCTCGCGGCGCGGAAGATGATGAATATGATGACGCAGATCGACGCAGATAACTTTAAGAACGAACGTGAAGTGACCTGCTACACCTGCCATCGTGGGTCGGTCCATCCGGTGGGGATACCAAGCCTATCCGCGGACAACCCGACCGCCCCGGAAGAGGAATCGGCAGCTGCGACCGTATTGCCATCTGCACAGGCAATTCTCGACAAATATCTTGCAGTGGTGGGCGGAGCTGCCGCCCTACAGAAAATCAAGACTCGGATTCAGACAGGAAGTGTTGAAGTGGCCGACAAGAAATATCCAATCGAGATTTATTCGCTGGCTCCCGATAAACGCGCCTCAATTTCCCATCTGCCTTCGGGGCCCAGCCTAACAGCGTTCAACGGCGAAGCTGGCTGGCTCAGCACGCCGAATGGAATTCGTCGCATGAGTTCGGCGGAACAGCAAGCCGCTCGAATCGACGCGGAGTTGTACTTTCCCCTGCGACTTCCGCAGATGTATCAGGAATTTGAAGTGGGTCCGGGCGAGGTGATCGATGGGAAGGCAACCTATCTCGTTGCGGCAAAAGGAAAGTACACACCGGACTTGCGTCTGTACTTTGAACAGGAAAGCGGCCTGCTCGTCCGATTAATTCGCCTTGCGGAAACTCCCCTTGGCCGAAATCCCACTGAGATTGATTATGCGGATTTCCGTGTTGCCGACGGAGTGAAGCTTTCTTACCGGTGGACGCTGGCACGGCCGAACGGCAGGTTCACAATCCAGATCGATGCCGTGAAGCAAAACGTTCCCCTGGATGAAGGACAATTTGTCACACCCAGTGTCCAAGAGGAGCACTAGCGGGGCTTTTGTGAAAGGAAAATCGCAGCGGCAGTCTCGCTACGGTCAAGTCATCGGCAACAGCCAGCGGAACGCGGTCAACCGGCTGGCGAAGCGGCTTATAGCGTAAAGCCCGGAACGCGCCGCGAAGCTTCAGGGGCGGCGCTAACCCGGCAGCAGGCGAAAAGGTCCGTCGTCGAATGCGGGCCTCTCGTTTTGTTGTGTTTGTTTCGTGCTACTTGCCCCTTCCGCTTTATATTAGCCGGAACTGATATTTCGTTAGTGTTGTGGAGGCGCGCAGCAGTTTTCGCAAGCGACTCTTGCGGCCTGATATGACCTCGCCTGTAGAAGCTAAATGCCACGTTGGAACAGCAACAACAACCATGACGAAAACTGTGAGGCCTAGAGCGATGCGCTATCGAAAGTTTGGGCTCAGCCCATGCAACGAGCAGCCGCACAAACTTCACTTCATGCGCCCACGCCAATACACCCGTGTGCCGAAAGAAATGGTAGGCCCGTGCGGGCTCGAACCGCAGACCTCCACCGTGTCAATTGTGTGGTCAGAAAGCTAAATCCCTTTGCCCGCTTTGCCTTTCCGGCTCTGACCATCTCAAGAATGCCCCCAAATGACCGAGTTTTGGTGACGAATTGGTGACGAATTTTACGACAAGCAGGATCGTCGAAACGTTATCTCATTTGACCCCGCGGTCTTCTTAGGTGCGTTGGCTGGTCTCCACCACCAAACGTACACCGCGCTTATTCGCGGAGGACCGGAGCGGCCTCCGATAGAAAGGAATCGACGAGAATGTCAACACGCCTGGACGAGTTCCACAGTAAACGCAAGGCAACGTGGGGCACCGACGCGAAGCCGGTTTATAATGTGCGCGGATCACACGTCGGATGCAAAGAGGACCATGCCCAGGTTGGATTCACCGCATGTGGTCAATATCGAGGATCTGAGGCGCCTGGCGCAGCGGCGGCTGCCCAGAGCGGTGTTCGACTACATGGACGGCGGCGCAGCGGACGAAGTGACGCTGCGGGAGAATTGTCGCGCGTTTCAGGAAGTGGTGCTGCGCCCGCGGCAAGCGGTAGCTAACGAGAAGTGCGATTTGCGCACGCGCGTCGTGGGGCAGGATATTTCGTTTCCGGCGATCCTTGCTCCGGTTGGGTACAGCCGGTTGATGCATCCGGGCGGAGAAGTGGCTGCGGCGCGCGCGGCTGGGGAGACGGGAACGGGATTCGTACTCTCGACCATTTCCGGCCACAGGATGGAGAAGGTGAAGGAGGCGTCTGGCGGGCCGGTATGGTATCAGCTGTATGTGGTGGGAGGGCGCGCGGCAGCGGAAGCTGCTATTGAACGAGCGCGTGTGGCGGGATTTTCCGCGCTGGTGGTGACGATTGACACGCCGGTGGCGGGGCTGCGCGAGCGCGACGTGCGGAATGGCGTGAAAGAGTTGATGGGCAGCTCGCTGCTGGCAAAGCTTCCGTTCCTGCCAAATCTTTTGGCGCATCCTGGATGGCTGGCGGCATTTCTGGCGGATGGCGGCGTGCCGAAACTTGAGAATATTGTTGCAGCC
>Ga0209275_10000415_pt1 | contig 16536 bp, 13 predicted proteins | sample HubBroMetageREF2_FD_188344 | JGI IMG/M metagenome (GOLD analysis project Ga0209275, IMG submission 188344) | Reference soil microbial communities from the Hubbard Brook experimental Forest, New Hampshire, USA - Hubbard Brook CCASE Soil... | ecosystem: Environmental > Terrestrial > Soil >... | reverse complement strand
AGGAAAGCATATGGTACGCGGCGTAGTTCCTCGACAACCAGCAAAGACGGGACGGCAGTCAGGAACAAAGGTCTCCCGTTCGAATAAGACATCGCAGAAAAGTGCCGGGCTGCGCCCGGAGCGGCCGGGTCAACGACCCGGCACCACAAAATCCAAGAAGTCTGCGCCCGGCGGCAAGTACAATCCTCTCGCGCCCGAGCGGATTGCCGAGATTCTGAAGCGGCTCGACCGGCTGTATCCGGAGGCGACGTGCGCGTTGACTCACAAGAGCGCGTGGGAGTTGCTGGTCGCAACCATCTTGTCGGCGCAATCGACCGATGTGAATGTCAACCGGGTCACGCCGGACTTGTTTCGCAAATACCCGACGGTGGAGGACTTCGCTGCGCTCACTCCCGAACAACTTGAGCCCGACGTACGTTCAACGGGATTCTTTCGCAATAAATCCAAGTCGGTTGTGGGCGCGGCGAAAAAGATTGTCAGCGAGTTCGGAGGGCAGGTTCCAGATGACATGGAGAGACTTCTAACTTTGCCGGGCGTAGCGCGCAAGACCGCGAATGTCGTGCTGGGCACGTGGTTTCGCAAAGCGGACGGGGTCGTGGTGGACACGCACGTTACCCGCATCGCGCGCCGGCTTGAGCTCACCAAGAATACGGATGCGCCGAAAATCGAGCAGGACTTGATGAAAGTAATTCCGCGCGAGAAGTGGATCCTGTTCGCACATCAACTCATCTGGCATGGGCGCAAGCTGTGCTTAGCGCGCCGCCCTAAATGCGTGGACTGTGCCCTGGAGAATATCTGCCACGCTGGAGATAAGACGTGGACAACGGTTGAGATTCACAAGAACGCGAGGTTGTGAGCGACTCTGCAACAGTCGCGTCATCCTGAGCGCAGCACATCCGGTCGCTCGCGACCGGATGTGCGGAGTCGAAGGATCCCTACCCCGCTCAGAGCTCTCGACGCCGTTTCGGACTAGCTTCTTGCGAGACTTCCCTGCCGCCTCATTTCAAGCGCTGAAGGGTAGGGATCTTTCGACTCCGCACAAGATGATGGAGCTTGGTGGAGGATGCATGGCGGGAAAAGGAACTAAGTAGCTTCTGCTAAACTTTTTATTCTGACCTCGTCTAACGACTCTTCAGGAATCGAATGCGCGCTCTCATCCCGTTTGCTATTGTCGTATTCATGAGTACTTTTGCGGCGTCCCAGACTTTACCTGTGCCTCAGGCCATCACCGACCCCAAGCAGATCACCAGCAAGCCCAACGCGAACATAGAGCAAAATCAGCAGAGCCTTTCCATTGAGAAGCTCTACATGACCCGGCAGGTGGGGCGCGCGTCGTGGTCCCCCGATGGCAAAACGATCGTCTTCGTCAGCAACATCAGTGGCCGGAATAACCTCTGGCTGGTCCCGGCAGAAGGTGGCTGGCCGACACAACTGACGGTCAGCGATCAGCGGCAGACGGCGCCTGCGTGGTCACCGGACGGCAGATGGATCGCCTACATGTCGGATTATGACGGCGACGAGCAGTGGGACATTTTTATCGTTTCCCCGAAGACCGGGCAGGTGGTGAACCTGACGCATACTCGCGAAATTGCGGAAGAGTATCCGCGATGGTCGCCCGATGGCCGTTATCTGGCTTATACCGTGAAACCGAAGACTTCGTCGGTGTTCGAGATTGATGTGTACGACATGGTGATGCGGGATGTGAAACACATCACGACCGGCACGCCGGCCGACAAGTTGAACGACAACGCCATATGGTCGCACGACGGCAAGTGGATCGCGTATACCCAGGAGCAGGCCAAGGGAACGGATTCGAATATCTTCGTCGTGGAAGTCGCTACGGGTCAGAGTTCCCTGCTCACTACACACCAGGGGGAACAGACTTACCGCGCCAATGATTTCTCGGCTGATGGAAAGCATCTGCTGATCACTTCTAATGCGGCGAATGGATACGACAATGTGGGATTGCTCGATATAGCTACCAAAAAGATTTCGTGGCTGACCAAAGACAAGTGGGAGATCGCTGGTGGTCAGTTTTCACCCGACGGCGAGCGCGTTACGTGGACTGCGAATGTCGAGGGCAACACCGACATTTATTTACATGACCTCGTCACCGGCAAAGCTACGGCGTTGCCTCTCCCCAAAGGCGTGAATGAGCTAGCCGGGGAACATTCCTCCTTCAGCAAGGATGGGGCACACTTGCTCTATAGCCACAACGGGGCAACCGCTCCGGGAGATCTTTGGGGCTATCAATTAGCGACGGGAAAAACTCATCAGGTGACGCGATCCCTCGTCGCGGGCGTGCGCGCGGAAGATATGGTCGAGCCATTCCTGGTGCACTACCCCAGTCGCGATGGCAAGTGGACCATCTCGGCGTTCGTGTATGTCCCCTACAACATGGTGCGCAATGGGCAGAACGCTGCGATTGTCTTCGTGCATGGTGGTCCTGCGTCGCAGTCGGTGAATTCGTTTAACCGGTTTATTCAACACATGGTTAACCAGGGATACATGGTGATTGCGCCGAACTATCGCGGTTCAACGGGATACGGAAACGAATTTCAACAGGCGAACCTGTTCGACATGGGCGGCGGCGATTTGCAGGACGTGCTCGCGGCAGCGGATTTTATCAAGCAGACCGGCTATCTCGATCCCAAGAAGGTCGTTCTGATGGGCGGCAGCTATGGCGGTTACTTGACCATGATGGGTGTGACCAAGGCGCCGGACGTTTGGGCTGCGGGCGTGCCGATGGTTCCATTTGTTAACTGGTTTACGGAAATTCAGAATGAGGACCCGGTGCTGCAACAATCGGACCTTGCGACCATGGGCGATCCCGAGAAAAACAAAGCTCTGTTCCAGGATCGTTCGCCGATCTTCTTTGTGGATCAGATCAAGGCGCCGCTATTTTTGCTCGCCGGTGGAAATGACCCGCGCTGCCCTGCAGAGGAATCGCAGCAGGTGATTGACGCGATCAAGAAGCGTGGCGGCGTGGTCGAGTTTAAGGTGTACGCAAATGAAGGCCACGGATTCGCGCGCGTGGAGAATCAGATCGACGCTTACCAGCGCGTATCGGGCTTCCTGAAAGCGCACGTGCCGCCGGCCGATTGCAGTTGCTCGCTGACGGAGTAGGTTGTCGTGTCTTCACTTGACGTCATCCTGAGTGGCCGTCAAGCCGCGAAGGATCTGACGCGGATTGGCAGTAACGCGGTCGAGAGGGCCGACCACTAGAGTCGTGGCACTCCGCGCGAGATCCTTTTCCCGGCTAAAAAGCCGGGTTCAGGATGACGTCTTTCGAGGTCTATCGGCGGCAACCGGGTCAGAGACCCGGTTCCACGCGAGCAGACACGATTGCCTTGATCAGTCCGGGGATCGTGTATTCCTTTGCTTCGACGTCGACCGGGAGGCCAAGCTCGCGAAGCGTCGACGAGGTGACGGGCCCGATCGAAGCGAGACGCACGCCGTCGAGCGGATTAGCTTTTCGCGGGCGAGGGCGCCCGCGCCACATGTTCCTACCCGTCAGGTTCACGAAGTTCCTCACCGTAGAAGAACTGGTGAAGGTGATCACATCAGGGCGGCGTTTCGAGTCTTTCAGGATCGCGCTCAGTCTTGTGCGGGAAGACTGTGGAACGACGGTTTCGTAGGCTTCAACCACGTCAACTTTGGCACCCAGTTTGCGCAATTCTCGAGGGATTACGTCGCGGGCGACTCGGGCTCGGGCCAATAGCACACGCTTCCCTGCTACCTGATCGCGCAAGCTCTCTACGACCGATTCGGCGACGTACTCTTCAGGGACGACATTTACTTTAATGCCGCGTTTCTCGATCGCCTTCTTTGTAGCAGGTCCGATGGCCGCCACTGGCACGTGCTTAAAGTGCCTCTTGGTTAAGCGAAGTTTCTGCAACCGCTTCCAAAGCGCTTCCACTCCGTTCACGCTGGTAAGGATCAGCCAGTCGTAGTCGTGTAGATTCTTGAGGGCTGTGTCCAGAGGTTTGTAAGACCGTGGCTTGCGGATTTCAATAAAAGGGATCTCGATGACTTCGGCGCCAAGTTCTCGCAGGCCGGACGAAAGGGCGCTAGCCTGATGGCGCGCACGACCTACAACAATGCGGAGTCCAGCGAGCGGCGCACCTTTTTTCTTTGTCATCGACTTAGCGGCCCAAGCCTTCTTGCTGCATGAGTTCTGCGACTCCGGAAACATTCGAGTCCTTGCTCTGGTTCAGGCACTGGATGACTCGCGCTTGCTCTCCCTTGGTACGGTTTTGGCTGAGCTTGAACTTTGCTTCCAGCCTTTTGACCCTGATCTCGAAACCCACAATATGCTTCATCATCCGGCTTCGATATTGATCGCTCAGCTCAGACCATTGCGCCATGTACGACGATTCGAAGGTGGTGATCATGCGATGTAGCGTGGCTTTCAGGGCTTCCTCATCCGAGAACAACGTCGGCTGACCATACACATGAACGGCGGCATAGTTCCAGGTTGGGACGCTCTCTCGAATCTCATACAAGCTAGGCGAAATATACGCGTGGGGACCATGAAAGATGACCAACGATTCCTCGCTCTCGTTCATCGACTTCCAGTGAGCATTCGCCCGCGCCATATGACCCTGCACCACGATCTGATCTCCGGTTTCGTCAATGAGAAGCGGGAGGTGAGTGGCGAACGGAACACCCTCCGCGGTTGTAATCAAAATGGCAAATGGATTTGCTCTCATGAAAGCGACCGTCGCGGCGCGATCTTCCTGGCGGTTAAATTCGGGTATGTACACTTTCCAGTCTCCCGTTTATTCGTCGTGCTAGCCCGCCCGTCGAGGCGCTTCGTGTGAGCGTAGCACGTTCGGTCGCGACGGAGTTGGGTTTGACGCCTTCCGAGAATTCCTTGCCACATTACTCTCCTGTATAGGCGCTGCAGGGATCTTTCGACTGGGTAGCCTCTTCGCTTCGCGAGAAGCTACTCCGCTCAAGATGACAGTCGTAGGTGATGACAATTCAGGTTAGGGCTGTTGCGGTACGGCAATTCCCTGCCCGTAGACTGCTTCGAGGATCGCATCTCCGCCGCGCTGGAGCAAGATTTCGCCGACGGACTCTCCTAGCTGAACTGGATCGCTGCCGTCGCGCGACTCGCGCAGAATTTTGGAGCCGTCGGGATCGGCCACGATTGCCTCGAGGTGCAGTCGTCCGTCGCGGACTTGAGCGAAGGCCCCGATGGGCACCTGGCAGCCGCCGCCGAGCTTGTTGAGCAACGCTCTTTCGCAAGTGGTGGTAGCACGCGCTGCGGAGTCATCCAGGAACGCAAGATGCTGTCGCGTGATGGAGTCGCCGGCACGAATCTCGATTCCAAGCGCTCCCTGCCCAGCGGCCGGGCACATGACCTCGGCCGGGATCACTTGTTTGACAAGTTGTGTCTTACCCAGCCGGTTCAGACCTGCCGCCGCCAGAATGATCGCATCGTATTCTCCAGCCTCCAGCTTGCGCAGACGAGTGTCGACATTCCCGCGCAGGGGGTGGATGTCGAGATCGGGCCGCACAGCCTTCAACTGCGCTTGGCGGCGCAGGCTGCTGGTACCGACACGAGCTGCTCGCGGCAGATCTTCAATACTCTCGTATTTGTGAGAGCAAAATACGTCGCGCGGATTCTCCCGCGTGGTCACGGCGGCAATCTCAAAACCCCGGGAAAGTTCGGTGGGAAGGTCTTTCAAACTATGGACTGCAAGGTCGATGCGTCCCTCGGCCAGGGCCTCTTCGATCTCCTTGGTGAACATGCCCTTGGTGCCAACCTTGGCGAGGGCAACGTCGGTGATCTTGTCGCCGGTGGTCTTGATGATTTCCAGTTCGACTTCATGGCCGCGTTCGCGCAGCAGGGCGCTGATGTGATGGGCTTGCCAGAGTGCGAGTTGGGAACCTCGGGAGCCGACGCGGAGACGAGCCATCAGGCGCGTCCTCCGGTACCGCCCCCGGATTGTGCAGCCTTCTTGTCTTTTTCTTTCTCCTGGAGATTAAACAAGCGACGAACGATGTCGACCACGGTGGTAGCCTCGGAGTCGCGGGCCGCGCTCTTCAGGGTGGTGATGGGCGTGTGCATGATCTTGTTCACGATGCCATGCGTCAGAGTGTCGATCGCAAGCTCCTGGTCGGGCGATAATACGCCAAGGCGTCCACGAACCCGATCGATTTCGGCCTGCCGAATGGTTTCCAAATGGTCTTGCAGAGAAACGATCGTGGGTACGACGTCTAGAGTCTGCAAACGAGCCTGGAATCGCTCGACCTCGCTCTCGATAATGGCGGTGGCGTGTTCGGCCTCTTTCTTGCGATCCGCGACATGCGATGACACGGCTTGTTGCAGGTCGTCAATATCGTAGACAAAGATCCCGTCCAGCTTGTTCATCTCCGGATCCACATCGCGCGGCACGGCGATGTCGATAAAAAACATGGGACGGTTCTTGCGGCGGCTCAGGAATAATTCCCCGTGTTCGCGGCGGAAGATGGCGTGTGGGGCTCCGGTAGAGGTAATAACAATGTCGCCTTTGTCGCAGGTATCGTAGAGCCGGCTGAATTCGATGGCCTGGCCATTGAATTTCTGGGCCAGGCGAATGGCCCGGTCGTATGTGCGATTGGCCACAAAGATCGATGCCGCACCATGGGCGAGCAGATGACGAGCCGCCAGTTCGCTCATCTTCCCCGCTCCAACCAAGTACACGGTCTTGCCATTCAACGATCCAAAAATCTTCTTGGCGAGTTCAACCGCTACCGAGGCCACCGAGACTGCGGATGAGCCCACGGCCGTCTCGGTGCGCACCCGTTTGGCCACGGCAAAGGCGCGAGTGAGCAGCAAGTCCAGTTGAGAGTGAATCGCTCCTACCGCCCGCGCGGTGGCGTAGGCTTCCTTTACCTGCCCCAGGATTTGCGCTTCGCCTAAGATCATCGAATCGAGGCTCGACGTAACCCGAAACAAATGGCGGATGGCCTCGTTTTCGCGATATTCGTAGAGGTGAGGCGCAAGCTCTGCATGTTCAATGTGGAAATAGTCGCCAAGGAACGCACGCAGGTCGGCGCTGCCGTTCTTGGTCTGGGCCAGCAGCTCTACTCGATTGCAAGTACACAGGATCAGCCCTTCGTCAACACCCGGATGTTGGGTGAAACACTTCAGAGCATCGGGCAGTCGTGACTCTGGGATCGCCAAACGCTCCCGCACTTCGACCGGCGCGCTATTGTGGTTGACGCCGATGAGCTGAAAGTTCATGACTGTGCGAACCTGTGAATCGTGCTGAAGTAGTTGGCTGCCCACGCGACGATTGCGGCGACAAATGCTCCGGCGGCGAGATAGGCGGCGCGGCGGCCTCGCCAGCCCGCGGTCCAGCGGGTGTAAAGCATGACCAGGTATACGACCCACATCAAGATCGAAAGCAGAATCTTAGGATCGAGAAGGTCCACGCGTCCATAGGTTGCTTGCGCAACGACCGTACCTGCAATCAGACCTAGCGTCATGAAGGGAAATCCAAGAAGCAGCGATCGGAATCCGATTTCGTCGATTACTTCAAGCGCGGGCAGGCGCGAGAGCAGTCCACCTCCCTTTTTCGACTTCAACGAGCGTTCCTGGATGAGATAAAGCAGGCTGGCTCCGAAACTCAAAACGAGCGCGGCGTAGCCGGTGAAGATCAGTGCGATGTGCGCAAATAGCCAACCCCGCGCCAATCCTGGCGATGTCAGCAAGAATGGTTGCTGTCCGGTGGCGGCGACGAAGGTCAGCAGAAAGACCAATGGAAAGACGACAATGCCGGGAGACGTGGTTTGATACAGCAGGTACACGATCATGAAAACGACCATGATCAGGAAGCCCAGCACCGATTCGGCATTGTGCACGGAGGTCAAGGTGATCTGGCCCGTGAGCAGTATAGAATCCGTGAGCGAAACGAAATGAAAGACCATACCCAGGTAAGCCGCGTGTAAGGCGATCTTGTTCAACAGGTCGCTTGTACGGGTTAGCGCGACCAACGCATACAACAGACCGATGGCGTAAAAACCCAACGCAACTCGAAGCCAAAGTATAGGCATAGCTTGATTTTACGGCTCTTCTACAGGTTCGGGCATCCTCTCCCGATCTGCCAGAGTGATTATAGTCTGCCCTGTCGATGAGGCAGAAGGCAGTCGGTGAGATCACAGGTCATTGTGATGTAGATCACAAATACGGCTCGAAGGGCTGCATTGAACCGGACCTGTGAGTTGAGAACAAGGGCAGTTCCGAGTTCATGGTTCTCAGTGCTCGGTTTGCTGTCATTCCACTCCCAGGGTGGCTAGAACTCGCTCCAGAATCTCGGCGTTCACGAGCAGCCGTCGGCCATCGGCCATCATGTTTTCGATCTCATCGAATGCCTGGAACAGCCGCATCTTGACCGCGCCGTACTGTTCCGCTTCGGTGAGAGTGCGGGCGTGGCCTGCCGCCCACTCTTTTGTGGCTTCCTCCGGCAGGAAGACGCTGACCGCGAACGTAGTCTTGCGATCAGAGGTGACATCGAATACGTATTCAGTCGCAGCGCCCTCGGACGACTTGTCCATCGCCGCGCGCTTTCCCACAAAGTAATACTGGTAAACATATCCTTGTTCACCGGTATAGGTTTTCATGCGGCGGATGGTCATGGTTGGTCGTCAGTCGTTGGATGTTCCTCGAATCGGTTGCGAACGACAAACGACCAAGGACCAACGACGGTTCTGCTACGGTTCAATCCTCGCGTCCCGCAGGCGCTTTACGGCAGTCTCGGAGGACAGAGGCGAATAGTAAACCTCTTTAAAAGTATACGATTTCGCTTTCGAAGCTAGGACTGGCATGATTTCGATATGCCAGTGATAGTCCTCGTCGATGGTCTTCCAGTAGCCCAGGTTTCCCGACCGGTGCAGGCTGTTGGGCGAGGTGTGCAGCACAAGGTGAAATTCTTCGGTGATGGTGCGTATGCGCTGCAAGGTTCGTCGCAGCAGGGCGCCGAGATCGCGCATTGTCCCCGGTCGATTCAAGCCGAAGCGTTCGAAAGCGGCCTCGTGGGTGCGAGGCATGATCCAGCTCTCGTAAGGCACACGAGGCGCGTACGGGCACACGGCGATGAAGTCACCGCGGAGTTCGATCACGCGGAGATCTTGCTTCATTTCCTGCGAAATAATGTCACAGAAAACGCAACGCTCCTTGCTCTCAAAGTATTCGCGGGCGGCGCGCAATTCGTAGAGCACACGACGGGGGACGAATGTGGTCGCGGTAAGCTGCGAAGCAGGATGCTCGAACTCTTGCCCGGCACTGTTTCCGTGATCCTTATAGATGCCAACATATTTGAAACGCCCGTCGCCTTTAAGATCCTGAATACGCTGCGCGGCAAGCAGCAGGAACTGTTCGATCTCGAGATCGCTTGCAGTCCACAAATGCCGGTCGTGCGAGGGGTTCTCCACCAGGACTTCGTGCGCCCCGATCGGGCGCATCCGGTCGTAAATGCCGTCGCCGCGGCGGGTTGCCTCGCCCTCGATGTGATACAACGCGTTGGGATGGACGACCGCGCGCGCTGACCACGGAGCCCCGGGGGTCCCGGACATGCTGGCGATCAGTTGCGGTGGCTCGCGGGAATCGGTACAAAACCGGCAAAATGGTTCCGGGCGTGGCGGGTTTTCGGGAACGTCGTCGCCGGTAATAACCCAGGAGCGGGTGATCGGATCCTTGCGCAGTTCCATGCATAAGGAAAGCATCTCATCGCGGTTGCGTCAACTGCGTTGCCCCCAGAATCCCTGTCATTGGAATCTGTAACACGATTCAGAAGTTCGGTTCCATGAGTCATGATCCGGTTTGTTATAATCCGCGCACGAAGCCGCCCGCGATGACTGAGCCGTCCACGCCGTTGATGCGGCAGTATGCCGCTATCAAGAAGGAACATCCCAGCGCCCTGCTGTTTTTTCGTCTGGGTGATTTCTACGAGCTTTTCTTTGACGATGCCATTCTGGCATCACGCGAGTTACAGATCACGTTGACCTCTCGTAATAAGGAAAAGGGCGTGGCCGTCCCCATGTGTGGCGTACCTTATCACGCGGCGGAAGGCTACATTTCCAAGCTCATCCGCAAAGGATTCAAGGTCGCCATCTGCGAGCAGATGGAGAATGCCGGTCTGGCCAAGAAATTGGTGCGGCGCGAGGTCACGCGAGTGGTCACGCCCGGCACGGCTGCGGATTCGTCGTTGAGTTCTGAGGAAAACAACTTTCTGGCAGCGGTCGCGCAGATCGGGGATCGGGTCGGATTCGCGGCCTTGGATCTTTCCACTGGCGAATTTCGCGCCACGGAATTTCATGGCGAGGACGCGAGCAAACGGATTCAAGAAGAACTGCAGCAGCTCAAGCCGAAGGAACTCTTGTATGGCTCGGCGGCCCCGTTGTTTGAGGAGGGATCGCGTGGGGAAGGGCGCCCTCGCCCGTCCGGCCGCCCCACGAGCGGCAGTGCCGGCTTCGCCGAGACTCCCCTCGATGATTGGGTCTTCGCCCCCGACCACGCCATCCCCCTACTCGAAAATCACTTCGGCGTTTTGTCACTGGAGGGCTTTGGACTTGCCGGCAAACCGGCAGCCGCCTCAGCAGCGGGCGCCATCCTCTACTACGTTCGCTCCACCCAACGCGGAACGTTGGATCACGTCGACCGGGTCGGGTTTTATGAAAGGCAGAACCATTTAGTACTTGACGCGGTAACCGTGCGAAATCTGGAACTGATCGAGCCGCTGTTTGCGGGGACCGACGCCGGAATAACCCTGTTTCGTTCGATTGACTCGACGGTCACGCCTATGGGCAAACGCCTGCTGCGCTCGTGGATGCTGCGACCGTCAATCGAAATAGCCGAGATCAATGCGCGGTTGGACGCAGTCGAGGCGCAGGTGAACGAGACCGTGCCGCGCGAGGAATTGCGGCAAGCTTTGGACGGAATCCTCGATCTGGAGCGCTTGTTGAGCCGCGTGACGCTGGAAACGGCGAATCCTCGGGACGTGCTAGCTCTGGCTGCATCGCTGAGAAAGATTCCGGGCCTGCGAGTTGCCCTGGCAAGGTTCGCGACCGAGCGACTGAAGACTCTACACCGCTCTCTCGATGAACTGGGCGATCTGCGGGAGCGAATCGAGAAGACGATTGTTCCCGAGCCGCCGATTTCGTTGGTGGACGGTGGCGCGATTCAGAGCGGCGTCGATAAGGAACTCGACGAACTCCGGGACCTGAGCCGCAACAGCAAACAATTTCTGGCGCAGATCGAGCAGCGAGAACGACAGCGCACCGGAATCAACTCACTGAAGGTCAAGTTTAATTCCATTTTTGGATATTATCTCGAAGTCTCGAAGCCCAACTTGCATTTAGTTCCGCCCGATTACGAGCGCAAGCAGACCCTGGTCAACGCGGAGCGCTTCACGACTCCCGAGCTAAAGGAGTATGAGTCGAAGATCCTCGATGCGCAGGAAAAGATCGTGGAGATCGAGCGCCGCCTGTTCGCGGAGTTGCGTTCGGCCATCGCTGGCGAAGCCAGACGCATCCGGCAAACGGCCTTGGCACTGGCCGAAGTCGACGCGCTTTCGGCATTAGCGCATGTGGCGGCTCTGCGAAACTACTGCCGGCCCAACTTTGACGCTTCTGCGGATATCGAGATCGTTGCTGGAAGGCATCCTGTGATCGAGCAACAGGAAATGGCCGGCGGCAGCGAGCGCTTCGTGCCCAACGACCTCTATCTCAATTCGACCACAGATACGGTGCTGGTTCTCACCGGCCCGAACATGGGCGGCAAGTCAACCTATCTGCGCCAGGCCGCGCTGGTTGTGATTCTGGCGCAGATGGGATCGTTTGTCCCCGCGTCGTCGGCACGTCTCGGAGTAGTGGATCGCGTTTTCACTCGCATCGGCGCAAGTGACAATCTTGCACGTGGGCGTTCAACCTTCATGGTTGAGATGACCGAGACAGCGGCCATCCTGCACACGGCAACGTCGCGATCACTCATCCTGCTTGACGAAGTGGGACGTGGCACGGCCACATACGACGGGCTGGCGATTGCCTGGGCGGCGGTTGAATACATCCACGCACGGCTGCGGGCCAAGACTCTTTTTGCCACGCATTATTTCGAACTCACCGAACTCGCCGAGCGGCTTTCGGGAGTGAAGAATTATCACGTCTCGGTGAAAGAAACCCCCGGCGGAATTGCGTTTCTGAGGAAAGTGGAACCGGGCGCGGCGGACCGTAGCTACGGAATTGAAGTGGCCAAGTTGGCTGGACTGCCGAATGAAGTCATTGAGCGGGCGCGTGAAGTGCTTGCAGAACACGAGAGTGCGGAACAACGCGTGACCGAACAACTGGCCAGCGACGAGTCCCGTCCGCGTCCACCGGCTCAACTTACTATCTTCACGCCTTTGTCGCAGCCGGTTCTCGAAAAACTACGGGAGGTAGACTTGAATCGGTTGACCCCGCTCGAGGCGCTGAATCTGTTGGCGGAATTGAAGAAGCAGGTGGATTGAAAAAGACGACATCAATCTCCGGACAGATCGGCCAACTACTCGTCGTGGGCTTCGATGGCACCGAGATGTCGCCGCGGCTCCGGTCTCTGCTCACTCTGCTGCAACCTGCTGGCGTGATTCTTTTCGCGCGCAATATTACGAGTGGAGAGCAGACCCACAGGCTGCTTCAACAATGCCAGTCCTGCGTCTCGACGCGCTTGTTCACCTGCGTGGACATGGAGGGCGGCCAAGTAGATCGGTTTCGCAACGTCACTGGTCCTGCGCCCTCTGCGGCTGACGTTTTCGCAACCAGCAATCGCAAACTCTATCGGAAACATGGGAAGACTATCGGCGAATCTTGCGGGGCCCTGGGCTTCAACACGGACTTTGCTCCGGTTGTAGATCTGGCATTTGAAGCCTCACGCAGCGTGATGAGTTCTCGTGCGGTCTCTGCGAATCCCAAAGAAGCCACGATTTACGCCCGTGAATTTCTCGCTGGGCTGCGCTCTGCAGGAGTATTAGGAGCAGTCAAACATTTTCCCGGCCTTGGTGAGGCCAATCTCGATACACACCACGAACTCCCCAATGTGGAGAAGCCGTGGAAGAAGCTCTGGGAGTCAGACATTGCTCCCTATCGCGCCCTCCGTCGGGAAGCTCCATTGATCCTGGTCGGTCATGCTGCGTATCCGGCGGTGACTAAGGATCGCACGCCGGCGTCTTTGTCGAAGAAATGGATTACGGACATCCTGCGTAAGAAGATCGGCTACCGAGGGCTCATAGTCTCTGACGATCTCGAGATGGGAGGCGTGATGAAGGCCGCGCGCATTGATCAAGCGGCCGTCGAATTCGTCCGAGCCGGTGGTGATCTTTGCCTGATTTGCCATATTGAGGAGAACATCACGCGTTCGTACGAAGCGCTGATAGGGGAAGCGGAGCGCGACGCGAAGTTTGCGCGGCGGGCGAAAGAATCGGTGGCGCGCGTGCTGACGTTCAAGACGAAGTCTAAAGAGTTAAAGCGCTCGAGACCTGCTCCAATCGCAGCCAAGCTTGAGAAGATTTCGCGCCAGTTGTGGGAGTTTAGTGAACAGGTCCGGTTGGCAACGATAAGGCGGCAGGATCAGACATGATCGTTGCCGGAGTGATGAGCGGAACGTCCGCCGATGGAATCAATGTGGCGCTGGTGCGCATAACCTCTTCGCGGAACCAGGCGGGCATGCCCGGCCTCCATTTTCTGGCACACGCGGAGTACCCTTACCCGAAGCACGTTCGCCGGGCTGTGTTGGCTGCGATGAATTCATCCAAGGCTAGTGTGGCAGACTTGGCCAGATTGAACTTCCTGCTCGCTGACCTTTACGCTGATGCAGTCCTGGTCACACAGCGCCGTTTTCGTCTGAAGGCTGAACTTGTAGGCTGCCATGGTCAGACGCTCTATCACCAGGGCGAGGCTGCTCCGTTTCTGGGACGAAGTCTTGCGGCCACCTGGCAGACTGGCGAGGGTGCATTGGTGGCTGCACGCGTCGGGGTTCCGGTGGTTTCCGATTTCCGCCCAGCCGACATGGCGGCTGGCGGCAAGGGAGCTCCGCTGGTTCCCTTCCTTGATTTTCTTTTGTACCGCAATAGTCGTGTCGGCCGAATCGTGCAAAACATTGGTGGGATCGCGAACTTGACCGCGATCCCGGCGAGCGCGTCTTCCAATGAAGTAGTGGCTTTCGACACCGGTCCGGGCAATATGCTGATTGATGCCGTCACAGACCAACTGTTTGGCAAGGCGTTCGATCGCGATGGCAGAATTGCTGGCTCTGGAGCGGTGCTCGATCCTGTGATCAGCGACGCTATGCGTGGGGCATTCTTTCGACGTAAGCCACCCAAGACAGCCGGTCGCGAAGAATTCGGACATGAGTTTGCCCAGAATTTCGTTCGTCGGTGCGGGCGCGTCGATAAGCGCGATATCGTTGCCACGGCCACCGCATTGACGGCCACGTCGATCGCGGATGCGCTTCGACGGTTCGTAATATATCGAACAGGCACCTACCGAGACTTCATTGTTTCTGGCGGCGGCGCGAGTAATCCGACGCTCATGGCTATGCTGGCGAACGAATTGCAACCGCTTGGCCTGCAGATACGTACCTCGGATGAATTCGGGCTGCCCTCGGAGGCGAAGGAAGCAGCGGCATTCGCGTTGCTTGCCTTCCAGACATGGAATCGGAAACCGTCGAACGTCCCGTCGGCAACCGGAGCAAAGCGGCCCGCGATTCTGGGAAAGATTTCGTATGCGTGAGCGAAAACTCTTTCGCCGCTCTGCGGCGAATGCGCAGCCGTGGGCAGTTATGCCCACATGTTCTTTGTTGCTTCGAACTTTTTTCGTTCTCTCAGTCTTGGTTCCTGCGCTCGGCTGTTCGGGCAAGCCTGACCCCAACACTGTGGTGATGGTTATCGAAAACAGCCCCACTAACTTGGATCCTCGAGTCGGGCTGGATGGGCAGTCCGAGCGAATCGATGAGTTGCTTTTCGATGACCTGTGTACACGCGACGATCATTTTAACGTTCAGCCGGGATTGGCGGAGCGTTGGGAAGTCCCAGATCCTCTCACTTACATATTTCATCTGCGCCCAGGCGTGAAATTTCACGACGGGCGGCCGCTTGCTTCCCGCGACGTAAAGTGGACCTTCGATTCCCTGCTTCAAGGAAAGATTCGCAGCGCCAAGGCAGCCACATATCGGCCTGTGGATCACATCGATGCTCCGGACAGTTTCACGGTAGTGTTTCATCTGAAGGAGCCATTCGCCCTGCTGTGGAACGTTTCGGATGGCGCCATCGGAATTGTTCCTTACGGCAGTGGCGACGAGACTAGCCGTCATCCCGTCGGCTCTGGTCCGTTCCGCTTCGTTAGTGCTGAACCGGACAAAGAAGTCGTCATCGAGCGCAACGACGACTATTGGGGCCAGAAACCATATCTGGAGCGAGTGCGATTCGCGGTGACTCCGGATGCCACGACTCGTGCGCTCGAATTGCGCAAGGGCAGCGCCGACATTGCCGTCACGTCTCTCACTGGCGACACAGTGCTGGCGCTGGAACGCGAACCGAACCTGGAGGTGCTGCACGCGCCAGGCACGGTGCTCGGCTATTTAGCATTCAATACGCGCGATCCAATTCTCAAAGATGTGAGGGTGCGGCAGGCAGTGGCTTATGCCATCGACAGAATGGCAATCGTCCATTATCTGCTGCGCGATTTTGCACGGCCGGCCTACAGCCTTCTTCCGCCCGAGAGTTGGGCTTACAACGGGGATGTACCGCACTACGACCACAATCCTGATCGAGCGCGACAATTGCTCGAACAAGCCGGATATCCAGCCGTCAATGGCGTGCGTTTTCATCTCACGATGAAAACCTCGACCGAAGAAAGCCCACGACTGGTCGCGGCCGTACTGCAGCAGCAATTGCGCGAGGTTGGCATCGCCCTGGACATTCGTACATTCGAATTTGCCACTTTCCTTTCTGATGTCATCCGTGGTGCGTACCAACTGCATACTTTGCGCTGGATCGGAGGGAATGAGGATCCCGACATCTTTGAATACGTGTTCCACTCGGCCAAATTCTCGCCCAACGGCGGCAATCGCACTTACTACGCCAACCCACGCATGGATTTGCTTATCGACCAGGCGCGCGGCGAATCCGACCCGGACGCGCGCAAGCAGATCTATGCAGAGGTCCAAGTAATCCTGTCTGAGGACTTGCCTTACATCGATCTCTGGTACATCGAAAATGTGATGGTGCACAACAAGCGAGTACGAAAACTGACGTTGAACCCGCCTGGAAATTACGACTTCCTGAGAACTGCAGAACTGACGCCTTGACTGTGACAACGGACCCGTCCCCACAGAAGCTCAGGGCACCTCCAAGACCCCGTGTTACCATCGAACTCTCGGTATATTTCCCGTGCGCATTCTTTTTATCGGTGACATTTTTGGCAGGCCGGGACGAACCATCGTCAAGGATCGCCTGGCGGCTCTCGTAAAAGAGCACGCTATTGATCTCGTGCTTGCCAATGGAGAGAACGCAGCGG
>Ga0209275_10000414_pt1 | contig 16539 bp, 16 predicted proteins | sample HubBroMetageREF2_FD_188344 | JGI IMG/M metagenome (GOLD analysis project Ga0209275, IMG submission 188344) | Reference soil microbial communities from the Hubbard Brook experimental Forest, New Hampshire, USA - Hubbard Brook CCASE Soil... | ecosystem: Environmental > Terrestrial > Soil >... | reverse complement strand
GATGGTTCACTCGACGCGCGCGCGACGGTCGTCGCCGTGCGCTATCACGACGGACGAAAAGCCGTCGCTGCCCGGTTCGTGGGAGAAGTGGGCAACTGGATCATAAAACGATGACCCCTAAATCAGACGTCACCACTTTGAGGCCGCCCACTGCAGCGCAAGCGGGCTCCGCGGATTTCGTCGCACAATGGTCCGAAGCGCGCAACGCCTATCCGCTCTACGCCGCGCTCGCCACTCAATTCAATTTCGGCCCGCTGCCACATCCCTTCGGCGAATTGCCCCCGCAGCGTCCCACGCGCGAAGGCTTCGACGCCGACTTGAAGTGGCTCGATGGAATTGACGCCCGCGTCCGCGCCTTTCAGATCCGCCAGCTTCCATCGGAAACTCTCAACGCCAGCGAACAAAATCTGCGCGCCTTTCTCCAACGTCAGCTGCGCAAGCACGAAAAAACCACCGCCGATCGCGACAAAATTGATCTGCTCCTCGTCCAATATTTCGCTCTCTGCGCTCCCGAAGAGCTCTATCGCAAGGAAATTCACCTAGAAGACGTCGCCGAAGTTCTCCAGCCGGTTCTCGCCGGCGCCGATGCCACCCGCCTCGAATGGTGCGAACCGCTCGACAAAATTCTCGACAAAGTCGCCAACTGCGAAAGTTTGCGCGACATGATGGAACTCGGCCTCCTCGAGCAAGGCCGCCTCGTAAAGGAATCCGCCGGCGCCATGTTCTACGATCCCGCCGCGCTCGTGGCTTTTTGCCGCTTCAATTTTCTTCTTCGCCGCGCTTTCATCCGCATGTTGCACGCGGACCTGAGCGCCGTACGCCAGGCCGCCGAAACTCTCGACGCCAACGGCGTGAAGACGGTTGACTGCCGCCGCGCCGGTTTCTCGGCCGCCGAAACCACCACCCAGCTGCGCTACTACTGCGAAAACTGGAAGCAGCCCTTTCACAAGGACTACACCGAAACGTCGGTCACCCATGCCTTCGAGCAGCTCCTGGCCCTGCGCGCTGACCTTGAAGAGGCTCTAGCGCGCGGCCAATCAGGCGCGCCCGCGGCAGTCGTAGGCCTCGAAACGCGCCAGCCAGACAAACGTTCTACTGTGGATCAATCGTCCAAGCCCGCAGCTTCGGCCAGACCAGCTCCCCCTGCAGCCCAAGCGTCCGCAACGAACGCTCCACCACCGACACAATCCACCACAACTCCAGCGGAAAAAACTGCGCCGGCAATAGCAGCAAATGCCTCGACACCAGCCGACAAAACAGAAAAACCAGTCACCGACGCACCGGCACCGCCAACCGGCGCGCTCGATAAAGAAAAATGTCTCGAGTCAATCTGGGAACAGCTAATCGCCGAGCCTCCCTCGCGCGGACGTTCCATGTCCACCATCGTCCTCCAAAATACAAAAGTCCTGCTCTCATCCTGGGAAGTAGCAGCCTTCGTAGCAGAAGGCGATCAGGAGGCCGAAGATCTCCGCCGCGCCGTAGTAGCTCGCGCTCTCCTAGCCGTGGCCACCGAAGAACGCAAACGTTCCGGCGACCTCAGCCAGCTAGCAGCCGCTCTCACGCTAGCGAAATCCGAAGTTTCCTATTTCCAGGGACGCGTCGAACAAGCCAAGCGCGCCAAGAACACAGAAGCCGCGGTCAATCTCGGCATCAGCACCAAACGGCTCCTTTCATTCATCGAAGAAGCCGAAAAATTGCAGCCCTGAAGCGAATAAGGTCTTGGGGGAAAGCCGTTGACTCACGCCAGCGTCCTGATCGTCTCGGACGACACAGAATTCGCGCGCACGGTAGCCGCTCGCTGGCAAGCCGAACGCCGCGTCCCCGAAATCACCCTCACCACGAGTGACGTCTGGCAAGCCTCCGCGGCAGAAGGCTACAACCTCGTAATCGTAGGCCCAGTTCGCGATAACAAAATCACGTCGATCCTTTCCGCGTTCAACGCTATTCCTACTGCTGCAGCCATCTATGTTTCCTCCGAAGCGCACGATACGCAGCAGCTCGTCGCGGCGCACCCGCACATTCTAATAATCCCGCGCGAAGACGGCTGGATTGGCACCCTGATCCTCGTCGCCGGAGAAGCCCTCCGCCGCGCTGCCGCCACCGCCCGCGCCCAACGCGCCGAACGAGTAGCCGCCGAAGCACAGCGCAACGCCACGCTCGGCCGCTACATGCTCGACGTGCGCCCCAGCGTAAACAATGCGTTAACATCAGTCCTCGGAAACGCCGACCTCCTGCTCCTGGACGCCGAATCAATCCATCCCGACGCGCGCGAGCAAATCCGCACCATCCACACCATGGCCCTGCGCCTCAACGAAATCATGCAGCGTTTCTCATCCGTCGCCGCCGAAATGCGCGCCGGTGAGAAAGAATCTCAAGCTGAGACAAACAACGCATCTCAAATTTCCCCAGCTGGCCTGGCGCGCTAACTCGCCCGCGCGTAACCAGCTGAAAAGCAAGACGGTTGCAATCTAGTCGCAGAACAAGAAAAACGCTCCGCACATGGTCTTGCACTTGCATTTCTATCTGCGGGTATTTCTGTGGAGGTCCGTCGATGTCGAAAAAAGTTCTGATTGTGGATGATTCCCAGGCGGAACTCCACCTCATGCAATCCATGTTGCAACAGGGCGGCTTTCATTCCGTGGGAATTTCCGACCCCACCAGAATCGAAGAGGCCATCGAAGAAGAGCGCCCCAACGTCATCCTGCTTGACGTAGTCATGCCGCGCCGCAATGGCTTCCAGGCCTGCCGCGATCTCAAGAGCCAGCAACCGTACTCGAATATTCCGGTGATTCTGGTCACTTCGAAATCCGCACCCAGCGATCGCTACTGGGGCGAACAACAGGGCGCGAATGGCTACGTCACCAAGCCCTTCACTCCCGATGAACTGCTCAACGCGGTGAAAAGGTTTGCCTGATGTCTCTTGAACGCGACAACGCTGCGCTTTCCGCTGAACTCGATGGCGGCGCATTCCTCGAAAGCGAAGTTTTTTCCGAGGAGCGCCTGCCCGAGCGTCAGTACTGCGTCTTCCGCGCTGGCCGCGAACGTTTTTGTTTTTCAGTTCTCGAAGTGGAAGAAGTGGTGGACTGGCCCATCGTCACGCGCATTCCGCTCACTCCCGCCTTCCTCATGGGAGTGTTCAATCTGCGTGGCACCATCGTTCCGCTCATCGACATCGCGTTCACCGAAGGCCGCCGCCCCGGCCTTCTGCCGAAACACGTAGTTGTCGCGCTGCTGAAAGGCGACGCGCACCGCGAAGATTTGCGGCTGGGGATTGCCACCGACGAAGTGATCGGCACCTTCTCCGCCACCGAAGAGGCGCTGCTAGATCAAGCGCCAGCCGACGTCCCGCACTGCCGCGGCATGTTGCGCCACGACGATCGCCTGGCGCTAGTAGTCGACTTGCGCAGGTTGGTCGACGTATTTCCGGTGCCGGTGATTTAACGCCGGCGAATAACGAAGCACCGGAAATAGTCGAAAGTTTTTTGGGGGCACAAAGTTTCTAGGCCGCGCGCACTTTCCGTTCCGCGTCACGGACCAGCGGAGCAAACGTAAATGGGCGCACAAGTTCTTGGGAGGAAGTCATGAAAGCTCGTTTGAGTTCCACAGTCTGGCTGCTCGTATTCTGGGTCACACTGTTGCTGTTCGCCGCCGTCGGTTCGTCCTACTACGCTGGCGCCCACTCTGCCGCTCCCGGCGCAGATGCCTCGGTCCCCGGCGGCGCCAGTGGCGCGTTGCTAGGCGCGGTCGTGCTCGGCCTCGTCGCGGTGGTCTCCATCGTGTACGTGCTCAGCAAGCGCGTCCTCACTCCCGTCGACGAACTCGCGAAATTCTCCGAACGCGTGGTCTCCGGCGACGTCCGCGCCCGCGTCGAAATCAATTCCAATGACGAATTCGGTTTCATCGCCGAAAATTTCAATCGCAGCGCCGCCAAAGTCGCCCACGCCGTCACCAATCAGCAAGCACAAGACTCCCTGCAGCGCAGCATCACCGACCTGCTCAACACCATTAACCAGGTAGCCCGCGGCGACTTGACCATCCGCGGCAAAGTCACCAACGACGCTCTCGGCAACGTCGTCGACTCCGTCAACTTCATGCTCGACAACTTCACCAAAGTTCTCGAGCGCGTCCGCAAAGCCGCCGTGGATGTCAGCGGCAGCGCCAACCAGATTCTCGACGCGGCGGACGACATGACCGCCGGCGCCACCCAACAAGACCAGGAAATCACCAACACCTCTTCCGCCGTCGAAGAGCTAACCGTTTCCATGAAACAAGTGTCCAACAACGCGGAAGCCAGCGCCGAAGCCGCACGCCGCGCTCTCGACGCAGCCGAACAAGGCAACCGCGCCGTGCGCGACACGCTCGAAGGCATGCAGCGCATCCGCGCCTCCGTGCAAGCAACCGCCAAGAAAATTAAATCTCTCGGCGATCGCTCGCTAGAAATTTCCGAAATCATCAACGTGATTAACGACATCACCGAGCAGACCAACCTGCTCGCTTTGAACGCCGCAATCGAAGCCGCTCGCGCCGGAGATGCCGGCCGCGGTTTCGCCGTCGTCGCCGACGAAGTCCGAAAACTCGCCGAGCACTCTCGCAGCGCCACCAAAGACATCGCCGCGCTCATCAAGGCCATTCAGGCCGAAACAAACGAAGCCGTCGTCGTCATGGAAGACGGCACGCGCGAAGTGGAAGTCGGAGCAGGCCTGGCCGATCAAGCCGGTAAAGCGCTCGAAGCGATTTCCAGCGTCGTGCGTCAATCAGCTGAACTGGTCCAGGAAATCTCCCTGGCCTCGAAGCAGCAAGTGCGTGGCACGGAAGGTGTGGCCAACGCGATGCAAATCATCTCCGGCATTACGCGCCAGACCACTCAAGGCGCGCGCCAGACCGCTTCCACCGTCGGCAACATGGTCAAGCTCTCGGAACAATTAAATGAAGCGCTCGCGCAATTCCGTTCCGGTCGCGCGGGCGAAGCGGCCGAAGAGCCCCGTCCGGCCGCGCCCGTGGGAGCGCATCGTTAGGTCGCAGTGATTCCTGGCGCCGGCGCAGCCTGCCGGCCCCGAACGTGCGCCGAACATGAAACCACATTCAGCAACGACGACGAAGCTCAGCGAGTCCGAACTCGATGATATCCGCACGCTGATCGAGCAGCGCTCGGCCATTCTTTTCGATGCGTCGCGCGAGCGGTTTTTCTCTACCCGCATCCGCGAATACATCGAGGAAAAAGAAATCGCCAGCGGCTCCGCATTGTTCGAGTTGGTGAAAAGTTCCAGCACGGAATATGAAGCCTTGCTCGAGCGCCTGCTGACGCAGGAGACATCTTTCTTTCGTTATCCAGCCGTCTACGACGCGCTGGAAAAACGCATTTTGCCGGAGGTGCAGGAACGCAAATTCTGGCAGAACCCGCGCGCCCTGCGCATCTGGAGCGCCGGCTGTTCCACGGGTGAAGAGGCCTACTCCATCGCCATCACCCTGTGCGACGCGCTGAAATTTGTCGAAGCCTGGGAAATCGAAATTCTCGCGACGGACATCAGCCGCCGCGCGCTGCGCCACGCCGAACGCGGCCTGTACACCAAGCGCAGCCTGCAGGATGTCTCGCTCGGCCAGGTGGACACACATTTTACGTCCACCAAGCACGGCTTTCAGATCAGGCCGCGCATAAGGAAAATGATTTCGTTCGCGCAAATGAATCTGGTCGAGCCGGTGTATGTCGGCAAGCTGGACTGCATCTTCTGCATGAACGTGCTTATGTATTTCTCGGAAGAGCGCCGCCGCGCGATTCTGCGCCGCTTTTACGACGCCCTCGAACCGGGCGGATATTTTCTTTTGGGCCACTCGGAGACGCTTTCCAATGTGCCCATGAAATATGAGTCCATAGTGATCGGCGATTGCCTCATCTATCGCAAGCCGGTCGCCGCTGAATCACGCGCCGCAACCATGTTGGTGGAGGAAAGCCTGTGAACGGGCCCAATCAGGAATCCGTCGAGCTCTTCCTCCAGGAGGCTTCCGAAAACCTCCAGTATCTGCGGGAATATTCCGGCATGTTGCAGGAGCCGCAGACCAAGCCCGAAGATCTGGAAAAACTTTACATCGCCGCGCACACTCTCGCCGGCACTTCCGCCAGTTACGGCTTCCCGCAATTTTCCGAAGTCGCCGCGAAAATGGCGCACATCTTTCACTACGCCATGAACGCCACGCTCACCGCGGACATGCACGGCCCGCTCACCGAATTTATTTCCGACGCAATTTCCGTTCTCGAATTCGACCTGCTCCAGATCAGTTCCAGCGGTACCGAAACCGATGGCGACATCCTCGCGTTCAAACAGCGCTATTCATTCGCGTTTCCCGCGCCTCCCGTCTCGCGCGCCGCCCGCGCAGCCGCCGCAGAACAAGTCGCGGCCGAAGTGCCCGCCGCCGATACGCCGCTTCCTTACTCATATGTTGACAATCTTCCGCAGGACAGCGACGTCCCGGCCGAAGTCCTCGAGTTCTTCGTTCCCGAAGCCGAAGAACATCTCCAGGCCGTCACCGAATGCTTGCTCGCGCTCGAAGCCAATCCCAACGCGGAAGATATCAACCGCCTTTTCCGCTCCATGCACACCGTAAAAGGCTCCGCCGCGCAAGTGGGCCTGCACCGCCTCTCCGCCGTCGCCCATCGCGTCGAAGATTTGATCGGCCGCCTGCGCGATGGCGAACTGAAACCCAGCGCCAATATCGTAGACATCTGCCTCGAATCCGTGGATGTCCTGAAAAAATTCCTGCACCGCCAGTGGACCAGCGACGACGAGATGCGCGCCGCTGTAGATCCGCTCCTCGCGCAAATCGCCGAGCTCGCGCCAGAAGAAAATGAAGACGCAGCTCCAGCGCAAGCAGCATCTGCGAGCAGCACCGACTCGGCAGCCACAGAAACCGGAATCACCGCGCCGGAAAAGCGTCGCGCAGCCCCCGAAGCCCTGCCGCAAGCCAAATCCGTGCGCATCTCCCTCGAGCGCCTCGACCGCATGATGAACGCCGTCGGCGAACTCGTGATCAACCGCACGCGCATGGTCGGCCGTCTAGCCGAACTAGCCAAATTAGTCGAAGTCCTGAACTTCTCGAAAAGCCGACTTTCCGGAAAAGTTTCCGAGTTCCAGGAAAAGCACGAGTTCAGCAAAATTCAGCCGTCGCTCGTTCCCGGAAGCCATGCCCCGCAGATGGACACCTTCCGCCCGAACTTCTCGGGCATGCCATCCATCACTTCCAACGACCTGCTCGAATTCAGCGACCTGGAAATGGATCGCTACGACGACGTCAACATTCTTTCCCGCTCCCTCACCGAAATTTCCGCGGACGTCAACGTCGTCCTTACCCAGCTCGAAGGTTTCATGGGTCGCGTTGACTCCGACATCGACGAATTCACCAAGCTCGCGCACCACCTGCAGGACGAAATCACCGCCGCGCGCATGGTCCCCATCGGAAATCTCTATACGCGCCTTTCCCGCACCGTGCGCGATGCCGCCAACGCCACTGGCAAACTCGTCGAGCTCTCTCTTGAAGGCGCGGATACTGAACTCGACAACAATATTATTCAGCATGTTTCCGATCCGCTCATTCACCTTGTGCGCAACGCCGTTGCGCACGGGGTCGAAGACCGCCGCACCCGCCAGCGCTCCGGCAAATCCGAAAAGGGACTCGTCAGCGTCCGCGCCTATCACCGCGGCAATCACATCTTCATCGAAGTAGAAGATGACGGCCGCGGCATTGATTACGATGGCGCCCGCCGCCGCGTCGTCGAAATGGGCGCCATGTCTTCCGTCGCCGCCGCCGAACTCACCGAACGCGAGCTGCGCGAATTCCTTTTCCGTCCCGGCTTCACCACAGCAGCCGCAATGACGGAACTTGCCGGGCGTGGCGTCGGTCTCGACGTCGTCCGCGCCAACGTGCATGCCCTGAACGGTGAAATCGAGGTTCGCTCCGAGCCCGGCCAAGGCGCCACCTTCACCGTAAAAGTTCCACTGACCCTGATCATCTCGCAAGCGCTCTTCGTCCGCTGCGGCACTTCCGTCTTCGCTCTGCCGCTGGCCGTCGTCGAAGAAATCCGCCGCCTCAAACCCGGCGAAATCGAAGACGTCGGCGGAAAACTCCTCACCCGCGTGCGCGACGTAGTCACCGAAGTCGTGCGCCTCGACGTTCAACTCGCCCTGCCGCCGCTCGAGCCCCTCAACGGTTATTTCCACATGGTCATCGTGAAAGTCGCGGGTAAACAAGTGGGCGTGGTAGTCGAAGAAGTCCTCGGCAAGGACGAAATAGTAATCAAGAATCTCGGCGACTATCTGCGCAGCGTAAAACTTTTCCCCGGCACCACCATCGCGCCCGATGGCAGCCTGATTCTCCTGATCGATTTGAACCGCCTGGCATCGGCGGACACCGCCGAACGCAACGCGCTACCGGCCTCTTCGCCCGCGGCCCGAGTTTTCGCGCCGGGTGCCGAAGCGGTAGCCGCCGGAAGCATTCCAGCCGGAGCAGTGGACTCAATCGAGAACGATCGCGTCGTAGTAGTCGCCGACGATTCCATCAGCGTCCGCAAATTCGTCGGCCGCATGCTCGAAAAGGCCGGCTATCGCGTCAAGCTCGCCTCCGACGGTCTCGAAGCTTCCGAAATCGTCGCCCAAATCGGCTGTCACTTGGTCATCACCGACCTCGAAATGCCGCGCATGAACGGTTACGAGCTGATGGCCCATCTCCGCCAGAATCCCGTCACGCGAAAGATTCCCGTGCTCGTCGTCACCTCCCGCGCCGGCGCAAAACATCGCGACCGCGCCATGAAAGAAGGCGCCGCCGCATTTTTAACCAAACCCGTGCAAGAAGATCAGCTGGTCTCGACGGTTGATGATTTGATTGGCGCCGAAAAACCTGAAACACGCCGCACCATAAACGTGCCGGTGCGGCAGGATTCAAATGATTAAGGTCCCAGAAAAGAAAATTCGCGTCCTCGTCGCCGATGATTCCGCCTTCATGTGCAAGGTGCTGAAGGAAATCATCAATTCAGACGCGCAACTGGAAGTCGCCGGCACCGCGCGCGACGGCCGCGAAGCCGTGGCCCTGGCCGAATCCCTACGTCCAGACGTCATCACGATGGACATCAACATGCCGCATCTCGATGGCCTGCAAGCCACCGAGCTGATCATGTCGCTGCATCCGCGCCCGGTAGTGATCGTCAGCTCCGAATCACGCGAAGGCGCCGCCAGCACCCTCCGCGCCCTGGAACTCGGCGCCATCGATTTCGTGCCCAAGCCCACCAACGGCATTGACCTCGACATGCGCAATATCCGCGAAGAACTGACGCGCAAGCTGAAAATGGCCGCGAAAGTTCGCGTCGTCCGCACCGCCACCATGACGAAGCTAACGGCTCACGCGCCAGTCCCACTCTCTTCGGCTTCGGCACACAACACAGACCGCGCCGCACAACACAACGCCGCCAACGGCACAAAATTTCCGATCGTCGTAATCGCCGCGTCCACCGGTGGACCCGCCGCCGTCATGCGCGTAATCGCGGGCCTGCCAAAAGATTTGCAAGCGGCAGTGCTACTGGTCCTGCACATGCCCGCGGCATTCACCAGCCAATTCACCATCCAGCTCGCGGAAGTCTCTCGCTTGCCGGTAAAAGAAGCGGAATCGCACGAAGCTCCGCAGCCCGGAGTAATCTATCTCTGCCCCGGCGCGAATCACCTGCGAATTTCTTCCACCGGAAAAATCGCGCTCGACGGCGGTCCGCGCATCGAAGGCTATCGCCCCTGCGCCGACGTCGCCCTCGAATCCGCCGCAGCGTTCGCGCGCCCGTTCACGGTGGCCGTAGTTCTCACCGGCATGGGCAACGATGCCTCCAAAGGCGTGCAAGCAGTAAAAGCCGCCGGCGGCCACGTAATCGTCCAAGACGAAGCCACCTCCGTAATTTTCGGGATGCCCGCCGAAGCCATCAAGACCGGCTCAGTGGACGAAATTCTTCCTCTCGAACAAATCAGCTCAGCAATCGAAAAACGTGTCGCGAAAATCACGCGCCTCGCTCCCATAGGTGCGCGATGAAAATCGCCACACAAGACACAGCGAAATCCCGCCGCTCCCGCTCCACCGAAGCCGTAATTCTTTTCTGCATCGGCACCCAAACCTTCGCCATCGCCGCCGACGCGGTCCAGGAAATTCGTAGCACGGACAGCCTCGCCACCGCCGCCGTCGAAATGGAACTAGCCGAAGTCCCCAAAGTCCGTCACCTCGTCGAACGCAGCCATCGTACCTACTATGTCGTCAGCGGTTGCGCCCATTTCGGCCTGCGCGTCACGCGCCCCACTCTCGTCCTGATCCTGCGCCAAATTCGCACCGCCGTTCTCGTGGACTCCATCGAAAGAATGGCGGACGTGTCCAAAGTCCACGCGCTACCGCAAGCTTTTCAAGGCGAAGAGCGCCGATGGTATCGCGGCCTCACCTATCTCGAAGACCGCGTGATCCCGGTAATCAAACCGGACGGCTTTCTCACGCCCCAGGAATTCGCGCGCCTCGATCGCGCCGCGAAATCCATCGAACCTCGCCACGATTTCGAAGGAGCCGTGCAAGCATGAGCGCCGCCCCAAATCACGCGCGCAAATCCTGGGTGCTCCTGCACATCGGCAATCGCCGCTTCGCGCTGCCTGCCGAGTCCGTGATTGAACTCGCGCCTCCCGTGCGCCTGCACAATTTCCCACACACTTCCAAGCTGATCGCCGGTGTGATCGTCCGCCGCGGCCGCATCGTCCCGGTCTACGATGTCGCGCCAATTCTCTGCGGCCGCGAATCATCCGTGCATCGCTTCTATCTCATCGCCGACCGCGCGTTCGGTGCCAGTCCGGAAGCCAGCGAGGCCAGCGCCATCCCCGTAAACGGCGAATGCGAACTAGCCAATGGCGAAATGCAACCACGCGACGAAAACGCTCCACCCTATTTCGCCGGCACCCTCGCCATCGAAAACGAAAATATAGGTGTCCTCGATCTGCAAATGCTCGTAACCAGCGCCGCCAGCAATAGTCCCGGCGCTGCAAATCCCGCGGAGGCGCGCCCATGAACGCCCTCGCAAATCTTCCGCGTATCCTTCTCGTGGATAGCAACGTCTATTTCGCCAAGCGTGTCGGCGAAGCTCTCCAGCAGGTCGGCTTCGAAGTCGTCCCCTGCACCCAAGCTGCCTACGCCCTCACGATGCTCGAATGGAACGCGCCCGCTGCGATTTTATGCGCCACCAATCTCCGCGAAATGGGCGCGCTCGAAATGGCTCCCATTCTCCGCGCCGATCCCAACACTGCGCACATTCCCCTAATCGCCGTCGGCGGCACCAATGCCGGCGAACAAGCCCTCCTCGAAGCCTATCGCGCTGGCTGCGACGATTTTGTCGATCGCCGCCGCTCGCCCTCGGACATCGCCGCGCACGTGCGCAGTTTTCTTGTCAGCCGTCAGGACGGTTTTCAGCCCACGCAAATGCTCACCAGCGCCGAAACTGACCTAAGCGGCAATCTCCAGCATCTCGATCTGCCCGGCGTTATTCAAATGCTAGGTCAGGCCCGCCAGACCGGCGCGCTGCACATCAACGCCGTGGACGCCGACGGAATTATTTTCTTCGAGGGCGGCGAGATCACTCACGCGGAATGCGGCATGTTGTTCGGCGATGAAGCCGTCACGCAAATCGTCGCCACTTGCCAGGGCGCCGTGAAAGGCGTCTACAAATTCGTCTACGGCGCCACCGCCACGCAGCGCACCGTGCTGCGCTCCGCCACCGATCTGCTCCTCGACGCCATGCGCGAATTCGACGAATCCCAAAGAGACTCCGACGAAGGCCCGCAAATCGCTGAACAAGATAAGGTCGAAAAGGAATCGCAATGAGCGAAACGCAAACTCTCACCGCCGCCCGCACTCCAACGGTCTATTTCATCGACGACAGCGCCACCATGCGCGAAGTCATCAAGATCGCCTTCCGCAAGGAAAATATTAATGTCATCACCTGCGCCGACGCCGCCTCAGCCCTCGCCCAATTCGGCGACTCCGCTCCCGACGCCGTCATCACCGACGTGATCATGCCCGATAAAGACGGCTACGAAGTCTGCCAATTCATCAAGGAACACGAACGCTTCGGAAAAACTCCCGTGATCCTGATGTCCGGCGTGGTAAATCGCACCGTAGCGGAAAAAGCCATGCAGGTGAAAGCCGATGAACTCGTGCGCAAGCCGTTCCAGCCGCAAGATTTGATCGCAAGAGTGAAAAGTCTTCTGAACCCTGCCGGCGCCAACGCGCGCGGCTCGCTGCGCGAAGAAGAAGCAAACTCATCGCAAGCCGCCAGCCGCGTCCTCAGCGGCCTTTTCTCGCCGCCCGCTGCTCCCGCAAATCCAGCGCAGCCAAATCAAACGCCAGCAAATTTCGCGTCCCCCTATCCTGCCACGACGTCGGCATGGCCCGCCGAACCCGCGCAAACATTCGCGCCACAGCGCACCGCGCCAGCACCCGTGCGCTCCGCTCCGCCGTCCGCGCTGCCTCAACGCGCAGCGGCAGCGCCAACCTCAGCCGAAACACAAAAACTGCGCCACGAAATCCGCCACCTCGAGCTGCTAGTAAAAAAACTCCAGGCCGAACTCGAAGCCCAAAAACAATACTGCGCCGCCCTCGAAGCCGACTTCAAATCCATGCAAGAAACCGAATAGCGCTGCAGCACCAGCGCCGTAGGTGCGACACAAAGAAGTTACCGCGACGACGCGAATTGTTGCCACCAGTGCAAGCGCATCACGCCCTCACTCCAATCCCTTCGCCCGCAAAAATTCCCGTGCCACATCCGCAATATCCCGATGCTCCCCATCCACCTCATAATTCATCCGCCGCATTTCCTCATCATTAATCTTCCCCGCCAATTCCGCCAAAGCCGCCCGCATTTCCGGAAATCGCCCCAGCGCATCCCCTCGCACTACCGGCACCGCCTCATAAGGCGGAAAATAATGCTTATCATCCTCGAGCATCGTCAAATCCCGCGCCGCCAGCAATCCGTCAGTCGAGTTTCCCGCCACAAAATCCACCTGCTTCTCCAGTAGCGCCCGATACAGCAGTCCCAAATCCAGAATCCGTGGCGTCTCTTGAAACGCCAGCCCATAGGTCCGCGCTAACCCTGCAAACCCGTCCGGCCGCTCCATGAATTCGTAACCAAATCCCGCCCGCCACTGGCGCGCAAACGGCGCCGCATCCGAAATAGTTTTCAAATGCAGCCGCTGCGCATCCTCCCCGCGCACCACAATCGCAAAAGTATTGTTGAACCCCAGCGCAGGCAAAACTTCCAATCCAAATCGCCGCTGATACTCACTCCGCACGCGCTCATACACCGCCGTAGGATCAGCCTCCAAAGGATCATGCAAAATCGCCGTCAGCGCCGTCCCCGTATATTCCACGTACAAATCGATTCGCCCCGCCAGCAAAGCCTGCTGACAAATATAAGATCCCGCCAGATAAAACCGCCGCGTAACCTCCCGATGCGTCCGCGCCTCCAGATGCTGCGCCACAATTTCCCCAAGCAAAGCCTGCTCGGAAAAATTCTTCGACCCCACAACAATCTCATCGTGCCGTGCTGCTCCGCATGAACCCAGCGCCACCGCGCACGAGAACACAGCACACCCAAAAACGCCCAACCGCAACCAGCGCGCGCAAGTCATGATCGCGCGGGCTGTAACCGGCGCTCGCAAACGCCCAGCAGAAAATCCGCAATCAAAGCCAGCAACGCCGCCGGAATCGCCCCCGCCAATATCAATTGGTTGTTCACCATCGCCAGCCCGCGAAAAATAAATTCTCCCAAGCCTCCCGCTCCCACTGCCGCCGCAATCGTCGCAATCCCCACCGTCAGCACCGTCGCCACGCGTATTCCCGCCAGCATCGTCGAAAACGAAAGCGGCAATTCCACCTGCAGCAGAATCTGCCGCTCCGTCATCCCCATCCCGCGCGCCGCGTCGCGAACCGCGCGATCCACTCCGGTAATTCCCGCCGCTGTATTGCGAATAATCGGCAGCAGGGCGTACAACGCCAGCGCCGCAATCGCGATCCGCTCAGCGCGGTCCCCCAGCCACGGCACCGGCAGCAAAAATCCAAACAGTGCCAGGCTCGGAATCGTTTCCGCAATGTTCGCCCCGCCCAAAATCGGTTTCGATAGCCACGGTCGCCTTGCCACCAATATTCCCAACGGCACGCCCACCGCGACCGCCAGTAACATCGCGATCCCCACCAGCTCCACGTGCTCCAGCGTCGCCTGCAAAATTTCCCCATGATGTCGCGCAAAATATTCCAACAGATTCATGCCGGTCCCTCCATCTTTTCCAGCATCCGCACATTCGCAATGTACGCCGCGGTCACCGGCTCGGTCGCGCTCATAAAATCTTTCGGCGTATAAAGTCCCACCAGCGCCCCCGCATCAATCACCCCGATGTGATTGCCCAGCAGCAGCGCTTCCGCTACGTGATGCGTCACGATCACAATCGTCTTCTGCAGCCGCCGCTGCAAATCCTGAAATTCAGCTTGCACCTCCGCGCGCGTTAGCGGATCCAGCGCCCCAAACGGCTCGTCCATCAGCAATATCGGCGGATCCGCCGCCAATGCCCGCGCCACGCCCACACGCTGCCGCTGCCCTCCAGAAAGTTGATGCGGATAACGATGCAAGAATTCCGCCTCGCTCAACCCCACCAGCTGCAAAAGCTCGGAAACCCGCGCGCGAATCCGTTCCTCCGGCCAATGCTCCAGCCGCGGCACCAAAGAAATATTTTGTTCCACCGTGAAATGCGGAAATAATCCCACTTCCTGAATCACGTACCCAATCCGCCGCCGCAGCTCAATCGGATTGCCCTCCAGTGTCGAGCGCCCCTCCACCATCACCTCCCCGTCGCTAGGCTCCAGCATCCGGTTGATCAATTTCAAAGCCGTGGATTTTCCCGCCCCACTGCGTCCCAACAAAACCAAAGTCTCGCCGCGCTGCACCACCAAATTCAAATCACGCAAAAGCGCCCGCCCGTCAGGCAGCCGGTACCCCGCATGGCGAAATTCAATAACAGGTTGCGAATCAGGAAGGGAACTGCGTCCGGCGGTACGTTCAGTGTCAGCGCTCATGCAGTGGACGCCGGCTCACAACAATTGCCGCGTCCCGCGCAGGCTAACAAGCGCCACATACCCTGTCAAACCCCGCTGCGATGATGAGCAGTTGGTCGGGGCGCTGCTTGCTGCGCCCTCTTACCGCAGAGTGAGCGCATCCGATATTCAATCATCGATAACTAATGCGGAGAAATCAGACCCCTAACTCCGAGTGCGATAAAGAAGGCACCGATCACAGTGAGGGATAACGCAGCCCGAATCGGCGGGTTTGCTACCCGCTCTCGCCTAAAATACTGTGCCCACACAGCGGTTATGAAGACGTTTCCGACAACCAAGTTGAATACGGGATTTCCAGGTCCCGGCGTCCCGCCCGATACTGGTCCTGGAAGCATCGTCTGCGCGACACGTTGTTCCATATTCCCTGCGCCCAGAAGTAAAGAATCCCACGCACATCAACCCTCATCTCATAGAGCAGTGATAGTCGGCCAGCCATAAACCACATCCAAGGGAGCAACGCGTGAGCAAGCTAAAAGGTAAAGTCGCGGTAGTAACCGGCGCTTCGAAAGGCATCGGCGCAGCCATCGCCAAAGCGCTCGCGGCCGAAGGCGCATCTGTCATTGTAAATTACGCTTCCAGCAAAGAAGGCGCGGAAAAAGTCGTCTCCGGCATCATCGCGGCCGGTGGCAAAGCCGTCGCGGTTGGCGGTGACGTTTCCAAAGCCGCCGAAGCCCAAGCCATGATCGCCGCGGCCATCAAGAATTACGGCCGACTCGACATCCTCGTCAACAATTCCGGCGTCTACGAATTCGCTCCCCTCGAAGCCGTCACCGAAGATTCATTCCACCGCATGTTCAATATCAACGTGCTCGGCCTCCTCCTCGTCACTCAAGCTGCTGTCAAGCATCTCGGCGCGGGCGCCAGCATCATCAACATCGGCTCCGGCGCCAGCCGCATCACTCCTCCCAGCAGCGCCGTCTACACCGCCACCAAGGGCGCTGTTGACGCCATCACCGGCGTTCTTGCTCGCGAACTCGGTCCCAAAAAGATCCGCGTCAACAGCATCAATCCAGGCGTCGTCGAGACCGAAGGCACGCACACCGGCGGTTTCATCGGCTCAGATTTCGAGAAGGGCGTCGTCGCGCAGACCCCGCTAGGCCGCACCGGCCAACCCGGCGACATCGCTCCCGTCGCCGTCTTCCTGGCCTCAGACGATTCCGCCTGGCTAACCGGCGAGCAGCTCCTCGCCACCGGCGGCTTGCGCTAACCCAATCTGTTGCAACCAACCTGTGTTTTTGTCCAGGTAGGGGCGCCGCCTGTGAATCGCGTGCGGCGCGATTCACCCGGAGAACCCGCAGTGCGGGATCGAAGGGCTGCGCCCCTTCTCGGCACAGCGTCGGCCCCGCCGCCTTAGCAGAATTTCGCTCGACCTACTCCAATCCT
>Ga0209275_10000410_pt1 | contig 16631 bp, 10 predicted proteins | sample HubBroMetageREF2_FD_188344 | JGI IMG/M metagenome (GOLD analysis project Ga0209275, IMG submission 188344) | Reference soil microbial communities from the Hubbard Brook experimental Forest, New Hampshire, USA - Hubbard Brook CCASE Soil... | ecosystem: Environmental > Terrestrial > Soil >... | reverse complement strand
GGGATGCAGCCATTGGCCAAGCGAAGGCCTCCGGGGAGTCTTCCGCGGATTTTCTACTCATCCATATAGCGGTGAGAAAGCCGGCGAGCACCGCCACCCCGGCCACAACCTGGGGCGCCATCAGGCGTTCAAGCGATGCAAAAACGGGATCATTGAAGCGGAAGCGCTGCACGTAGGTGCCGAGAGAGCCGACCGGAATTCTGCCGTGCTCGAAAAAAGGTATGTACAAGAGCGCGAAGATGATTGCCGCCAACACCCCGTCGCGCATCCGCACCCGTTTCCAGTAAAGCGGCAGCAGCACAATCGGAACGAACTTCACCGCAACGGCAAGTCCAAATGACACCGCTGCAACCGCACGCCACCGTCTCAACAGCGCGGCTGCCGACACCAACAGCAGCAACGCGCCCACAATATCGACGTGACCGCTGCCTGCCACCTCAATTGCCAGCAGTGGATGCCAGGCATAAGCCAGAACCCAGTGTTCTCCCTGCTGCGTCCAACGCAACACCGCAAGCAACACCAATGCAATCGCGAAATCGCAAATTACAAATGCTACTTTCAGCGCGAATGTAGATTCGTGAATCGATGTTATGGCGCGGAAGAACAGCTGCGCGCCTGGCGGATACGGGCTCGGCACCTCTGGATTATTCAGAGTACGCGTCTCGGATGTGTGCAGACCGGCAAACGCAGGGTCGTTCGGCACCACCACATAGGGGTTATAGCCGAGCCGCTGCACGCGCCCATCCCAAAGGTAGCGGTGAATGTCGTCGTCTAGGCCAGGTGGCATTCGCAGAAATTGAATTTGCCACACAGCAGACAGGACAAGACCGAAGACGACGACGCGCTTCGGAAATTCTGGCGTGGAGAAGAGCTCGCGGATGGCCAGGAGGTACGCAACGCCAGCAACCGCCAGAGGAATGAAAAATGACGGTTCGCCTGTGCGGCTGAAGTTGCGCGCGCAGATCGACAGTGCCGCCAGCAAGGTCGCGCCAAGTCCGTAGAGCCTGTGCGAGGGCGTGAGTTTCACGGGCCTCCCGCACTATAACCAAGTTGCGCGACGGCCTGCTGCCATTCGGCGAACCATGCTGCAGTCCTTGGGGACTTCTCTGGAGCGAGTTGCAATTCCCGAGCCAGCAGAATCAAGTCGTTTGCCACGTCGATGTCGTAGAACGGTTCCGTGAATCCGGTTGAGAGTTCAAGATCCTTGGTCCGCGTCAGCAATCTGTCGAGAGCAGTCCTTGTTCCCATACCATCGGTTTCGAAGAGCGTCGAGTGAGCAGCTTTAGCTCCGACCAGATAGTAGCCTCCATCGTGGGTTGGCCCGACGACCACGTCATGCGAGGCGAGTATTTCGAACGCGCTGTCCAGAACCGCGGGCGCGAGATGCGGACTGTCGCTATTGAATGCAATGACGTGCTGACCCGCAGCAGTGAAATGTCGAAAAACAGAGGTGAGCCCTGCCGCGAGACCTTTGCCTTTTTGCGGCACGACTTGAACTGTATTACCCAATAGCTGCGTTAATTCATCCTGATCCGGCTCAGGGCACATCACCGCGACCTGTACGCTGGTCAACGACTTTGCCAATGCGAGGGTGTCCTCTAACAGGCAGCGATACAGCGCAGTTACCGCGACAGGAGGAAGGCTCTCGATGAGACGAGTCTTGACCATGCCAGGCTTTGGGGCTTTCGCCATAATAACTAACGTCCGGACTGGCTGAGAAAAACCCACATTGGTCTGCGTAGAGGTCATCGGAGATTTGGCCGTCGGGAATTACGCCGGTCGCGGCGATTCCGTCCTTCGACGTCGAAAAGAATAGCGCACGATCCGGCTCAGAATGAACCACGCTGCTCCTACCGTACCCTTCACCGTACCGCTGATTTTAGATTTTCCAATTCGCGGGTAGTAGCTCACCGGAACTTCGACGATGCGATATCCCGCGATGGCCCCTTTTACGATCATTTCTACTGCCCAGCCGTAAGTAGGCTCTTCCAAGGCAAGGGCGCGCAACACATCGGCGCGGGCGGCGCGAAACGGGCCGAGATCACTGATCTTCACGCTATACAAAAGCCTGATCAGAGAGGCGGCGAGATGATTGCCGAAGGATTGATGCCACGGTAGCGCGCCGGGACTGCTTTTGTCACCGAAGCGCGAACCGAGGGTGATGTCAGCGCGTCCTTCGATGATCGGAGCAAGGAGTAGTGGAAGTTCCGCGGGCCGGTCGCTGTAGTCTCCGTCCAGAAAAACCACCACGTCAGGATTTTGCGCATTCGCAAGACCTGTCAAACAAGCGCGCCCATATCCGCGGCGAGCCTCCCGTATGACGTGTGCGCCCATCTTTCGAGCAAGGTCGGGCGTTCCGTCAGTCGAATTGCTGTCGACAACGATAATCTCCGTGACTAGAGGGGAAGGCAGATCGGCAAGCACACGGCCAATCGCCTGCGCTTCGTTGTAGGTAGGAATGATGACCGATACTCGCACGCAGATTCGCTCGTCACCACCACGCAGATGAAGGGCTGCGCTGTGCCAGAAACGCGTCGATGCCCCAGGCACGGCCTGCGCGCCCGATTGCCAGTCCGAGCGATGCGAGCACCGGAACGAGTAGTTCCCAAATCCACGACGTACCCAATTCCGAGATCCAAAGGCTGCCGAGGTATAGAAATGCGACTAGCGCGACTGGACGCGTAAGTAGACCAATGAGCAGCAGGATTCCCAGCGAGATTTCCATCGCACCTTGCATGGGAGCCGCCATGGACGCATGGCTTGCCGCCAGCCCCATCACCCATTTCCAGACTGCGGGTGAGTGGCTCGATTTGATGTAGTAATTGATCAGTCCTGCGTAGCCTCCCGGGGTGTAGAGGCCCTTGCCCAGATTCTCGAAGAAGACCCACACGAACATTGCACCAATTGTTACGCGAACTAACGCTAAGCCGTTTGCCGCGTCAGATTGGCCCGCAAAGCTGACCGACGCATTTTGTGGTTGAGTTCGGTTGGTCGTCATTCTAAACCTCTGCGCAACGGATTTCACCGGCGGTCAAGTGCGCAATCTTAGTCTATAGGTACCCGGTTGTGCCAGTTGGATGCTTACCTGGAACCTATTGTTCTAATTTATGTTGTTAGCAGAGAAGGGGCGGTTGAAATCGGGGCGACGTCAGGTCTTGGAGGTGTCTGCTGCACGGAGTGCGCGGGTGGATTCGCGAACTACTAGTTCTGGTTCCACGGTGATTTGCTTGCGGAATGGCTCCAGGCCTTTGAGCTGGTTCAGGACGCATTGGGCGGCTATCCGGCCGATGTTGGACATGGGCTGACGGATCGTAGTGAGTCGTGGTTTGCTGAATGCTGCTACTTTAATATCGTCGAAGCCGATTACGGAGACGTCTTCGGGAACGCGCAGCCCAAAATCTTCCAGCGCGCGTATTGCTCCGATGGCGGCCATGTCGTTGAACGATACCAGCGCGGTGAAACGCTCGCGAGTCGCCAGCAGCCGCTGCATCACGGGATAACCCAATTCGGGAGAGCTTAAGTCCTGATCGAGTTCGACGATTAGTTGCTGCTTGACGGGGATGCCGATTTCTTTCGCCACTTGCACGATGGTCCGCCAGCGCTCATCGGAATCCGAACTGAATGGCTGCCCGCGAATGAACGCGATGCGGCGATGCCCTAAGGAATGCAAATGGGCTAACGCGAGTTCTGCCGCGAAACGGTGATCCAGCACGATGTTCGTTACGCCCGGCAGTTCGCGGTGTCCCGCGACGGCAACTACCGGGACAGAATAAGTGTGTTCCAGTGCGGTATCAATGGCGATCAGCGCCTCGGCGCCGCGGCCAAGAAGCATTTGCGAATACTCTTCTACCAAATGTTTTTTGTGCCGGTGATGCGCGGTGAAATAAAAATATCCGGCTTCCATTAAATGGTCGCCGATTCCGCCCATCACCTGGGTGTGATAACCGTCTCCAAGCTCAGGCACCAGAATTCCAATGGTCAGGGTACGACGACTGCGCAGCGAACGTGCCAAAAGGCTGGGTTGATAGTTGAACTCCTTGGCAGCGGCTTTAATGCGGTCGCGTGTGGATTGAGGAATGGAACGACCGGGAACTTCGTTGAGTACCACCGAAATCGTCCCTGCGTTTAGGCCGAGATGTTCCGCCAACTTTTTAAGGCTGATAGGCTGGTGCTTGCCAAGCGGCTTGGGTTTCGTCTGATTGGTTTTCGGCTGCTTCTTCAACTCGGTTCACCTGTTCGGAATTGCCGAGACACTTTGCAGACACAAATCGCGCCAAACCGCACTCACTCACCGGTGTAAGACGGGCTCTAGTTTTACTGTGTCTTTGCCGGACTCATCCTAGCGCAAAGCGCATTGGTTTGACACGCGGCGGACACAAGACCTAATGCCAGCCATCATAAAGGGATCGCAGACATTTACCAGGTTATTGTCGTTATCGAGCCAGGGTCTAACGTCAGTTCCAATGCTTGTGCCGCTACTTCGCAGCGGACTGGCTGCTGTTCACTGCGGTTCGTCAACACCAATGCGAAGCTCGCGTCAGGATTCTGGAAGGCCACGTGATCGATGCCGTTCACTTCGCCATCAGAGCCGATCACCCGGGCACCGCGGCGAATTAGTTTCGAATATTGCGCTAGGGCCCAATATTGTCCGCTTCGGGTGATTTCTTGGGTCTTCGAATCCATGGTGACCATGCCGCCGCAGGGAAACGGTCCAATGTTTGGTCTCCCTTTTTCGTCCAGCAAGAAATTCCAGCCCACGATGCAGCGCGCCCAGTTGCGAAGTATTCCGGTGAATCTTTGCGACCACTTGATCCAGTCCGTCTGGTAGTCCAGGCTGTTTATGTCGGGACCACCCTCTGTCCAATACGCATCCTTTGTCGGGAAGAGGTCGTGAACGCGGGTCATCGCGTCGGGAGTGCCCATATAGCCATGCCAGGCGACACCGTCGACATATTTGTTAACCAGCGGATCGCTGAGTTCATCAATCGCACGTCCCGCGAGGTTATAGTTGTGGTCCAGTATCCAGATCTTTGTGTCCAGGCCACCGCGCTCCAGCAGGGGGCCGAGATGCTTGGCGATGAATTCGATTTCGTATTCCTGTCCCCACAACGCCGCGGGCATCCTGCCGTCTTGATCGGTGTCGACTTCGTTCTGAATGGTTACCGCGTTAATCTTCACGCCTTCGGCTGCATAGCCACGAAGGAACCGGGCGAAATAATCCGCATAGTTCGCCAAGTATTTCTTCCTCATGGATCCGCCAAGCATGGATCCATTCGCCTTCATCCATCCCGGAGGGCTCCATGGCGTGGAGAACAAAAACAGATCGGGGTTCATCTCGCGAGCGGCGCGCAATGTGGGCAGAATATAGGTCCGATCGTGATCGATGCTGAACTTCGTTAAGTCTGGATCGGGATCCAAACTCTCATCGTAGTTATAAGCATTCAATGAGTAGTCGCTTGCGCCTATGCAGGTCCTACCCACGGAAAGCCGCAGGCCCTTTTCGCCAAACAAATCGGAATACAGCGCCTCGCGAGCTTTGGCAGGTATTTGAGAAAAAAGAAAGCAGGATGCGTCAGTGAACGCGGCACCGAATCCCAGCATCGTCTGGTACTGCTTGGAAGCGTCGATACGGATTGTAGAGCTTGCTGCTTGGCCCGGCGCAGAACTCCATTGAGGTGACTTGATTTCTTCAAATTTGCGATCTTTCGATGTAGCCCATGCGCGCACGCGATTGGTTGCCGGTTGTAGCTTGAGAAGGGAAGGATTCGCTGCTGCAAACGAACCCGCTGCGGCGAGCTTTAGAAAGTCCCTGCGACTTGCTAGTGACATTAAATCCTCCTCGGCGGCACTTACCCCTTCAGTCAGATTCTGCTGCTATGCGCCGGAATTACGTAAGACAACCGATTGTTTGCAGGATAAGATGGAGCAGGCCATTTTGGCAACTGTAGAACTGGAGCGGGCGACGGGATTAGCACGATTTTGGCTTATGTCCGTAGACAAACGATTACCTGAATGCACAGTATCGTATTTTATGCTTGACAAGTTGGTCGTGAGGGTTTGTAATGCCCCCAATATTGGTAGGAATCTACTATTTAAGCTAGCAAGACAACCGTTTGCCTGTCGAGGCATTGGTGGCTGTAAGAGAACCGCTGTTTTACAGCCACGCGGTTGAGTTTTGGTTGCCGGGTGTGAAGAAATCCGCTTTAGGGTGCTTTAGCGGGTTTGAAACGCCAACTTGTGGTGGAGGAATTACAAAAAATGAGAAGCACAATTCGTTTGGCACTTTTCTTTCTTGCCTTGCTAGGCATTGCTAGACTTGCCTCGGCCCAGAGCACGAACTCTGGAGATATTCGCGGTACGGTATTGGATTCGACCGGCGCAGCAGTCCCTGGGGCGGCGGTGACGCTCACAAACGTTGATACCGGTGAGGTGCAACACTTCGTCACGAATGATGACGGCATTTACGACACAGTTTCGACCAGGGCAGGAAATTACAAGCTCACCTTTGCGAAGCAGGGCTTCAAACAAGTCAGCCGCGGTCCTATCAAGCTGGAAGTCTCGATCATCACGGTCGATGCAACACTCGAGGTAGGCCAGATCCAGGAAGTTGTAACCGTGGAAGACTCAGGTCAGGCTCCATTGCTGCAGACGGAAAGCGGTCAACAGGGCACCATCCTGGAAGGACGCACAATTGACGCACTGCCGCAAATTGGCGCCGGTATCACCGGGAACGATTGGGCAAACTTCAATATTTTCCTGCCGGGTGCCTCCAGTGCGCCGACCCAACCATCATCCGAAGGAAGCGGCGCTTATAACGCCGGAGACGCTGTATCGATTAATGGAAATCTTCCGAACTATGCGAACTTCCTGGCGGATGGAGCAACGGTAGTTTTGCCGGTCAGCGGAAACGTCGACAATTCCATCTTCGAAAGCATCTCGGAGGTGCAGGTAACTACGTCGTCGTTCTCGGCGCAATATGGAATTGGTGGCGCCGTTTTCAACCAGATCAGTAAGAGCGGTACCAACAAGTTTCACGGATCGCTCTACGAATATTGGCAAAACGACGTATTGAATGCTTCGAACTTCTTTCTCGGGCCGAATGACACCAAAGTGAAACCATCGATCCGCTATAACGAGTGGGGCGGTTCCATCGGTGGCCCGATCATCAAGAACAAGCTGTTTTTCTTCTTCGTGCGCGACAAAATCACCAACAACGGGAGCGGGAATCCGCATTTCAGCACGGTTCCGACCTTGGCAGAAAGAGGAATGGGCACCGTTAATCCCGGCCAATACGATTTCAGTGCATTGGCAGCACCTATTTACGATCCAACTACGGCAGGAGTAGGGGCAGTTCGAACTGCCTTCGCCGGCAATATCATTCCGGGAAACCGCATCGACCCCGTAGCGTTGAAAGTCTTGAATTACTATCCGCTGCCTAACTCTGGCGGACCTAATGCCACTGTAAATAATTATTTTTTCGAGTCACCGTCTTCGAATCCGAACCTTCGCTATTTCGGGCGCATTGACTACGATCTGACGAAGGACAATCGGGTCACATTTTCGATTACCGCGAAGAACAATCCCGGGAAGAATTTCAACCAGTGGCAATGCCCGATCAATTGCTTTTCCGGAGACATCGACGGGTATAACGTACAACTGTCGGACACCTGGTCGATCACCCCGACCTTTGTGAACGAATTCCGCATGGGCTATACCAAGCAGGGTAATTGGTTCGTGCCTCAGACTCTAGGATTCAATGCGGCCACCACGCTGGGCCTGCAGTATTCGAAGGCGGACATTTTTCCGACCTTCAATATCAACGGCACTTGCTGCACACAGTTGAGTCCAGGCACGAACGCAATCTATATAGAAAATTTGTATGACCCCTCGGATGTGATCACGCTGATCAAGGGCAAGCACATCCTGCACTTCGGTGTAGAAGTTTTGATGGGAGAAGGAAATACGACGCCGTGGGGCAACGTGGATGCCGGGCAGTTTACCTTCACCGGCCAATATACTCAACAAAACAACGGAACCGGCGGTTCGGGTTTCGCGGACTTTCTGCTGGGCGACGTAGAACACTGGCAAGCGACGAACCAATCCGTCACTTACATGCGCATCAAGGATCCGCAACTCTTTGTGCAGGATGACTTCAAGGTTCGTCCAAATCTGACCATCAACCTGGGACTGCGTTACGAAGCCACGACGGGCATGAGCGAATTGCATAATGCCATAGGCGGATTCGACCCGAATTTGATCAATCCTTACGACGGATCTCTTGGTTCGATGTGGTTTGGCGGACAGTACGGCAGAACTTCGTTGCAGAAGCCGATTTACAACATCTTCTTGCCGCGCGTGGGCTTTGCCTGGTCGCCGATGGCGAATACCACGGTGCGAGCGGGCTATGGTTTCTACGCCTATAACTTCAGCGAAGATACGTATGGGCAAGGCTTGGGCGCAGGTTCACTTGGAACGAACACTGGCAATGCCACCGACCCAAACGCAGGTGCCGGTCCCAATCCGCTAATCGCGTTGTCGTCTTCCGCTGCCACAGCGGCCCCGATCCTCAATTACGTGACGGGCTCGCCAGCGGCACGGCAGCCTCTGACGTACGTTACGCCGAAGAATCCGCAAAACGTGACGTTCACTCCGTACAACGTGCCGGTGGCTAAAATCCGTGAATGGACGCTGAGCGTGGAGCATCAGTTCGCTCGGGACTTTGCGGCTTCGGTTGCGTATGTAGGCAGCCACGGCAGCAGCCTGCAATTTCCCACGGACTTGAACCAAATTACGAATCTGAGCGTGTTGGCGGGTGGCCCGACGACTCAGGCGCAACGGCCGTTCCCGCTTTTTGGAAGTGTCGGCGGAAACTACTACGATGCCATTTCCAACTACAACGCACTGCAAACGGGCGTGACCAAGCGTTACTCCTACGGACTGACCTTCCAGGTGAACTATGTGTGGTCGCACTTCCTGGATGATCAAGACTCCGGAGGATGGGGCAGCCGCGGTGGCGTTCAGAACTGGCAAATCGGAAGCGACCCTAAAGCCAACTACGGTAACTCCAACTTCGATATCCGCAACGCGTTCAAGGGTATCGTGAGCTACGAACTGCCGTTTGGAAAAGGCAAAACCTACCTTAATAACGGCGTACTCAACGACGCGCTGGTTGGCGGATGGCGGATTTCTGGAACGATCATCGCGCAGGGCGGGAACCCGTTCACCGTTATCAATTCCAAGAACAACAGCTACTCACAATGCGGCAATGGGTGCACATGGTATCCCGACATTGTTGGGAATCCATTTGCGAACGTGCCAGCAGGTCACTACTTCAACCCGGCGGCGTTTGCTTCAGCCGCGCCCGGAACCTTTGGCGACGCGGGAAGAAACACTTTGCGTGGACCCGGATTGACGGTTGTCAACCTATCCCTGGGCAAAGACTTCCATTTTGGCGAACGGTTCGGCCTGCAATTGCGAGCTGACTTCGTCAACGCGTTGAACCATCCGAGCTTCCAGGCGCCGCACAGCGACATCAACAGCCCGTCGAACTTTGGAGTAATTGACGGCTCGTCGCCCGGCTTTGGACCTGGCAACAGCAATGGTATCGCAGTCGCGCCTCGTAGCGGGCAACTCAGCGCTCGTTTCTCTTTTTAACCGGCCAACCCCAACAAGAGGACGGCTCAACCCCAGCCGTCCTCTTTTCTTTTTTGCGCGACTTTAAATGGAGATGCATTCTACACGCCGTATACTACCGAACATGAAGACAAAGGCACGGACTGTCTCGGTCTGCGTAGTTTTTCTCTCTTTCGCTTTTTCCTCCTTCTCGCAAGACGCCTCGAGCCGCCAGCAACAAATCGATTCGCACAAAGCGCAAGCCAAGCTTGATCTGCAGCAGAACAGGCCCGATCTCGCGGTCGCCGAATTCAAAGCGATCGTTGCGCTGGAACCCAATAACGCAGACGCTCGCGGCAATCTGGGAGTGCTGCTGTTCTTTCAAGGCGCTTATCAAGACGCGATCCCGCAATTACGCGCTGCGCTCAAGCTGCAGCCCTCGATCTGGAAAATTCAGGCGCTACTTGGCATGGCGGAAAAACGGACTGGTGATACACCCTCCGCGCTTCGCGACCTGGAAAAGGCCTTCCCAAATTTGGAGGAGAAAAAGATTCGCATCGATACGGGCATGCAGTTGATTGAAATTTACTCTTCGACGGGAGAGTTAGAGAAAGCGGCAAGCATCGTCGCTGTGCTCCAGGAACTGGAGCCCACCAACGTCGAGATCATCTACACGGCTTATCGCGTTTATTCGAACCTTGCTGACAATGCGAGGCTGAGCTTGATTGTGGTCGCACCAAAGTCTGCACACGTGCACCAGATGATGGCGCATGAACTGGCCAGGCAGGGTCACACCGACGAAGCTATCGCAAACTATCGCGAAGCTCTAAAAATCGATCCCAATCTCCCAGGCCTTCATTTCGAACTTGCCGAGATGCTAAACAATTCCTCGATTCCGGATGGGCGGGAAGAGGCTCGAAAAGAATATCTGGCGGCGCTAGCGGCGAATCCGGCCGACGAGAAATCGGAATGCCGGCTTGGCGATTTGGCTGCGCTGAAAGGCGATCAGCAGGGCGCAGCGGAGCACTATTCACGTGCGCTGGCTCTCCAGCCCAACGATGCCGAAGCCAATATCGGTCTGGCTAAGGCTCTGATGACCATGAACGAACCTGCGAAGGCCCTGCCGCTTCTGGAGTTGGCTGTCAAAGTAGATCCCACTAGTGCCGTGGCGCATTTCCGTCTGGGCACCGTATACCGGCAGGTGGGCCGCACCGCCGACGCAAATCGTGAACTTGAGGAGTATCAGAAGTTCAAGGATATGAAGGAAAAGCTTCGGGAAACGTATCGGGAGATGCGTTTGCAACCGGATCAAAAAGACCGCGAAGACGACGCACGAAACTAGGCTTTTTTACTAGCGCCATTATCACCGCGAGCTAGCCGTCTGAACAGCTTGTTAGACGATACGAGAAAGCGAGAAAAAAGTTTGAGACTCATTCGGGGCCACGCATTAGGGAAAATGGTGTTCGCGGCAGCATTGATTTTCTGTTCCTCTGTTTGCTTCGCCGGCGATTCCTACTATACGGAACGTCTCCAGGACTCCCGAGCCGTCTATCTCACGCGCGAAGACTTTGCGGTCCATGGCGATGGGGTAGGGGATGATTCCAGCGCCTTGCAGCAAGCTATAAATAAGGTTCAGGAGACTCACTATCAGGGAATTGTCTTCGTGTCGTCCGGTCGTTATCGCATCTCGACTACCATTTATATCTGGCCCGGGATTCGCGTAATAGGGTTCGGAAAAACCAGGCCGGTGTTCATTTTGTCCGCAAATTCACCGGGCTATCAGAAGGGGCCGGCTTACATGCTGTATTTTGCAGGTGGCCGTCCCGGTAAAGAAGGCTCTCCGCAGAAAGCTGAGGACGCCGCGAATGTTGCGCCTCCTGATGCCAATCCCGGAACGTTTTACTCTGCAATCAGCAACGTAGATATTGAGATTCAAGATGGTAACCCCGGAGCCGTCGCGGTCCGCGCACACTACGCGCAGCACTGCTACCTGGCTCATATGGATTTTCATTTGGGGTTGGCGCTCGCCGGAATTCACGATGGCGGAAACGTGGCCGAGGACCTGCATTTTTTCGGCGGGAAATACGCTATCTGGACACGCAAGCCATCCCCGGGATGGCAGTTCACCATTATTGACAGTATTTTCGAAGGCCAAACCGAAGCTTCAATTCGCGAACACGAGGCCGGGCTGACGCTGATTCGCCCGCGCTTTCAGAACGTTCCGATGGCTATCTCGATTGATCCCGGCTATTTCGACGAGCTCTGGATCAAGGATGCTCGCTTCGAGAATGTTAGCGGGCCCGCCGTAACCATCAGCGAGGAAAAAAGCCCGCGCACGCAAATTAATTTCGAAAACGTAATTTGCCGTGGCGTACCCGTCTTTGCCACTCTTCGTGAAAGCGGAAAGCAATTTGCTGCGCCTGCCGCACTGTACGAAGTGAACACTTTCTCACACGGCCTGCACTTCGAAGACATTGACGCTGTTCCTGCGATCCAGGATGTTTTTGACGCCGCGGCGCTGACCAATCTTCCGCCTCCCGTTGCGTCTGACCTTCGAACGTTGCCTCCGATGAACACTTGGGCCAACATTCGCGACCTTGGCGCCGTCGGCGACGGGAAAGCCGACGACACCGCGGCGTTGAGAAAAGCGATCGCTGAACACCAATCAATTTATTTTCCCGCGGGCCAGTATCGAGTAACAGACACGATCGCACTCCGCTCAGACACTGTTCTTATAGGCCTCCATCCCAGCGTCACCCGAATCTTGCTTGCCGACGAGACTTCTGCATTTCAAGGAGTCGGCAGTCCCAAACCCCTGCTAGAAGCCCCGCAAGGCGGCACGAACATCGTCACCGGCATTGGTCTGTACACGAATGGAATTAACCCTCGCGCGGTGGCGCTCAAATGGATGGCAGGGAAAGATTCCATGGTTGCGGACGTACGTTTCCTGGGCGGTCACGGCACCGTTGATCCCGACGCGACGCCGGAGGAACGACGCAAAGTTTGGCAGACCATCTACAACAATACGCACACCGCCGAATCGGATGTCAGGCGGCGTTGGGATTCGCAGTATCCTAGTCTCTGGATTACGGACGGAGGCGGTGGCACGTTCGTGGACATCTGGACTCCCAGTACATTTGCACAAGCGGGAGTCTACATTTCAAATACGTCGACCAGCGGCCGGATCTATGAGCTTTCCAGTGAGCACCACGTTCGCAATGAGGCTGTTTTGCAGAACGTATCCAATTGGCGGATTTATGCACTGCAAACAGAAGAAGAGCGAGGCGAGGGCGGCTTCGCGTTGCCGCTCGACATTCGCGATTCGAGCGACGTTACGATCGCCAATCTGCACATGTATCGGGTGGTTAGCAGCCATCAGCCATTTACCTATGCGATAAGAATCACAAATTCTAAAAATATTCGGCTGCGCAACCTTCATTGCTACAGCGACAGCAAGGCTTCTTTCGACAACGCCCTATTTGATCAGACCCATGACCTTGAAATTCGCCAGCGCGAATTCGCGTGGCTCACAGTCTCTGGCAACGCTCTTCCACAAGTCCGCCCATCCACACCACCGTTTCTCGCCGATGGCGCAAAGGTGGAAAGACTCGCGGACGGATTCTTCAATATCTCTGGTGGTGCGGTCAGCAAATCCGGCGACTTATTTTTCGTCGACGCTAAATGGCAGATGATCTATCGCTGGGCTGCTTCTACTCATCAATTGTCCGTGGTGCGCGACAATTCTCTTGCTCCGGTTCAGCTGGCATTCGACAAATCCGGGAATCTGCTGGTGGTGTCGTACGAGGGCAACGGCACGGTCTACGCCTTCGATCCGCAAAGCAATTTTGATCAGCTCACTCTGCTGAAGCCCGAGCCGGCAGCTCCCCGCAGCACAATGACGCCTGTCGTTCCCGTGGACTACTGGCACAATGAGAATGACTTGGCCGTATCGGTCGCGAAAACCAGACCCTACCAATTCATCTCGCCAGATCGGAGTACTTTCATTCCTGCTGGCGAGGATTTTGTGACCGGTCAGCTTTACTACGGTTCAAAAATCCACGATCTTCTGCGAGCATTTGGCCTAGCACCTGTTTCCATTGGCCAGGCGTTCTACATTACAGACGAAGAGGAACAAAAAACCTACAGGACCGTCGTGGATGCCCAAGGCACACTTACAAATCCTCAACTGTTCGTGAATGTGGGCGGCGAAAGTGTCGCAGAAGATTCGGAAGGCAACGTTTACATCGCAGCCGGACAAATCTTCGTTTTCGATCCAGCCGCCAAACTCATCGGTACAATCGATGTTCCTGAGCGGCCTTCCCAACTTCTATTCGGAGACGCTGACCGTAAGACGTTATTTATCGCTGCGCGCAGTTCGTTATATGCGGTGCAGCTACGCTATGCCGGGCGCTAAATCAGTTTTGAGTCGCTGCTTCATTCTGAACATGCCTTGGTTCTCCCGAATACGGCATGTGGTTTTTATAGCCCCCATGATCCTTCTATTCGCCAGTCCCTTGTCTTCGCAATCGCGTTCAACTCCTCCCAGTTCGCAAACAGCAAACCGGCCTCCATCCTCGCCTTTGCCGCAACTCGTCGACATCTTTCCTTCTACCGGCATACATTTCGAACATCTTTCGAGTCCTGAGCAGAAATACATTATGGAATCTATGAGCGGCGGAGTGGCCCTTATCGATTTCGATCGCGATGGCTGGCCGGACATTTATTTCACCAACGCGCAGAGCGTCGAGATGGCGCGCAACGGCAAGAAGGCGCGTAGCGCGCTTTATCACAACAATCACGACGGGACATTTAGCGACGTTACCGACAAAGCGGGTGTGGGTTATCCGTGCTGGGCGATGGGAGTTGCGGTCGGCGATTACAACAACGACGGCTGGCCGGATCTGCTGGTCACTTGTTTCGATGGCGTGGTCCTCTATCGCAACAACGGCGACGGCACGTTTACTGACGTTACGCAGCAAGCGGGTCTAAGCGGCGACAAGGGTTGGGCCAGCGGCGCAACGTTTGGCGACTACGATGGCGACGGCTGGGCGGACCTTTTCGTATCGCACTATGTGGATGTCAGCCTGGAGAATCTTCCGGTCTTCGGCTCCAGCAAGACTTGCCAGTATCACGGTATCGACGTTCAGTGTGGCCCGCGCGGGCTTAGAGGTTTGCCCGACAACCTTTATCACAATAATGACGACGGCACCTTCACCGACGTTTCGAAATCTGCGGGCGTCTCCGATCCGCAAAAGCGTTTCGGTCTCACCGCGGTGTGGACCGATTTTGATCAAGACGGTCATCTCGATCTTTTTGTTACCAACGATGGCCAACCAAATTATCTCTATCGCAACGAAGGCACCGGCCATTTCAAGGACGTCGCATACACGGCGGGTGTAGCGGTCAGCCAGGATGGCGTCGAGCAGGCCAACATGGGTGTCGCGTTAGGCGATTACTTGCACACCGGCCGTTTCAGTATTTTCATCACCCATTTTAGTGACGAATACGCGGTCCTCTACCGCAACGATGGCGAGATGAACTTCGCCGACGTCTCGTATGCCTCGGGCATTGCTGCTGCCACTACTCCTTTCGTGAGTTGGGGTGATGCGTTTGTGGATTGGCAAAATAACGGGTGGCCCGACGTTTTTGTCGTCAATGGGCATGTCTACCCGCAAGTCGATACCGTGGAAATCGGCACCAAGTATCAGGAGCCAATGCTGCTTTTCCAGAATCAGCGCAATGGGACGTTTAAGGACATCAGCAAACTCGTGGGCCCGACCATTCAAGTCCCAAGAGTCGGTAGAGGCGTCGCTTGCGGCGACTTGTTCAATGATGGGCGGATTGAAATCGTGGTCGAAACTCTAAAAGGTGAGCCCTTGATTCTGCAGCCGCAGGGAGTCGCGCCGAATCATTGGATCAGCCTTCAATTAGAAGGCACTCAGAGTAACCGGTTAGCTTTGAATGCCCGTGTGAAAGCCATTTCTGGCGATTTGGTGCAGACTGATCAGGTTTTGAGCGGCGGTAGCTATCTTTCGCAGCATGATTTGCGGATTCACTTCGGGCTAGGAGACCACAAAGCTGTCGACAAGGTTGAAATTGTCTGGCCTAACGGGAAAATCGAGTTGCTTTCTAATCTTGCGGCGGACCATTTTTACTATATAAAGGAAGGGAAGGGAATCGTTTTGCCAGAATCTTCGCAACCCGGCCCTGCGAGCCGCCGTTAAGTCCAACACCATCATGCGATGCTTTTGATTTCACCGAGCTTTCCTGAAATCAAAGAACGCCAGATTCATATTTCCGCCGGCCACAATATGGACGGTAAGGATGGTCTTTCCTGCTGGCAACGAGAGCCGCACCAGTCCGTGAGCCACGTTCCAGTGATGCCACCGACGTCACGCAATCGGATCGGCATCATTGAACGTCGATGTAATCGCTACCGGCCCAGTCGCGTCTTTTCCATTCATATCCAGCGATATTGTGCCGCCGCGATTGGAGGTGTACAACAGATCCGCGCTGTAAGTCCCCTGACGGGCAGCTAGCACGGTGATGTTGAACCACTCCCCAGGCTCGGTCCAGCCAACATAGAGCTGATTTTCCGGAGGCTTCAGCAAATTGTAAGGATTATCGTCAATCTGATCGTGGAATTTCGTGTAAGAGGTGTCCACGCCTTCATCCATTCGAAACTCATTTAGATAGGTGCCGTCCGCCGGATTTAATGCTCCACTTCCATTATTCTTGGCGTCCGTGTCGTGATACGCGATGCCCTCTCCGCCACGATCGTAATAAGCGCACTCCACTCGTCCGGGGATTCGTTGCGCGTCGCTATCCTTATCGACCGAGTATAGCATCGTCATCCCTTTCCTTTGGGCCGGAGTCCCTATGCGCGTCCTACGTCTATTGCGATTCAATCCCTAAAGTATAGGCAGAATTCCTTCGAAAAGTCGGCAAGGCAGCGAAACTTTGCCTGCGGGGAAGCGTACTGTTAGTCAGGAGGGTGTACCCATGCAAACGATTCTGCG
>Ga0209275_10000408_pt1 | contig 16652 bp, 15 predicted proteins | sample HubBroMetageREF2_FD_188344 | JGI IMG/M metagenome (GOLD analysis project Ga0209275, IMG submission 188344) | Reference soil microbial communities from the Hubbard Brook experimental Forest, New Hampshire, USA - Hubbard Brook CCASE Soil... | ecosystem: Environmental > Terrestrial > Soil >... | reverse complement strand
GCGGTTCTTAGCGGGCACTGTTCGCTGCCCGCAAATTCGTTGAAATCGCCCCCGCACGGTAGAATAGCTCTGTAAGAAATAATGATTCTTCCTGCAGTTCGTGAACGTCTCGAACCTTTTCTTCGCCTCCCTGCACTGGAAGGCACGCTGGCCGAACTGCGTTCCAACTCCAACCTTGTTGGCCTTTCCGGATTGCAAGACGTCGCCAAAGCCCTCGTCGCCGCCTATCTCACCCACGAGCTTCGCCGTCCAGCCTTCTTCATTACCGAATCCAATCGTCGCGCTGAAGAACTGGCCGAAGTCCTCCGCTTCTTCTCCCAAATTTTCCCCGGCCTCACCGGGGGCGTAGCCGTTCTCCCCGCCTTCGACAGTCTCCCGTGGGATTCGCAATCTCCCCACGCGGACATTCTCGAGCGTCGCGCTACCACCCTCTACCGCCTCGGCAACGGCGAAGTCTCGCTGGTCATCGCGCCGGTAGCCGCTGCCATGTGGCGCTACCAGGACCCCTACGTCTACCTCACCCTATCGCAAGTGCTAACCAAAGACGCCGAGGTTCCTCACGAGCAGCTCATCGCCCATCTCGCCAGCACCGGCTACGCGCGCACCGAAATGGTTGAACTTCCCGGCCAATTCGCCGTCCGCGGCGGCATCGTCGACGTCTTCTCTCCCGAAGCTCCACGCCCAGTGCGCATCGAACTTCTCGGCGATACGGTCGAATCCGTTCGCGAATTCGATCCGCGCACCCAGCGCTCCATTTCTCCCGTCACCAAAACCACCATCCTTCCACTTGCGGAATGGAGCGTGCCCGCTCCGGGCAGCAAGGAAGCTGAGTCCTGGGAGCCTGGCTCGTGGCTCGGTGGCAATGGTGACGCTGGTGGCAGTTCGCTCTTCGAACTCGCCGAAAGCTCCCTCAAGCCCATCGTCTTTCTCGACGAGCCTGCCGCCCTCCGCGAAGCCCGCAAAAAGCTTCTCGAGTCCGCGACGGAAAATTACGAGCGCCACGGCACCGCCAGTTCGCCGCTGGTTTCCCATTATTTCTGGAACGAAGCCGAATTCGAACGCGCGTTACTGAAAACCTCCCGCATCGAACTCGAACAGCTCGCCATCACCGACACAGCTGGTCAACGCTTCGAACTCAGCTCGCGCCCCAGCAGCCGTTTCCACGGCGATGTCGTCGCCTGCATGACTGCAGTGAAATCTCAACTCGCCAGCGGTGGCAAAGTCTTCCTCACTGCAGGCAGCACCGGCGAACTCGAACGCTACGCCGACATCTGCCGCGAATACGAAGTCCCTTACGTTCTCGGTGAAACCGAAGAAGCCGCCGCCGGCTTCACTGCCGAAAGCGCCTCCGAAACTGCAGCTCTGGTTCTGGTTCGTGCCCCCTTTGCTGATGGTGTCTCTTTTCCAGATGCCAAGCTCACCCTTTATGGCAATGCCGACCTCTTCGACGTTGCCCCCGCCGTTGAACGCCCGAGCCGCAAAATTCGCACCTCCGGCTTCTTCAGCGATTTCGCCGAACTTAAGCCCGGCGATTTCATCGTCCACGTCGATCATGGCATCGGCCAGTTTGAAGGTCTCCGCCTCATCGAATCCGACGGACGCGGCGGCGAATTCATGCTCCTTCGTTATGCCGAAGATTCTCGCCTGTACGTTCCTCTTGAACGCATGGATCTGGTCCAAAGCTATCGCGTTGTAGAAGGCAATCATCCGCCTCTCGATCGGCTCGGCGGCACCGCCTGGAATTCCCGCAAAACGCGTGTCCGCAAATCTCTAGAGGACATGGCCGACCAACTCCTTGCCCTCTATGCCGAACGCAAAACCGCCCAGGGCTTTGCATTTTCGCCAGACGGCAACTGGCAACGCGAATTTGAAGACGCCTTCGAGTTCGAAGAAACTCCCGATCAGCTCACCGCCATATCTGACATCAAGCGCGACCTCGAGAAGCCCTCCCCTATGGATCGCCTGCTCTGCGGAGACGTTGGCTACGGCAAGACCGAAGTGGCCATGCGCGCCGCCTTCAAAGCCATTGCCGACGCCAAACAAGTGGCCATCCTCACGCCCACCACCGTCCTGGCCTTCCAGCATTTCGAAACCTTCAAGAAGCGCTTCGCCGCCTTTCCTACCCGCATCGAAATGCTCAGCCGCTTTCGCACCGCCGCCGAACAAAAAGTCATTCTCGCCGATCTCGAAGTCGGCAAAGTCGATATTGTCATTGGCACCCACCGTCTGCTATCCAAAGACGTCAAGTTCAACGACCTCGGCATTCTCATCGTCGATGAAGAGCAGCGTTTCGGCGTCGCCCACAAAGAACGCCTCAAAGAAATGCGCAAAAACGTTCACGCCCTCGCCCTCTCCGCCACTCCTATCCCGCGCACTCTTCACATGTCGCTCGTCGGTCTGCGCGATATGTCCGTGATTGAAACCGCTCCACGCGACCGCCTCGCTATTCAAACCGTCGTCAGTCCGTTCAGTGAAGAAACGGTGCAAAAAGCCATCGAAACCGAACTCTCCCGCGATGGTCAGGTCTACTTCATTCACAATCGCGTCGAATCCATTTACTCCCTCGCCAGCCTCGTCACCAAGCTCGTCCCCAAAGCACGCGTCGTCGTGGCCCACGGCCAGATGGGCGAAAAAGATCTGGAAAAGGTCATGCTCAAATTTATTCGCGATGAAGCGGACGTCCTCGTCGCCACCACCATCGTCGAAAATGGTCTAGACATCCCGCGCGCCAACACCATCCTCATCAATCGTGCCGATCGCCTCGGCCTCGCCGAACTTTATCAACTTCGCGGACGGGTCGGACGCTCTCACCAACGCGCCTACGCCTATCTCCTCGTTCCTCCCGAAAAAACACTCTCCGACATAGCCCGCAAGCGTCTCGCCGCTATGAAAGAATTTTCCGAACTGGGCGCGGGCTTTCGCATCGCCGCCCTCGACCTCGAGCTTCGTGGCGCTGGCAACATGCTCGGACGCCAGCAACATGGCCACATCGAATCCATCGGCTTCGACCTGTACGTTCAGATGCTCGAGCGTGCCGTCGCCAAACTCAAAGGCGAAGAGTCTGCGCCCGAACTCCGCACCACGCTCAGCCTGGGCATGGATGTCCGCATCCCCGAGGAATACATCCCCAGCGAGAATCTGCGCCTGCGTACCTACAAACGTGTCTCCTCCGTCGCCACCGAAGTCGAAAAGGAAGATGTTCGCAAGGAACTCGAAGATCGCTTCGGTCCGCCTCCCAAGTCCGTCGAAAATCTTCTCGAATTTGCTGTGCTCAAATCCATGAGCGAACGCCTCCGCATCGCCTCGGTCGAGCGCCAGGGTTCAAAAATTGCTCTCCGCTTTCATCCCGAGACGCAGCTCGAGCCCGCCGCCGTCGTTCAAGTGGTTCGCTCCCGCAAGGGCATCAAGCTCGATCCTAGCGGCGTCCTGTGGATGGAACTCCAACGCGGCGAATCCGCACCCCTAGCTCTCCGCGCCGTCCTCCAAGGCCTCCGCGGCGACCCGCTTCCCACACCTCCCGAATCTCGCGAGAAACGTCGTGCATAATCAGCCTGTACCAGGCGCGAAGTCCCCTAGCTCCCTATGTGGTAAACTTTTCTTCTCTTTCGCTTTCAATTTGCGCATTCTCCTGATGAGTTCTAGACTCTCGTAATGAGGCTTTTAATGAACAGAATCACCTCGCTCGCCGTGTTGCTGCTTTTTGCTTGGCCCGCGCTGGCCCAAAATCCTCCCGCCGCGTCGCCACCGCAGACGCCGCAACAGCAAACTCCCCCGGCACAGAATCCTTCGACTCCCACTCTCGAGAAGCCGCAAATGGAAGAGCCCTCTCCTGCGGACGAGACCAAGCCTGCTCCCAAGAAAACCGACATCCCTAAGGCCGCCCCCGCCGCCAAGAAGCCCTCCGAATCCGAAGGCAAAGTCGTCGAGGAAATCGTTGCTCGCGTTAACAACGACATCATCACCAAGTCCGAACTCGACAAAGCTCGCGCCTCCGCCGAAGAGGACGCCAAGCAGGATTGCAGCGGCAAATGCACCGCCGAGCAGTTGCAAATCGCCATTGAAGACCGCCAGAAAAGCGCCCTCCGCGACCTCATCGACCAATCTCTTCTTGCCCAGCGCGGCAAAGATATGGGTATCAACGTCGAGACCGACGTCGTCAAGCAGCTCGACACCATTCGTATTCAGAACAAACTCCCGGACATGGACGCTCTCGAAAAGGCGGTCACTTCCCAGGGTATGAATTGGGACGATTTCAAGGGCAACATTCGCAATCGCATCCTGACTCAGGAAGTCATCCGTAGTGAAGTCGGTAAGCACATCACCATCACTCACGAAGAAGCCACCAAGTATTACGAAGAACACAAGAAAGACTACGTGCGTCCGGAACAGGTTGCCTTGCGCGCCATCGAAGTGAAAACCGAAGGCAAAAAAGAGTCCGAGCTCCCGGAGCTCAAGGCCAAGGCCCAAAAGCTTCACGATCGCGTGAAAGATGGCGAAGATTTCGGCGAACTGGCCAAGCGTTTTTCTGACGGGCCCACCGCGCAGCAAGGCGGTTTTCTCGGCGTCTACAAGCGTGGCGAATTAAACAAAGAGCTCGAAGATATGGTCTTCAAGATGAAGAAAAACGAGCTTACCGACGTCATCGACACCAAGCAGGGATACCTGGTCATGCAGGTTCTCGAACATTACGAAGAAGGTGAACAGCCCTTTACCAAAGTCGAGAACGAAATCATGGATCACCTCTACAACGAACGCATGGAGCCCGCTCTTCGCGAATATCTGAAAACCCTCCGCGAACAAAGCTATGTCGTCATCAAGCCCGGCTATCAGGAAATGGCCGGGGGAGGGAATTCCGAAATTGAAGAAGTAAGCACCACTCCGGAAACAACCAAGGAAAAGAAGGGGCACAAAAAGTACTTGTTGTTTGGCAAGAGCACTCAGCCCAAATCATGAAAAACACATTTGTTAAGGATTTGACTGCCGATAAAAACATCGACAAGACCATAACTGAATTTTTTCTCGTTCACGAAAAAGAAGTGCGCAATACCGCCAACGGCAAGCCCTATCTCCGCATGGAACTTGGCGATCGCAGCGGCACAGTCGAGGCCCGTATGTGGGAGCAGTTCGAAGTCATTGCCAAAGACATCAGCCGCGACGACTTCGTCAAAGTTCAGGCGCGCGTCGAAATCTATCGCAATCGCCCGCAGCTTGCTCTTCAACAATTCCGCGTAGCCAAGCCCGAAGAAATCGATATCGCTGATTTCTTGCCACACACCCCGCACGATGTCGAAGATCTCTTCAAAAAGCTTCTAGGCCACCTCGATAGCATCAAAAATCCCTGGCTCAAACAGCTTGTTTCATCCATCTTGAGCGATCCCACCGTAGTCCAGTGCTACAAGCGCGCCCCCGCCGCAAAAGTTATGCACCACGCGTATCTCGGTGGCTTGCTCGAACACGTTGTCAGCCTCTGCGGTCTTGCCACGCAGATCGCCGCCCACTATCCCGAACTTGATGTTGACCTGCTCCTCACGGCTGCCATGCTCCACGACGTGGGCAAACTCGAAGAACTCTGCTACGAGCGTGCCGTCAGCTACACCACGGAAGGCGCTCTGCTCGGCCATATCGTGATGGAACTCGAAACCGTCACCCGCGCCATGGACAACATCGTTGGCTTCCCCGCAAAGCTAAAGACCGTCGTACAGCACATCCTCATCAGCCATCACGGCGAATACGAATTTGGCTCTCCCAAACTCCCTATGATCCGCGAGGCCTTGGTCTTCCATTACATGGACGATCTCGATTCGAAACTTGGCGCCGTCAGCGCTGCACTGGCCGCACCAGTCGTGGGCGACGACGAATGGTCCGCCTACAGCCCGGCCTTGGCTCGCAAGTTTCTCCGCCTCGACCAGTTCCTGAAAGATCCGTCGTCCGACGTAAAGTAGCCACCACAAATCTCTCGCTCACAAACCATGCACCCAAAATTCAAACCAAACCCGCCCGCATCCGAAAAGGCTCTTCAAGAGCTAACCAAGTCCTTGCCCAAGCCCCTCCCTCCCGCCTACTTCAAAATCATGGCCATCGCCAACGGCGGTACTGGCTTCGTCGGTCCGCGCCATCTGGACCTCTGGCCCGTCGAACAACTCCTCCAGAAGAATAAGCAGCACCACGCTCGCGATATGTTCTTAATCGGCTCCGATGGCAAAGACGAAGCTTTCGCCTTCAATCTGGCCAAACCCGACAGCGCCATCTATAAAGTTGCCCTGGCATCTCCCGACGCCAAGAACGCCCAACTCGTAGCCCACTCCTTCGACGCCTTCCTCCCCCGCATCAACCTCTTCCGCCAAAACTTCTCCTCCGGCCACAAATAATCCGAACCTAGCTCCCAACTCTCCGCGCACTCTGTGCTCCGACCTCGGTGTCCTCTGTGGTAAATCTTTTTCTTCTGTTTCGCGCCTTTGAATTCCTGAACTATAGAACTTTCAACGTAACGCCTCAACTGGTACCCCGACCCAAGCCTCCAACCTGCTAAACTACCCAAGTACCCATGATTCCCGCTTCCTACAACGTCCGCGACCTCACCATCCGTCCGGCCACCATCCTGGCTCCCATGGCCGGCGTCACCGACACGCTCTTCCGTCGCGTCATTCGCGGCCTGGGAAATTGCGGTCTCCTCATGACTGAATTCACCAGCTCCGAAGGCATCACCCGCAGTGCCAAGAAAACTCTCCGCTACCTCTACTTCCAGGAAGACGAGCACCCCATTGCCGCCCAGCTTTTCGGCGCCAATCCTCAAGTCATGGCCGATGCCGCCCGCATGTGCGAAGACCTCGGCTACGACGCCGTCGATATCAATCTTGGCTGTCCCGCCAAGAAAGTCGTGAAGTGCGGCGGCTCTGGCCTGCTTCGCGAGCTTCCACTCCTCGAAGAAATTTTCCGCAGCGTTCGCGCCGCCATCAAAATCCCGCTGACCATCAAGCTCCGCGCCGGCTGGGACGAAAACTCCATCGTCGCCGTCGATGTCGCCAAAATGGCAGAGCAAGTCGGCATCGAAGCGGTCGCCGTCCATCCCCGCACCCGCGCCCAGGGCTACACCGGCAAAGCCGATTGGACCCTGATCGCTGCCGTCAAGCAAGCCGTCGAAATTCCCGTCATCGGCAATGGCGATATTCAGACTCCCGAAGACGCCGCCCGCATCGTTCGGGAAACCAATTGTGACGCCGTCATGATCGGCCGCGCCGCCGCCACCAATCCCTGGATTTTTGCCCAGATGGAACAATATCGCACCACCGGCCAGTACCAGCTTGCTAATGAAGAAGATCGGCACCGTTTACTTTCTGGCTACTACAGACAAATTCTTGACGCCAATCTCCCTGATGGTGTGGGAAAAATGAAGCAGTTCGCTTGCTGGTTTACTCACGGGGTCCAGAACGGCAGCGAGCTACGTCGTATCGTTCATACGGCACGCACGCCGGGGGAAGTGGTACAGAACGTAGAAAATTTCTTCGCGAGCAGAGCGGCCGATCAGGGGAGCCCAGCCCATGAGTCCGACCAGCAGCGACACAGCAGTCCGCAAGAGATCCGAACGTAGGATCGCCGTCCGTTTACCCTTACGGGTTCGCGGCCGCGACGCCCGTGGATTTTCCTTCGAAGAAGACACAGCTAGCGAGAATTTATGCCGCAGCGGTGCCGCCTTCCGCACCCGCTTCGACGTCGCCATTGGCTCCAATCTCGAAATCCGCATTCCCACGCCCGGCTACCCGCCCCGCAGGAATGACTCTGACTTCGAAACTCAGGGCCGCGTTGTCCACGTCAGCGAATCTCTAACCGACGGCGAAAAGGTAGTCGGCGTCCAGTTCACCGGACCCCGCTTCCAACGCGTCTTCCGCTCCGAATCCGCAGCCTGACCGCGCCAAAAGCCGTTGTTTTTACTCTGCGCCAACTCCGCGTCCTCTGCGTCTCAGCGTTATCCTTCTTCCCCGATCAGCTTGGTAGCGCCGGCTGCCAGCCGGCAACAGCAACAACCGATCGACAGCAACCGTTTTCGTTCGTTCCCCTCTTCGAAGCCCCCCATCAACTTTCTCCCTCATCCACCAATTGCCGGTACGCATCCCTCTTAGTGATACCGCGTTCCTTCGCCGCCAACTTCAACGCCTCTTTCCGATCCAGTTTCGCTTGATGCATCAATTCATCCACCCGCGCCGCCAACGACTGCGCCGTATCCACATGCGCTCCCGCCACCGTCTCCTCCGGCCCGATCACCAACGTAATCTCGCCTTTCGCCGGATGCTCTTCCAGCCCCGCCAGCAATTCCGATAGTCTCCCGCGCCGAAACTCCTCATGCATCTTCGTCACTTCCCGCGCAATGCACGCCGTCCGATCCCCCAAGATTTCCTTCGCGTCGGCCACACTCTCCGCAATCCGGTGCGGTGCCTCATAAAAAATCAGCGTCCGGTCTTCAATCCGCAAGCGCTCTAGCACCCGCCGTCTCTCTCCACTCCGCGCCGGCAAAAATCCTACAAACAAAAATTCCTCATTCGGCAATCCCGACGCCGCCAGCGCCGCCACCAGCGCCGAAGCTCCCGGAATTGGCACCACCGGCACGTGGTGCCGTATCGCCAGCGACACCAATCGATGTCCCGGATCGCTCACCAGCGGCATCCCCGCATCACTCACCAACGCAATTGATGCCCCTTGTTCCAGCGCATGCACCAGTTCCGACGCCCGCGTAATCTCGTTATGTTCGTGATAGCTCACCAGGGGCTTGTGAATCTCATAGTGATTCAGCAACTTCAGCGTGTGCCGCGTATCCTCACACGCGATTTGATCCACTTCTTTCAACACCCGCAGCGCCCGCAGCGTAATGTCTTCCAGGTTTCCAATCGGCGTAGCCACCAGATACAAGCAACCCCGTCGCGCCGCTGTTGCAGACTCACTCGCGAATTGTTCCTTTTCCGTTTCCATTGCCGTACTCACCTGCAGCGAGTCTAGCATGCGTCGCAGAGCCTCACCCCGCGCATGCTATAATCCACGTTTTCCCATCATCTTCAGGAGGGTTGCCAGTGCCGTTGTATGAATATGAATGCGAGAAGTGCCATCGCCGCACCGAGAAAATCGAAAATGTAAACGGTCCGCACCTCAAGAAGTGCCCGCATTGCGGCGGCAAAGTGGAACGTTTGGTCTCTTCTTCCGCGATTCAATTCAAGGGTTCTGGCTGGTACGTTACCGATTACGCAGGAAAAAAGTCGGCATCCACCGAAAACGCCGGAGCAGGGAAGTCCGATTCCAAGGACTCATCGGGCGACAAAGACTCCGCTTCGAAGGACTCCGGCAAAGACTCCTCCTCCAAAGAATCATCCTCAAAAAGTTCGTCGAAAGAGTCGTCCAGCTCATCCGACTCCAAAGACAAGAAGTCCGCTAAGAAGAAGGATTAGCCGGTTTCCCAAACGATTGCGATCCTGCTGTCATCCCGTTGCCCCCGAGCCTCAAGGGAACCGGGGTATGATCGCGATGAACTGTCATCCCGACCGGAGCACTCCGTGCGGAGTGGAGGGATCGTGTGCACCCAAACTAAACCCGTCCCTAGTCGACGGTACATAGCGTTCTCAGCGCGCGTCTAGTCCTGACTCAGATCCTGGCCCTACAGCTTCAACCCCTTCAAATAACTCCGGAACGCCCCGCCAAACTCCTGGTTCTGCATTCCCAACTCCACCGTCGCCTTCAAAAATCCCAATTTGTCCCCAGCGTCATACGAAATTCCCTCGTAAATCAATGCCCAGAGCCCCTGTTCCTTCGCCAGAATCCGCATTCCATCGGTCAACTGAATTTCTCCACCCGCCCCCGGCGCGGTTCTCTCCAGGCATTCAAAAATCGCCGGCGGCAACACATACCTTCCAGTAATCGCCAGATTGCTGGGCGCGTTCTCCGGCTTCGGCTTTTCCACCAGATCCCGGATTCGCAGTAACCGTTCACCAAACGGTGGCTGCGGCGCCGGCTCCCCTGCCACGATCCCGTACAATTGCGTCTTGTCGCGCGGCACTTCTTCCACCGCAATCGCACCGGTGCCAGTCGCGTGATACACATCAATTAATTGTTTCGTCGCTGGATTGGCCCCCGGAATCAGCACGTCGCCCAGCAGCACCGCAAACGGCTCATCTCCCACCAAATCTTTCGCCACCAGCACTGCGTGGCCCAGCCCCAGCGGCTCTTTCTGCCGCGTATAGCTCACCTGCACCAGATTGCTGATGCTCCGCACGAGTTCCAGCAGATCGGTCTTACCTTTTTCCTCTAAAAATCTCTCCAGCTCCGGCGAATTATCAAAGTGATCTTCGATCGACTGCTTGCCGCGTCCAGTAACAATAATGATGTGCTCGATCCCGCTCGCCACGCACTCTTCCGCCACATACTGAATCTGCGGCTTATCCACTACGGTCAGCATTTCCTTGGGCTGTGCTTTGGTTGCGGGCAAAAACCGGGTACCTAGTCCGGCGGCGGGCAGTACTGCCTTTCTTACTTTTTTCGGTGCGGTCGGGCTTTGCGCGAGGTGCTTCGCTTCTGGCGTCATAGTGAGCAGAGACACGTGCCTTCAGTGGATTGGATTCCAGTCCTTGGCACGTTAGCCGCCGCACCTAACGCTTGTCAATCAATCCCAAACTGTACGGTCGAAACTTCCATATTGCGTCCAGAATTGGGTACATACCTGCTAACTTTACGTCGCGATATCCGTTTCTGCCCTCTGGCTATCAACTCGACTGCGGCATCACCTCGTCTTAGCGCTCTCCGGGGCTGGCCTTCTCAATCTCCACTCCATACCCAAAATTGTCTGCCCCGGAATCTTCTTCGCGTACAATCCGCCCGGTGCAGCGCCATTCGCAAAACGCGCTTCCCGAAATCTCCGTAGGTACGCGCAAATACACCGCGACCGATCTACCCACGCCCACCCGCCGCGGAAGCTGCATGAAGAATCCGCGCGAAGAAATATTGATCGTTTCCGTTTTTAATTCGGCCGCCGCACCTTGGTTGGCCTCCGGCTCGTCCAGCAGACGAAGCCTCACTGGAAGTCGCATCGAAAACCGAGATCGTGCTCGTCTTTGAACCATTGCACTGCCCCCATTGGTTGATTACCGCGGAGCCTCTGGGGTTGAGTGCAAGCAAGGGGTGCGTCTGGCCCTATTCCAGAAGAGGTCTCATCGCCGAGATTGCATTACTCACGGCGACCTGTCTGTGCGTTTAGTCACAAGCGGTTCTTTTTCATCTCACTTCTTATCGTACACTTCCCAAAACAGCTTGATCGTTCCCGGCCCATATCCCGCGTAATGATTATTTGCGTACGCGTAAACCTTCAAGTTCCTGCCCACAAACTGCCGAAACACTGCCGCCCAATCCGTCAAGTCTTTCTCGCGATTCACAACCGTCTTATTCCATTGATTCTGCGTGACCGCCTCAATCTTCTTGCGATCACCGAGCCACCGCACATACGTCCAGTCTGTAGTGGCCCAATCAAGTTGCTGCTTGGTTTCCCAAGGCCGAGGCATCCAGGAGTGATCGATCAGCGCCAAGGCCACCGAATTGTCCCGCAGGATACCTAAAAACCGCAGATCAAGCCACTGTTTGTTGCGCATTTCTACGGCAAACCGGTAGCCCTTGGGCAGCTTCCTCAAAAACGGCTGCAACACCGCCAGAAAATCGGCTTGTGTTCGAAACGTCTGCTCGCTGAAATGTCCAAATTGAAGCAGAAGTGGACCGAGCTTGTCACCCAATGCATCCATTGCCCGCAGATACTCGGCCAGTTCCACATCGCAATCAATCAGTACTTTTTCGTGGGTGATTACCTGTGGGACCTTCGCCGCAAACAGGAACCCTGGTGGCGTTTGCGCCGCCCATTTCTGCACCGTGGTCAGCGCTGGCGTTCCATAAAATGTGCTGTCAATTTCCACCGTGTCGTATTTCGTCGCGTAATACGACAGCCACTCCGGCTGCCGCAATCCCGCCGGATAAAACGCCTTATCCCAACCAGTCGCGGTAAACGAAGACGTCCCCAAGCGGATCAGTGGACTTCGACCAACGCGCTCTTCGCTCGCGTTCAAAATAGCCGAAGCCGCAGTGCCATTCACCCCATCATCGCTCACTTCGCCCAGCGGGTCTTGCTCGCCGAACAGCGAACGTTGAGCGACAGCCCCCACCTTGGCACGCTTTACTCCCACATTGGCGAGACTAGCATCGCCCTTTGCCACAACGCAAACCGACGCACATCCATCTCATCCAAAATCTTTCAGCATCAGAAAAAAGCCCTGGGAGTTATCCTCCCAGGGCTTTCCGGATGCTGCCATTTCCTTTCGAACGTTTTACTGTGCGAACAGGTCGGTCATGGTCTTCACGCCCGGATCGCATGCATGATTCAGGCAGGGAAGCCCGAATCCTGCTTCAATCGTCTTCAGCAACGAGAAGTGCGTGTAGAAATTCCCACTGGTCACGCCCTTATCGCCATAGTTGGTGTCCACGATCGTCAACACATGATTGGGTGTTGCGGTGTAATCGTTTTCATCCCACATCACCACCAGCGCATTCCGGCCTTCACGCCACGCCGGCGACTTCTTGATCGACGTCACGATCGTCTGCACGGTCACGTCTCCGCGGTAGATTTCCGTTCCGTTCAATCCCGTTTGTGTCCCGTTATCCACGGCGTCGAAGTTACAGAATGGTCCCGCGTTGCCGCGTCCGTGTTGATCGTTGCACTGGTTCGGCGCGATGAACGAAAAACTCGGCACATCTCCCGAGGCCAAGTCCGCATACAAGCCGTTTGGTCCATCAAATCCGACTACGTTCGCCAGACTGTTGGCTCCGGTGCCTTCCTGCACACTCTTGAAGTACACGAAGGGGTTGTGTTTCACCGCGTACAAGTACACGATGTCGCCTTGTGCTTGCGTTTGGTTCGTAATCGCTGGGATGGTTACTTTCTGAATTGACCAGGAAGCGAAGCCAGGGAAATACGATGTGAAATCCGTGTTGTTGGTAAAGAATCCGTCGCTGATGTTCACGCGATCGGCGCCACCGGGAGGCAGGCTCTCCTGGTAGCTCTTCCAACTCTTCCCGACCGCCACCAACTGGTCTGCGATGCTCTTACCGACGGTCGGCGCCGCCGCGATTGACAGCGTTCCATCCAAATCGTAGTAGCAGTTCGGCGGTGTGGCCTGTACCTCGTTTGTGCAGTCAACCGCTGGTGTTGCCGCATCTGTTCCGGTGCCGGCGATCGGGCAAATAAGCGGGCTTGCCGGATTGTCCGTTGCGGTCTGAAGAGAGACAATGTTCGGCGTGCAAGACCCGCTGTGCCAGTCGGGATAATTGTCTGAACGAATTCCGAAGTTCGATCCGCCCACCGTTTCCAGATAGTTGGTCGAGCTTGGATGCCCCACTGCAAAATAATTCGTCGCATAGCCCGAGGACTTCGCCAACTCATTAATGAATGGTGCGTTCGGATTATTCAGGATCTGCCCGTACCCGTGATTCTCCATCATGATCACGAATACGTGATCGAGATGTGGCACTCCCTTATGACCATCATCGCTTTGTGCGTACACCGATCCGGTCAGCGCAACAACGACCAGGCACAAAATTGCAGCCTTTAATCTCATGTCAACGACCTTTCTCTCTTTTAACTTTTAAAATATGGGACCGCTTGCGGGGCTCAAGGTCCGGCTAATGAAACTAGCCGACCAGCATTTCGCTTCTGTTACAACCGCGCTTCAATCGCGTGAACAACGTTCAGCTATTCCGGAACCTTCAAGGGTCGCGGCACACCAAAAGACGGCGCTTTGTGAATCAAATTTGTCTTATCGGTGCTACGCAGAACGCGACTTTTTCCACACCAGCATTGGGAGTTCGGTGTTCGCCACCCGCAGCAGATATGCCCTGGCATGCTCTGCCGCTCGATCTTTACCCTGATCGATATCCTCCACCGTCTCTGAGGGTGCTATCCAGCTTTTGGCATTCACGTTGTAGACCGACGCCTGCACGCCCTGCGCACTGTGCTCCGAGAACAAACGCAGATGTTGTCCCGCCACTTTCACTTCAGCCCAGACCCCTTGATCTAACACAAATATCCCCCGTCAGAAGTTTACCGTGGAATGGTTTGATTTGCTCTTTACCTGAAAATCAAAACGAAGAGCACATTTCGCAAAGCAGGGCGGGGAACAACTATGGAGAATTCCTGTTCGAAGGTCAACTGGCCTAAACACAAAAAATTAAGGGCGACTCGGTTTAACCCGCGTCGCCCCTGTTTTAATCGAGTCGAGAAGTTGTTGCCTCCCGATTCAACTTATTCGAAGGCGGTTTGGTTTTACCCTCTCCGCCTCCTGTAAATTGAGTCGTGAAGCTTGACTAAGTGGTTCAGCTCACGATTACGTCTCGGTATTACCCTTGGCGCAACTTTGAGTGTACCTCGAAGCTTTTCGCTTCCGCTTTCGCTCTATAGCGATCCGGTTTGACCCGTATCCCACGAACTCAGCCGCGAAGCCAGTTCTTTGTATCCGCCACATCGAGGTAGTTTGGTTTGACCCTCGCCATCTCTCTGCAGCAGACCGCCGAGCCTTTCACTTCCGCTGTGGTCCGGCAGCAACTTGGTTTTACCCGCGTCGCGCCAGACTCGGCCGCGAAGCTATCTCCTTGCATCCTACGCATTGAACCAGTTCGGTTTGACCCGTACCATTTCTTTGCTTCAGACTTTGGAGTTTGCCGCTTGCGCTGCCAGCCCACCAGTAACTCGGTTTGACCCTCGTCGTCGGTGAACTCGGCCGCGAAGCTAACTCCTCGGTCCAACACTCCAGATCTGGCTTGGTTTGACCCTTACCATTTCTTTTGCGCTGAACTTCGGAGCTTTCCTTCTCAATTCAATTCGGTCGAGGCTGGTTCGGTTTTACCCTTGCCGCCTCTGTGAATTGAACTGCGAAGTTCTCACTTCTCATTCAACTCTCATTTGACGGGCTCGGTTTTACCCTCGCCGCCATCTTTGAATTGACTCGTGAAGTTTTCTTCTCGATCAATCTGAGGGGATACTACGAGCAACAATAAAACTGCGCAAGCGTAATCTCCGCGAAATCATGTGGAAATCTGTGCATGCCTGTGCAAGAAAAGTTTTCCTCAGTCTGTACGCTCGCAGCCTGAATCGTGATATCGCTCCATGTAGTAAACGCATAAGTAAATAGTGTTGACATCTGGCGGGCTCGCCGGTTGAGCGAATTCTTTTGCGATACTATGGGTTCGCAGTCATGCATATCCGCCCCACACTGACTCGCTCTATGGGAACCCTATGAACATCGATCAGGATCTCGAACGCATTGCTCTCCAGGAAAAGCGTTTGCAATTTGACCATTTCGATTCAGAAGTAGCCTGGGCTCTCGGCAATGCGCTCAAATCCGCTGCGGAAAAACGTCAGGTCGCCGTTGCGATCGACATCCAACTCCATAGCCATCCACTTTTCTTCTATGCCATGCCCGGAACCACTCCCGACAACTGCGACTGGATTCGCCGCAAACGCAATGTGGTCATGCGCTATCACCGCAGTTCCTACGCCATTGGCCTTAAGCACGAACGCGCTCGCACTACTCTGCAAAATGTCGGCCTAGATCTGAAAGACTACGCAGCTCACGGTGGCTGCTTCCCAATTCTCCTCGCAGGCACCGGATGTGTCGGCACCATCACCGTTTCCGGCTTGCCCCAGCGCGAAGACCACGCATTGGTTGTTGCAGTCCTCCAGCAATATCTCCATCACACCGACGAAGACCTCGCCCTCGATCCGATTCCGCCTGGTGCTTAAAGGCACACAATGCCTGTGGGCAATCTCGTCTCTCAACGAGGGAACACCAGTTCCATTGCATTGGAGTTGGGTTGCTCTTGGTCGGTTTTCTAGCGTTGCGCTACAGCGTCTTGTATACCGGCACCAAAAAATACGCTTCGTAGTTTACCTTCGCCGATGTTCCGCGCGCCTCAATCTCCCAGTACGTCGGCGGAGTCGCTATCAGCGTGGTTGTTGGCTGATCGGCGGGTACCGCGAAGCTCACTGGAATGTCGCCGCCCGCACATCCTGCAAGCTGTTCGTGCGACAGCGTCGTCTGACTCTTGTACAGCTCGTAACAAACCACATTGTTGGTTCGGCTGTTCCCAGACCCGCTGGTGATATACCGTTCCACTACGCAGCGCAGAGTCAATGTCAGTTGATCCAGATCGGAAACGTGTGCCGGCACCGTCAGTCGCGCGTTTAGCCTGCTGCCCAGATAAAAAGGGAACTGCTCGTAATGCAAAAAGCTGTTCCCATACCGCACCAGTTCAGCCAACATTTGCGCCCAGCGAAACCAGAACACCAACCCCAGCAACGCGAAGACGCTCGCAAATATCAGAAAGATCACGCTCGCCTTCAGCCCCACCCAGAAAAACGGCATCAGAAATCCACTCCAGGCCATCGCAGCAAGCAAACGTCCCATCATCGTCTTGAACGCCGAAAAAGCGAATCCTTCTGGGTGCCAGTGATAATCCGCATACCAAACCCGACCGGAATGTTGTTCCATCTCCCGCCGGTATTCCGCTCTTCGAAGCACGCCACGTACGCCATGGCTGATGAGTAGCGCCCCACCAAGGAAAAAGAAACTCCCGATAACTCCGAT
>Ga0209275_10000407_pt1 | contig 16662 bp, 13 predicted proteins | sample HubBroMetageREF2_FD_188344 | JGI IMG/M metagenome (GOLD analysis project Ga0209275, IMG submission 188344) | Reference soil microbial communities from the Hubbard Brook experimental Forest, New Hampshire, USA - Hubbard Brook CCASE Soil... | ecosystem: Environmental > Terrestrial > Soil >... | reverse complement strand
CGCGGTTTTCACGCTGCGCGAAGACCGCTTCTTCCTGCTGCTCGCGGTGATCATCGGGATTTTTTCCGGACTGGTTGTGGTCTGCTTCCGGCTGGCGATTGAATGGACGCAGATCACGTTGCTGGGCCCGTCGTTGTCTCCATCGTTTCCCCGCGTGGTGGTGGCTCCAGTCATCGCGGGCATCGTAGTGGCGCTGTTAGCGATTCATGTGTTTCCGCGGGTCCGGGGCAGCGGAGTGAATCAGGTCAAATCAGCGATGTACATTTCGGATGGTTACGTGCCGTTCAGGACGGTGATCGGAAAATTTGTGGCCTGCGCGCTGGCCATCGGCAGCGGCCAATCGCTGGGGCCGGAAGATCCTTCGCTGCTGATGGGTGCCGGAATCGCTTCGCTGATTGGCCGCAGTTTGCGGTTGTCGCAGGAAAAAGTGCGGTTGATCGCGCCGGTGGGCACCGCGGCAGGCCTGGCTGCGGCGTTCAACGCGCCGATTTCGGCCGTGCTGTTCGTGATTGAAGAAGTGATCGGAACGTGGAGCGCCGGAGTGCTGGGAGCGATCGTGCTGGCGGCCGTTTCCAGCGTCGTGACCATGCGCTCGTTCCTGGGACCGGACTCGCTGTTCCGCGTCCCGCCGTTTCGACTGGCAGGACCGGGAGAAATTCTGGCGTACGCGGCGCTGGGCGTGGCCGGCGGCGCTGCTTCGTTGGTGCTGCTGAAGTGGATCGTCTACGCGCGGCCCAAGATGCAGGCACTTCCGCAGTGGACGCAATATTTGCAACCGGCTGCCGCGGGATTGCTGATCGGATTGATCGGCATTCGCTTCCCGCAGGTGATGGGCGCGGGATATGCCATCGTAGACCAAGGCATGCACGGGCAATTTGTATGGCAATTGCTTTTGCTGCTGGCCGCACTAAAGCTGCTCGTCACGGGATTTTCGTTTCTGAGCGGCACGCCGGGCGGCCTATTTGCGCCTACAATTTTCATCGGGGCGATGCTGGGCGGCGCGGTGGGTTCCATCGAGCATCATTTTTTCCCCGCGCTTACTGCAACGATCGGCACATTCGCGCTGGTGGGAATCGGAACGTTGTTCGCGGGATTTCTGCGCACGCCGATCACTTCCGTTTTCATGGTTATCGAACTTTCCGGGAACTACACGGCGATTCTGCCGGTAATTATTTCCACGATGATCGCGTATGGAATTTCGCGAGCGTATCAAAAGGTACCGTTGTTCGATCTGTTGGCGCGGCAGGATGGCTTGGTGCTGCCCTCGATTGAAGAGCGCCGTGAGATGACGTCCTTCGTGGTGGAGGATGCGATGCGGACGGACGGCGTGCTGGTGGCCGAACCGGGAGACCACATTGTGGAGGTCGCCAAGCGCGCCGAAACGAACCCGCAGGCGGCGTTGCTGCTGCGCATGCGTCCGGGAGAGTGGTGGCTGCTGGACCGCGATGACGTGATGCGCCTGGCGCCCGACGCGGCCCGCACGACGACCCCTATCCACGCCAAATCCAGGGGCCCGGTTCCATACCTGTTCCGCGACCAGAGCCTGGCCGAAGCGCTGCAGGTGATGGGCGATTGGCCGGTCCTGCCCGTCGCTAGCCGCGCAGACCTAGCGAAGCTGGAAGGCATCCTTACACTCGCCGACACACTGCATGCATTCCGCAAAGCTCCGAAAGAAGACTGACAATAGGACTCTCCTGGAAATCCCTTATTTTTCTGTAAGTTAGAACCGATAGGACTAGTACTTGTGTACCAATTTGGGATACCAGAATTGAGGCTTTAGCTCTATTGGTTCTCAGGCGCACCGGCCCTACTCTACATGCGTACTTAGGGAGGTAGTGTCCTGTGGCTTTAAAAGAGCGACGTGCAACGCGGCGATTTTTAATGCGGCTTCCGCTGACCGTTCGCTGGACTGACGAGAGCGTCGTTGGCGAAGCTGCCACGGAATCGCGGGAAGTTAGCTCCCGCGGTCTCTACTTTCATTTGCCCAAAGGGTTGAGGAGCGGCGCACCGGTCGAGATCGTCATGACCTTGCCGCATGAACTAACTCAAGCGGGTCCTGTGCGCGTCCGGTGTCTCGGGCGTGTATTGCGGACCAGTCCCGAAAATTCGGGCGAAGTGGGAGTGGCAGCGGCGATCGAACGATACGAGTTCATGCGCAGCAGCGAATCAGCAGCATAACAAGTTTCTTACCCAGACCCTGCGGAGATGGGTGAGAATGCCGGGAGGCTCGGGTCCCTCAGCCTAGTCCTCCCGGTTCCTTTTTTTGTTTGAGGTTCTAGCCTCTCGGAGCGGTTGCGAGCCCACGCCTGGATTTTCCTGCCACGCCATTCTGACTTAATTTCCTGATTAGAAATCCTGCGTACGAAATCTGCATTAATCGAATTCGCGGCGTGGTGCAGTTTGGTTCGCGCCGACTCGGCCTGCAACGATTTCCGCCTGCGCGTAGTTTTCGCCGCGGATCGGCGCGCCGGCCAGGCGGCGCAGCATCGCCAGTTGGCCCACATGCGTGAAGGAATCGGCAATCGCGCCCTGGAAAAGTTTCTCTGGCTGGCAGGAAAGCTCGGCATCCGAAGCTAGAAAATCATCGAGCGCTTTTAAGGATGCGAAGAAGCGCTTGGTTCCCTCGTCCCAGCTAAGCGGCGGGGAATCGTGCCAATCCTGTTTGCCGTTGGCTTGCGTGAGCGCCCAATCGAGCAGATCTCCCAAATGGGCGAGGATCTGGCCGCAGGCGCGCGCGGTGTCGCCAGCGCGGTATTCGGCGAAACCTGGTGGAGCGCCTCGCAGCACTTTTCCGCCGCGATAGGCGAGCGTGGCGACGGCGTGGCGCAGAAGTTGACGGCTGGAGCCTGAAGCTGGGCGTTCAAGCGTCGAGTCCATAGTGGCTAGATTATAAGACAAATTGCACTACTGTGACATTAACCGTGCTTGGCCGCGCGAGTCATACCGATAGACCGGCTCGTGGCTGTGAATCTATACTGGTCTGATGCACTCGGCCTCTGCACGTCCTGCCATGGAACATCCCGCGCCGGAATTGCTCGGAGCGTTGCGGCGCTACTGGGGCTACGATTCGTTTCGTCCGATGCAGGAGCGCATTGTGCGCAGCTTGCTCGGCGGGCAGGACGCATGCGTGGTGATGCCCACAGGCGGTGGAAAATCGTTGTGCTACCAGTTGCCGGCGGCGCTGCTGGCGGAGCGCACGGTGGTGGTGGTCTCGCCATTGATCGCGCTGATGCAGGACCAGGTGGCGCAGCTTGGGCAAATGGGAATTCCAGCGGCGCTGCTGAATAGCACGCTTACGGCGACCGAGCAGTCTGAGATTTTGCGCGAAGCGATCGCCGGGCGTTATCGCCTGCTGTATCTTTCGCCGGAACGATTGGCGCGGGCGGACACCATCGACTGGCTGCAACGCGTGCCGGTTTCGCTTTTTGCAATTGATGAAGCGCACTGCATTTCGGAATGGGGGCACGAGTTCCGTCCCGAATACCGGCAGCTGAGTTCGCTGCGGCGGCATTTTCCGGATCGGCCGATTGCTGCGTTCACGGCGAGCGCCACGCGGCAGGTAAGACATGACATTATCGAGCAGCTTTCCTTGCGCGAGCCGCACAAGTACATTGCGAGCTTTCACCGCGCGAATCTTCGTTACGTAGTAAAGGAGTGCAGCGGGCAAATGCAGTCCTATTTGCTGGTGCGCGCGCTGCGAAATTATTCCGGCAGCAACGTGATCGTGTATGCGCCGACGATCAAGCGCGTGGAGGAGACGCTGGCGTTACTTGCGGACGCGGGAATTGGCGCGATCGGTTATCACGGCAAGATGGACAATGCCACGCGACGCCGTAATCAGGAAAAGTGGATGTCTGACGAAGTGCCGGTGCTGGTGGGCACCGTGGCGTTCGGTCTGGGCATCAATAAGGCCGCGGTCCGCGCGGTGATCCATCTCTCGCTGCCGAAATCCATCGAACAGTATTATCAGGAGGCAGGACGCGCGGGACGAGATGGCCTGCCGGCTGATTGCGTGATGTTGTGGCAGAAAAAAGACGTTGGGTTGCTGACGCATTTCATGGAACAGCTCACCGACCCACAGGAACGGGAACGAGGCTGGCAGCGGTATCACATTATTCGCAATTTTGTGGAATCCGCGGGTTGCCGGCATCGGCAGATTTGTGTGCATTTTGGCGAAAGCCCGAAGTGGGCAACGTGTGGAGCTTGCGACGTGTGCGGCTGCGAAATCGAGTGGCTGAACGCGCCGGTTCCGGCGCCAAAGTCAAAGCGGCGCGGGAAGTCTTCGAGGCCTTCGTCGGTTGCGCACGCGCAATCATTTGCCGCGGCGGCATCGATAACGTTCACGCGCGGTCTGCGCCCGAGCCAGCAGAATGATTTGCCTGTGAGCGCATCGGCTGCTGCGGCCAGCACGCCGGGCTCAGGCTGGTGGGGATCGGCGGGCAAGCGCAAGGGTTCGGGCGCTAGCGCAAAAATTGCATCCGGCGTTGATCCGGAGCTTCGCGAATATATGCGCGAGTGGCGGCGGGTCGTGTCGAACAAGATGAATATCGCGGCCTTTATCATCATGCACGATACGTCGCTCGATCATTTGTGCCAGGTGCAGCCGCGTTCACTGGCGGATATTCGCAAGGTTTCGGGATTCGGCGAGCGCAAGACGGAAATGTACGGCCCGGCAATCCTGGCAGCGCTGGAAAGATTCCGCAACGGAGCGCGAGTAGTGGCTGAACCGTCCGACGATTGACGCGAGCGAGTGGTCGCGGCGACTGATTCAGTCGCTGGATTTGCCGTTTGATTTGTCGGGCGGGAACCGCGTAGTCGTGCGGCCTGCGAAAATTGCGGAATTGTTCGATGCGGCAGCCGCGGGCTTCAGCGAAGGGCCAGCTGAACCATAGGTGATCTCTTCGCGGGTTTTGGCCAGCGGCGCGGTATCGAGAAACTTCACCGCGTTGCCGTCGCGTTCGATTCCCAGTTCTGACCACAGCGCTGGGAGATCCACGTTGTAGGGCCGGTCCTTCATCTTTGCGTACAGATTCTGCAGCACCGGGACGCCCGTGGCCTGATCGCCGACGGTGAGCGCTTTTTCCAGCTCCCAGTCGTAGCGAATGTCGCCGCCCGCATTCAAGATTCCGCGCAGAGCGTCTTCCAGCCCTTTTTTGTTTCCAGTCTCGCGATGGATTTCGATGTCCGCAAGGAAACAGAAAAGCGCGCCGCCCCAATACGTGCGTCCCCAGGTGTGCGTGTGGTCCAGGCCCTCGTCGCCGGCGGCGGGTAGGCCTTGATGCAGGTCGCGCACGACTTCAAACCACATTTGATTCGCGTCGAAATGGCCGGCGCGGACGCGCGCGATGGGTTCTACATACGTGGCGATGCCTTCTTCGATCCAATGATGATTTTCAGCGACGGAAGGGAAGGAGAGATGGACCATCTCGTGCGTTAGCATCCAATCGCTGGCGAGATCGGAGAACTGCGCGTCCTTGCCCACGTGAATGGTGATGAAGCCGCCGTTGTCGCGGCCAAAAGTGCGGCCGCCGCGCACACCTTTTCCTTCGGACGGCACGATTCGGAGCAAAAGCTGCGGAACGGGGAAGCGGCCGTAGTACGCGCTGACGGATTCGGCGGCCCAGCGCACCCACTTCATCAAATCTTCTTTGCTGGCCTGCATCGAGCCGGACTCGATGTTGACGTCAATGCGCGAGTTGCCGATGAGAATCGTGGAGGTCATTTCGTCAGCAGGAAAAGCAGTGGCGGCGAGCCACACAATCAACACAGCGAGAATCGCCGGACAGAAAATCCTGGCGAGTCGCGATCCTCGCCGAATTCGAACTGGTCGCACCGGGCCACCGTCCATACCCCATTGTGCGACTCGACAGGAATTAAGCCAAGGACGAACCTGCACCGCCGCGCAGCGCTTTTCGCACGCCTCGATCCAGCAGATGATCCAGCGAAATCTGGCCGGCGCCGAAAATCAGAATCAGCAGGCCCACGAAAAGGTAAATGAATGAAGCAGCATTCTGGAATTTGTCGGGATCGGAGATGAAAGCGAGCAGCGCCGCATGATCCGCGGTCCAATACGCCGTGAACATGTCTATCACCAGGCCGAGGGCCGCGATGCGCGTGAGCAAGCCAAGCGCCAGCAGAATTCCGCAAACGAATTCGAATGATGAGACGAAAGTAGCCGTGGCATGCGGCGCAGGCAATCCGAGGCTGGCGAAAAATTCGGTGACGTGCGACAGGTTGTGCAATTTTGCCCAGCCATTCTGCGAAAGCTGCCAGCCCCAGTACACGCGGATGAGCAATAAAAATGGGGACTGCAGGCTCGAGATCACTTTCACGAATCCGTCGTACATGCGCAGAAACTGATTGCCAGGTTTGCTCATGGAGTGAGGCGCTCTCTTCCGGCCGGCGCCTAACGCGACGCGGCCTTTTCATTTTTCGGGGATTTTTCCAGACGGCAGAACCAGCCGAGCGCCGACCAGGTGTGAAACCATTTTTCAACATGCGCAGCGCGGTCGACCACAGCGATCGGCGAGCTGCGCAAGGCCGATTCGATGGCAGCGTTCAGGGATTTCCCAGCATGGAGGGCGAAGAGAATGGCGAATTCTTCACGGTCGAGGCGGCGGAAATATACGTCTTCGTCCAGGCGATGCACGGCCAGGAAAATAGGGCTCGGCTTCAGTTTCGCCGCGGCGCTGACGCGTTTACGCTTGTGCCGCTCGTTGAAAGTGTTGCTGGCGACGTCCAGATCGTCCGAATCCTTGCGAACCTCCAGCAGCAACTCATCCACCGGATAGCGCAGCGCGAGCAGGCTGACGTAAGGCTGCAAATGCAGACGCAGCTTGGCGGGATTCACGCCCGCGAGATCTTCGGGCTTGAGCGACGGTTCCCGCAGGCCATCAAACGCTTCGATATCGGCCCATTCCAGACGCACCATATCCAATGCCAGATTCTGCCGCTCGCCGGCCCAGCTCGGATGCTTTTGCAGCCAGATCACGAGGCGCGAACCAAGATTGCGCAACGTGAATGATTGCGAGGGGCAATCGATCAGATACGCCTTGGCCATGGCGTCGAAGCGGCGGCCGCCCAGCACTGCGCGCACACCCGGAAAATCTTCGGCGAAAGCGGAAAGCACGCGGAACCAGTATTGGCGATTATAAATTTCCAGGCGCTCAAAAGAAGTCATGCGGTCGTTCGGCTTGATGATTTGCGATGCGACGGCGCGCATCGAGCGGCCATCGGGTGCGACCGAACGCATGCGTTCGGAGTTCGTCAGCGGCGTCATGACGGCGCGAGCCATGCGGCGCTGCAGGCTGAGGAGTTTCATACGGCGGCCGCGAGTGAGGCGCTGGCGAGGAAGCGATTCGCCTTCAGCGCTTCGTCATGCACTTCGTCGAACGAAGGAATGCTGTCGTCCCATTCGAGCAGGGTAGCGGTGTGGCCCAGGCGTTCAATCGCCCGCCCGTACAGTTTCCAGACGGGATCAATCACCGGATGATCGTGCGTATCGAGGATGTACTTGCGATATTTCGAATGTCCGGCGATGTGAATTTGCGCGACGCGTTCCGCCGGGACGCTGTTGACGTAAGTGAACGGATCGAAGCTGTGATTCTGCGACGAAACGTAAATATTGTTTACGTCCAGAAGGATGCCGCAATCGGCGCGCTCGGCAACTTCGTTCAGGAATTCCCATTCGGTCATTTCCGAAACGTGAAATTCGGCGTAACTGCTGACGTTCTCGACAGCCACGGGAATCTCGATGAAATCGCGCACTTCGCGGATTTTCTGCGCGGTGATGCGCGCCGCTTCAAAAGTGTAGGGCATGGGCAGCAAGTCGTGCGTGTAGCGGCCATCCACGCTGCCCCAGCACAAATGGTCGGAAAGCCAGGGAGTTTTCGTGCGCTGGACTAAAGTTTTCAAGCGCCGTAGATGCTCGCGATTGGGACGTTCGGCCGAACCGAAGTACATCGAGACGCCGTGTTGCACTACTTTATACTGTTCCAGAATTTGATCCAGAATGCGCAGCGGGCGTCCGCCATCAATCATGAAATTCTCAGATATGATTTCGAACCAATCCACGACGGGCTTGCGCGTCAGAATGTGATGGTAGTGCGGCGAACGCAGACCGATTCCGATCCCGTAATCCGTGTGGCCGTTAAACCGATTGGCAGGCATTCCCCACTCCGTTGGATGAAGCGAAAAGATGATGCGGAAAAGTGTTGAGGGCCGATCAAGAAGTGCCGGCCCTCAACACCAGACCGTTGATACGCGAAGCGATCGCCGATGTGGCGAGTGTTAGTCGGGCATCTTCGAGCCGTCGGTTGCGCAGCCGCCCTTGCCCTTGCAAGAGTTCTTGCCTTTGCAGCCATTGTCGCTCGATTTACATCCGCCCTTACCCTTGCAGGAGTTCTGACCCTTGCAAGCATGCTTTTCCTTCACCTTTTTGTCCGCTGGGGCCTGATCGGACTGGGTTGCGGAATGCATGCCGGAGAGAAGGTTGGACGCCTGGATCGTTGTGGTGGTACCGGCGAGCAAGCCTGCGAGCGCTGCGCCAGCGATTAGGGCCTTCTTTGACTTTGTCATTTTCCCGAATTACCTCCTGTGAGTTTGGACTACAACCACACCTGCTTTTACTACGTTGTGGACGGTGGTTTTGGATTGCCGCTAACGGTTTTTCTGGACTGGGTTGGTTCCAAGCCCCGGCGGTAACCCGGGGATTCGCCCGCAGCATAACGCCGCGGGCGTGGCCTGACAACTTTTCTTTTTCGACGCAGCCCCGCGTCCGAATTCGCTCTGCGGGCAGCAGCTTGCTGCATGCAAATCCCACAAGCGAACGTTCGGAGAACCGTGCTGGGCCACTAGCAAGTGTTGGACTGCGCTGGAACGGATTGGTTATCGGACGATGTGCGAATTAAAGGCAGATTGAACCGCATTCCGCTTACACGAATCTGATGTAGGCACCCGCGCCGTCATTAACGATTGACGGTGAAGGCGAAGTCCGGTAAGGTGTTATTTGCATGTTGAATTGTTGCCAGATGCGGTGTTGTCCATGCGCTTGTTGCGCATGTTGTATGGCGCACCAGTCTGGCGATAGGAGATTTGGGACTTAAGTCTTAATTCAACTTTGGTTCCCGAGCCCCACCCGCCAGAAACTTTGGTTGGTGGGTTTTTTGTTTTTATGGGCTGTTTTTTTTGAGCGAGATCTTTTTATGAGCGAGAAAAAGGAAACCAAGGCGCAGCGCGTCGAGCGGCTCAAGCGGGCCAAGAATGCGTGGGAGTGCGTTGACGAGATTCGCGAATTTGCGCGGCAGGGGCACGCCTCAATTCCGCCCGAGTGGCTGGGGACTTATTTTCGCTCGTGGGGGATTTACACGCAGGGTGACGGGCACGGAGTGATCGGCGGCGCGAACGGTGAAGGGAAGGCGACGCCGTTTTTCATGGTTCGTATCCGGATTCCCAACGGTATTTTGCGCAGCGAACAATTGCGCGCGGTCGCCGATATCGTGCAGCAGCACGCGCGCGGCGTGGCGGATATTACCGTGCGGCAGAATGTGCAGCTGCATTGGGTGACGATTGAAGCCCTGCCTGAAATATTAGACCGCCTGCATTCAGTAGGACTGACCACCACCGGCGCGTGCGGCGACGTGACGCGGAACATTACCGGATGTCCGCTGGCCGGCGTGGACGCCGACGAAATCCACGATGCGTCGCGCGTGGTGCTGGATTTGAATCGCCAATTCGTGGGCAATTCCGAATTTTACAATCTGCCGCGGAAATTTAAGGTTTCGATTACTGGCTGCCACCTTTGGTGCTCGTATCCTGAAATTAATGATGTGGCTTTGACCGCGACGACGCGCCGCAGAGGCGGTGCAGTCGAATCGGGATTCTCGCTGCGCGTGGGCGGCGGGCTTTCCACCGATCCGCATTTGGCAATGCGTTTGAACGCGTTCGTAGCTGAGCATCAAGCAGCGCCGGTGGTGCGAGCGATCGCTGAGATTTTTCGCGACGCCGAAGTGCTGCGCGAGAATCGCGAGCGGGCGCGATTGAAATTTCTCTTTTTGAAGCACGGTTGGACGGCGGAGTCGTTTCTTGCGGAATTGCACCGGCGCCTGGGATTCGAGCTCGATCCCGCGGAACCGGAGCATGTGCCGGAAGACGCGTACCGCGATCATGTGGGGATACACGCGCAGAAGCAACCGGGATTTTCCTATGTGGGAGCGTCCGTACTGCGCGGTCGGATCAGCGCGGATCAATTGCGCATCGCCGCGGAACTTGCCGAGCGCTACGCCGGCGGAGAGATTCGCACCACGATCATGCAGAATCTGGTGCTGGTGAACGTGCCGAGCGAACACGCTGATAAAGTGGCGCGCGCTCTGGACGCTGCGGGCCTGCCTGTGGCGGCATCGCCATTTGCGCGCGGCACGATTGCCTGCACGGGATCGGAATTCTGCAAATTGGCTTTGACCGAAACGAAGAGCTTCGCGCGCTGGTTGGTGGAAGAACTCGAAGATCGCATTCCCGGATTTGACGAGCAGCTGAAACTGCACATTGCGGGGTGCCCGAATAGCTGCGGCCAGCATTGGATCGCGGACATCGGCCTGGAGGGCAAGAAAATCAAAGTGGGCGGCGAGATGGTGGACGCTTACTATTTCTGCGTGGGTGGCGCGCTGGGCAAGTTTGCCGCGATTGCTCGCCCGGTGGGTTACCGTTGCGCGGCGACGGAAGTGCCGGAGGCCATCGAGCGCCTGTTGCGAAGTTTTGACGACGAGCGCAACCCCGGCGAAAATTTGCGGCAATTTTTTGCGCGCCATACGAACGACGAGATCCGCATGCTCCTGGCGGGGCAACTTGCGGAGGCCGTGGCACGGGACGTTTCGGCGGGTCCGGTGCCACACGGGATCGAGGGATAGGCGATGCCTCTGTTTCCCATTTCGCTGAAATTGCGCGGCCGCCTTTGCGTGGTCGTGGGCGGCGGCGTGATTGCGGAATCGAAAATACAGAGTTTGCTGGCGGCGGAGGCGCATGTGGTGGTGGTCGCGCCGGAAGTTACGGAAACCGTTGCGGCGTGGGCGCGTGCAGGGCAGATCGAATGGCAGGCAAAAACTTTCGCCACCGAAGACTTGTGCGGTGCGTTTCTGGTTGTCGCCGGAACTTCTTCGCCGCAGGTAAACCACGAAGTCTTTCGGCAATGCGAGACCGAAGGGATATTGTGCAACGTAGTGGATGATCCGGAGTTCTGCCACTTTTATTATCCCGCAGTAGTGCGGCGCGGCGCTTTGCAGATCGCAATTTCCACCGAAGGGCAGAGTCCGGCGCTGGCGCAGCGTCTGCGCAAGGAACTCGAAGCGCAGTTCGGTCCCGAATACGAACAGTGGCTGGAATGGCTGGGCGTGGCGCGCAAATTCCTGCGCAGCGAGGGCAAGGATCCGGAAGAAACGAAGAGATTGTTGCACCAGCTGGCGAGCGAGGAAATGTTCGAGCGATTTTTGCGTGAAGACGAGAGGGAATTGATCGGCAGGAGCCATTCGTGAGCGGCAAAGTTTATCTGGTGGGTGGCGGTCCGGGAGATCCCGAGCTGCTCACGCTGAAGGCGGCTAAAGTTCTAGCGCGCGCGGACATTGTGCTGCATGACGCGCTGGTGAGCCACGAAGTACTGGCGCTGGCGGCCCCAGGTGCGGAGCTAATTGACGTCGGTAAACGCTGCGGACGGAAATTGCTGACGCAGGAAGAAATCAACGCCCTGATGGTCTCCTACGCACAGTCGCACGAGGTGGTGGTGCGATTAAAAGGCGGCGACCCACTGCTTTTTGGGCGCGCGGGTGAGGAAATCACCGCGTTGCGAGAAGCTGGTGTCAGGCATGAAATTGTTCCTGGCATCACCGCGGGCTTCGGCGCGGCTGCTGCGGCGGGCTTTTCGCTCACGGACCGGCGCGTTGCTTCGCAGGTGCTGTTCACCACAATTCAGCGCGACACCGACAACCGTTCGATACAGTGGGGCGGGATTTCCAGCACCACGACGCTGGTCCTCTACATGCCGGGAACCGATTACGCGCGCGTGATGCAGCAGTTGCGCGACGCAGGCTGGCCGGACGACATGCCTTGCGCGATTGTGTCGCATGCCACTGGCAAAGATCAGGTGATTCGCTCGACGGTTCTCGCGAAGCTGGCCGACCAGGCCGCGCTGCCAGCGCCAGCAATCATTGTGGTCGGACGCGTGGTGGCGGAAGTGGCGGAAGAGATCAGCCGGGGATATCGGATCGGGCCGGAAACCGCCGAGAGAATTTCACCGCCCATGGTGATTTGAAGTCTCGCAACTTCATAAGCAGAAAATCGCAGGACGCCGTTCGAGTCTCGTCGCCTGAACCTACCAGCGATTCCGCAGAGCTGCGGCAAACCTCGCATCATATATACGACGTACGGCCGCCATCGTCTCCGGGGTGAGGGGCGGCAGGCCTGAAGCGCGGCAATTGTCGGAAACCTGGTCGGGGCGTTTGCCGCCGGGGATGGCGCAGGTGATCGCGTCGAACATCAGAATCCAGCGCAGCGCGAGCTGGCTCATGGTTACTCCGGGAGGCAGCAGCCCGCGGATTTCCTCCACCGCTTCCAGACCAGCATTGAAATCCACGCCGGAAAAAGTCTCGCCTACATCAAACGCTTCCCCGTGCCGGTTGAAATTGCGATGATCGTCCGCTTCGAAAGTGGAATCGGGGCGAAATTTGCCGGTGAGCAGGCCGCTGGCTAGTGGCACGCGCGCCAGGATCCCCACTTTTTTTCGCTGCGCTTGCAGAAAAAAATCGTCGGCAGGCCGCTGGCGGAAACAATTGAAAATAATCTGCACGCTTTGCACGTTCGGGTGCTCGATGGCTTGCAGCGCTTCGTCCACTTTCTCGACGCTGACGCCGTAATAGCGCAGCTTGCCCGCTTTCACCATGCGATCGAGAATATCGAAAGCTTCGGGCTGAAAATAAAGATCGGTCGGCGGGCAGTGAAGTTGCAGCAGGTCGAGCGTGTCCGTTGCGAGATTGCGCAGGCTGTCTTCCACCCATGCGGTCAGGTTCGCGGCGCTGTAGCCGGCGAGCGACTGCTCAGGCAGACGCCGCCCGGCTTTGGTGGCGACGATGATGTCCTTCTTGTAATTTTTCTTCAGCTCGGCAATCAGGCGCTCGCTGCGCCCGTTGCCATACACGTCAGCGGTGTCGAAAAAATTTACGCCGCAATCGACAGCTGTGCGCAGCGCCGCCATGGCTTCTTCGTCGGAGACATGGCCCCAGGCGCCGCCGATGGCCCACGCGCCAAAGCTGACTTCCGAAACTTTCCAACCGGTGCGGCCGAGCGCGCGATATTCCACGTTGAATTGAACTCCGTCTGCGGGAATTTTTGTGGCCGAGGCTTAGGACTCGACCAGATGATAGAGCCTGTAATCCTCGTTCATGATCGTTGCAAAGGGACGCAGCGTCAAGCTGCGGCTGTCCGTCTTCACGATCCAATCGTCTGACGATTGCGCCGCAACGGTGGCCGCTAGCATTTGCTTACGTGTGATGTGTTCGGGAATATTTCCGACGCCAAAAAGCGCGATGGGGCCGCGCAGCAACGCCACAGTGTCGGGGTTCTTGGTGTCAACGGCTTCGACGGTAATCGGCATTTCCATTTCCATCTCGATGCGGTCGCCATCTTTCCATGTCCGTTGCACGGCGAGAAACTTTCCAGGCGTGACGTCGCTTTGAATGCGGCTACCGTTCACGGCGACAGTCGTCTTCGCGCCAGCCCATCCCGGGATGCGGACGTTCACGGTGAAGGTTTCCGGACGCGCCAGCTTGAACTCCAGCTGCGTGGTATTCGCTTGCGGGAACTTCGTGGTTTGCGTCAGCGTGACCGGCGTGCCGTTCTGCGCCCAGGATAGTGTTGAAGGCAGGAACAGGTTGACGTAGATGCTGTCCTTGCTGCGGAAGTAGGAACTGATGCCGTAATCCGCCGTCAGTTGCGGGAACGTGCCGGAGCAGCAGGGCCATTTGTCCTTGTAATGAACTTTCTTCGCGGCGTTGTTGTAATCGGAATAGTAGAACGAAGTGCCGTCGGGCAGAATCGGCCAGGCGCCCGCAATCGTGTTGTAGAGGATGCGCTCCATGCTGTCGCCGTAGCGCGAATCCCCGGTGACGCGCAGCAAGTAACGCGTGATCTTGAAATGGCCGTACACGCCGCAGGGAGTTTCGAAGCTCGAGTGCGTCAAGCCCAGGCTTTGCCACAGTCCATCGCTGCCGGGCGGGACAAACGCTTCGTCGGGGCCCCATCCGCCGGTGACATAACTTTGCTCGCGGACCATGCGAAAGCCGTTGGTCGCGGCGCGCAAATATTTTTCGTCGCCCAGTACAAGATACGATTGCATCGCGGAACTGAGTGCGTTCACGTGACTGTACGCGTGCTCGCCGGGAAGATCGTTCGTGCCTTCCGCCAGAGGATCAAAGTATTCCTTCTCGATGAAGCGGACGGCGAGGTCCTTGTAACGTGGGTCACCGCTGCGTTGATACGCGAGGAAGAAATTTTCCGGCAGCGTGTAGGTTTCATCGAAAGTGTAGGCAATGTCCTTGTGGAACCGCGCGCGCTGTTCGGGACGGCTGAGCGCTTTTTCCGGCAGATGCGGCAGCACGGCTTGCGTGCTGCTCCAGAGCACGTCCATCGCGGAGGAATCTCCGGCGAATTCGTGCGCGTCAATCAATCCGCAGCAGGTTTTGTCGAAGGTGTACGCGGGCAGGCGATAGTCCACATAGAATTTTCCGGCCGGATCCACCGTCGCGCCGTAGCCTCGAACCAGGCGCTGCACTTTTTCCTGCGTCGGCTTCGACCCGGTCACAGCGTAGGCGCGCGCGAGTCCCGAAAGATATTGCCCGAAACTGTGTCCGGGGATGAAAGCGTGGAAATTGTCCATCGCGCTGAAATCGTCGGCGTCGTCGTACCATCCGCCCATGTCGGGCCCGATCGCCGTCAGACCTTCGCGCTTGCGGAACGGCTTCAGCAGCGCGTCTTCATCGAGATGCAGATACAAATCGTGATTTTGATCGAACTGGCGGCGGAACGGGCTATCGAGCAATTGCACTTGGGAGTATCCGAAGGTCGAAAGTTGCGGCGTGATCGCCACCTGCGCGGCGGGAGCCGGAGAATTCGCCCACGTGGGGACGGAGTGCGCGGCGAGCGCAGCGCCCGTGGTAACCGCAGCGTTCTTAATGAATTGCCGCCTCGAAGTCCGTTTCATGATTTGGTCTCCCTTGGATTGCGGTGGCGCGGTTCGCCTGAGGCCTGTTCCGTCGTGCTTCAGGAGCAGGCTGGACCAACAATGTTGAGAAAGCGTTTACCTATCGCTTATACTGCCCGCGAAAGCAGGTTGTCAAGCGGGCGGTTGCTGCTGCGTTTCTCTGGGTGTTCGTCACGCAACAATGATTCTGCGCGAAAATCGAACCATTACGCCGAAAGCCGAGTTACTGCTTCGGCGGTTCCCCAGCGTCCGGCGCCTGCTCGCCTTGGATGGAGAGCTTGTACCGGTTTGTGGACGCTTCCTGTCGTTGCGATTGCAGACGTAGTTCGGCCAGGCGTTTCACCAAATCGGGAACCTCGCCTTTAGGATCATTTACTTTTCGCAATGCCTGCAATAGGTGGTACACGGCGATCTGGTCGTTGGGATTTTCGTGGAGCACAGCGCGGCATTGTTCGATGGCCCTTTCGTTTTGGCCGGACTGCAGATAGAGACTCCCGAGCACATTGTGCGCCAGCGGGAAGTCCGGCTGGAGTTGCACGGCCCGCGACGCCGCCTTCACCGCGTCGTTAAATTCCGGGCTGCCCGCCGCGGGCCCGCCTTGCGAAATAATTTCAGCTTTCAAATAGTGGAGGAACGCATCGTTGGGATGCGTTTTCAGTTCAGCCTCCACGGTCTTCAGCGCCTGGTCCAGATTGCTGGACTGCATTTGCGCGAGGCCTTCGGCGACGGCTGCGGATGCCTGGCTGGGATCGAGCCGGTTCGCGGCCTCAAAATCAGACTGCCCCTTTTCGAATTGCCCTATTTGAATGTAAAGAATCCCGCGCGCGATATACAGCGGCGCAGCATTCGGCAACTGCGTGAGGCCGGCATCAACCATTTCGACGCCCACCTGGAACGATTCGTGTTTATAGGACAGCGCGGCAAAATCCACGTAGTACTTCACTTTGCGGGGATTCGCCACGATGGCCTGCCGCAGTAGATTTACGGCGCGAGGCGTGTCGCCGGTTTCTTCATAAGCCGCGGACGCGAGGTCCAGAACCTCCGGGTCGGCTTCGCTCGCATCGAGCAACGGCTGCAGCGTGGTGATGGCGTCCGTGTCGTGCCGCCCGGTGAATTGCGCGACGGCCAGGTTGTAGCGCACATGCGGATCGTTCGGCTGAAGCGCCAGGATTTGCTGGAAAACGGGGACCGCGTCCTCCGCCTTTTGCAAATCCAGCAGGCACGCGCCGTATTCTTCCAGCGCCGTCGGCTGGGAAGAAAGCACTGGAGCGCTCTTCTGGAAATGCTCGACTGCCGCGGCGCAATCATGTTTCTTGTACGCGAGTGCGGCCAGCATCGCGTGCGTGGTCGGTTCGTCGGGGCGAACTTTTAAAATGCGATTGAGCAGAGGGACCGCTCGAGTGCTTTCGGCCTTGTATTCG
>Ga0209275_10000406_pt1 | contig 16664 bp, 22 predicted proteins | sample HubBroMetageREF2_FD_188344 | JGI IMG/M metagenome (GOLD analysis project Ga0209275, IMG submission 188344) | Reference soil microbial communities from the Hubbard Brook experimental Forest, New Hampshire, USA - Hubbard Brook CCASE Soil... | ecosystem: Environmental > Terrestrial > Soil >... | reverse complement strand
CCGCGTTAATCCACTGAAGCGCCAAAGGAGTCAAGAAAATGGAAAAGTACACGGAATTCGAAACCCGCACACAACCCTGGTTCGATGAGTCCAAGTTCGATGGGTTCAACTTTGCCATCCCGATGAAGACTCTGGTGATCTACTGTGCTGATCCTCGCGCATCCGACATCCCGGAAGCGGTCGCCAAGTATTTTGGCGACGAGGTGTACCCGGGCGAGATGCTTCTCGACGAAGCCGGCAACCGGGTTGGTTCCACGCGTACCACCTTCACAGTGACGAATGGCGGCGGCCGTGCCGCTTCTGCTCTGATGACGGTAGCGGAAATGGATTTCTTGTTCCACGTTCAAAACGTCGTTGTAGTGCACCACTCGTTTTGCGGAACTTCTTCGTACATGCCTGAGCGCGTATACGAGAGATTCCACGACAACTGCTTGTGCGACCTCGGCGCATGTAGCCGCGCATTGACGGCACGCTTGAGCACACTTCCTCATTGTTTCACCTTCGGATTTCCCGCACTCTGTCGCACAGGCTGAGCATAGCTCGGAACAGATACTGCACACCCGGTGAGCGAATCCGGAGCTGCCCGTAAGTAGGGTTACGCAGGTTCGGCACAATTCAAGACATTCGTTACAAAGCCGGATACAGTCCCTCATCATGATCGGATCCTGGTCCAGAGACTCAGCGCGGCATTGAGAGCACCAGCGCGAGCACTGCAAGCACTCCTCTATACATCGCTCAACTGTTTGATTTGAAATCGTCATCTGGTCCTCCATTCTTTATCGAACTATTGTGTATTCTTGGCGTGTCGACCACTCATTTCGCTTCGGCACGATCTCAGGCCTCGCTGCTTGCACCGAAAAGAAACGCGAGCAATTCGACATTGATTTGCTCGTTCAGCTTCATGTTCATCTCCCTTGTGCGATGAAACCAGGGACTCCTGTTCTCACCACTTCATTGAGTCTCTGCCTGGTCTGAATGCGATTGATTTCGTTCAACGCCTCCTCCGGAAGGGCAGAAATGTCAAAATTCTCTCTCGCGCGAGCCGCGGTTTTGGGTGTGGTAAGCAAAGCCGTGCCGCGCTGAACCGCCCATGCCAGCAGCACCTGTGCCGGCGTCTTTCCAACTCGTGCGGCGATTGCCGAAATGACAGGATCTTCGAGCAGCCCCGGCCTCATTCCGTGACCCAATGGCGCGAAAGCCAAAAACAGAACGCCCTTTTCTTTGCAGAATTCCAGAAGCTCCGTTTCCGGCAGATAGGGATGTGATTCGACCTGAACCACGGCTGGCTTAATTCTTGCAGACTCGTAGATGGGCATCAATTGATTCAAGCTGACGTCCGACAGTCCGATGGCCCGGCACCGGCCGTGGTCCACAAGACTTTCCATTGCTCTCCAGGTGTCGAGCAGAGACACTCCGTTGTCATAGATGACATTGCCGTTTTGATCCCGCGGATCCTGCTCATCGCCCGGTTGAAATGCATAGGGAGTGTGAACGAGGTAGAGATCCAGGTACCTGATACTGAGCCTGTGGAGACTCGCCTCGAAAGCCGGTTCGACACGTTCTGGCCGATGGTTGGAGTTCCACAACTTCGTGGTAACAAAAATGTTCTCTCTCGCGATCCCATTAGCGGCAAGTCCGGCCTGCAACGCCTCCCCTACCTCTCGCTCGTTCCGGTATCGTTCTGCGCAATCGAAGTGTCGAAATCCGGCGTCCAGTGCGTCTCTCGTCGCGGTTCTCGTCAGGGCAGCGTCGGGAATGAGGGTGCCGAAGCCGAGGGCGGGCATGTGGCCGGCTCCGTTGTTGAGCGGCATTCTCGTCAGCCGAAGATCTCGACTTTCAACCATTGGGTTATAACCTTCTTCCGGAAAACCTTCGACTAAAACCCGTGCCACTCAAAGCGGCTTCATCCCGCTCGCCGCGCCGGGAAGCCCTGGCGTGAAGAACCGACGAATCCTTGGACGAGTGCGGCGATTTCGTCTGCGGCGGTGTCTAAGGCGAAGTGGCCGCCATCGACGATGTGGACTTCGGCTTTGGGGACATCGCGGCGATAGGCTTCTGGCTCGGAGGGGTCGAACGAAGACTCATACTTACCCCAGATCACCAGCAGGCGCGGCTGCTTCTCGCGCATCCATGCTTGCCATTTCGGGTAGGAATCGACGTTGGTGCGGTAGTCGTAGAAGAGGTCGCTTTGAATGTCAGCCTGGCCGGGCTGATTTAGAAAATAAAATTCATCGACCCAGAGATCGGGGTCGTGGCGTTCCACGTCGGGATCATTCCCCGCGTGGCGGGCCTTCGTGGCTGCAAGCGACAGGAGATTTGTGCGCAGCGCGCTTTCGTTGGGAGCGCGATCGGCCCAGAAGGCGCGCCGCGTTTTCCAGTTCTCGCCGAGACCGGTGTTGTGTGCTACCGCGTCCTGGACGATGAGCGCTTCGACTCGGTCCGGGTGAGCCAAGATCATGCGAAAGCCGACGGGGCCACCGTAATCCTGCATGTAGAGGGTGAAGTGGGAGAGACCGAGCGCTTCGGTAAACCGATTCATGATGTCGGCGTAGTGATCAAACGTGTAGGCGAATTGTTTCGGATCCGGCCAGTCGCTGTGACCGAAGCCCGGGTAGTCGGGAGCGACAAGGTGATAGCGATCGGAAAGACGGGTGAAGAGAGGGTCGAACATTCGCGAAGAAGACGGCAAACCGTGCAGCAGGAGAATCGTCGGGGCGTCTTTCGGACCAGCCTCCCGGTAGAAAACTGACAGCCCATCGATCTGTGCGGTGCGATAAAAAGTCGGATACTTCACGGTTTGTTCCTCTCTGACTTCTGGACTTGCGCTTTCAGGGCTTGGGCAAGCAGTTGCAACGATGCGAACATGACAGAAATCGTCAGCATCATGCGGCGAGAATGCAAGGACTGAATGCAGTGCGGGGATGCTCTCAGCCCGGCTCCGTACATACTTATGCGGCCACCCCCTCCGCGGATCGAATCTTATGCGGCGAACCGACGTAGGGAAAGGAGGTGAGCAGGTCTGTGTGTGGCCCTACGTTATCTCGCGTCACCTTCCCATTTGTGAGGAGAGGAAGGAAGAAATCCACGACGTCGTCGGTCAGTGCCCGGCCATTGTCCGGGTAGGACGCCGGCCGCGTGGGATCATAGTGGAGCACGTCCGGCAGCAGGATTCCGGCGACCCGCGTTGCTTCCGTCTGCGTGTAACTACCGGTGTGCTCCAGCGCGTGCGCGAATACCGGGATGAAACGGGCATCGTCCGCTGGCTCCGCAGAGAGATAGGCGGCGTTCTGCTCGCCAGCAAGGAAGGGAGTCTGATTTGGCCGCGCACCGCGGTCCGCCTGCATCCATTTCCCGCTTGCGCCGTCCAGCGTACGCGCCCATAGGCCAATCTTTTTAGAGCCGAGGGCCGAGTTGGGTACTTCCAGCACGATGCTGCACACGTCCTTGTCGGCGAAGTAATCGACGCCGGTGAACTGCAGATTGTTTACCGCGCCCAGCGTGTCGAAGAAAAAGGGATCGCTGCGCCAGCCCGCGAAGAAGCGGTAGTCTCCGGTCGAGGTTACATGTGCGTCGCGTGCGGTCGAGACCGGTGCTCCTTCTATGATCGTCTGCCCGCCGTCCCCAGTGCCGGCGGCCTGCGTGCCTTGAACGCGGCGCAATGTTCCGGTCTGGCCTCCGTTCTTGTCTGAGGTGAACCGCATTCGGTATGCGATATCGGCGACGGCATCACCGTCAGTGTCAATCTTCAGTTCGTATAGGGCTTCAGTCAAGAAGGGTTCATCCGTCGTGGGCCCGGCTGGGCTTAAACCCGCGGACGGATGCACGTTCATGATCAGGATCGATTTGCCAACATCCTCCGGCTTGGGGAATGCATACAGGTCAGTAAGATCGAGGCGGGCATCCCCGTGAGGGAAGCCGAAGTCGGGACCGGAGTAATGGTGTGACATATTGCCTTCTCCTTTGTTCTCCGCATACTCAGTACTTCGAAAATCGCTTCAATCTCCACTGGCGTGCCGGAGCGGAAGGCTGGCCACGCATCCGCTGCGATGAGGCATCACACCAGAAACGCGGATGCGAAACAATTGGACGATAGTATCGGCGACACCTTCGTATCGGTCGACGCGGCAAGCGTTCGATGATCTCGCGCTGGAGTCCCCCCAGTTGCCAATCGGGCCAAGGCTGCTACCGTGACCGCTCGCCAATCTCGACTGGTGGCTCTCTGCGGGCTGTCCATTTGTTCTGACTCGTCGAGCCAGTCCTCTGCCGAAAGCCCTGCCTGCTCTGGACCGAACAATTCAGTCACCGCCAGCATGAACGCCGATAACTCGCGCTCCGCCATGTTCACCTGATCTTCGCAAGTCGAATTGCCAAATGATTCTTCCTTGTCCATGGGACATCTCCGTATTTAAGGTGCGTAATGGGTAAAGACGAAGTCACGAGCTTTAACAGGCTCGTGGCAGGGAAAGCAGGTTTTGAGCAGCGCCGCGTCGGCCGGTTTGCCGTCTTTGAATTGAGCAAACCCCCAGCCACCGGTTGCGGCATATTTTTTCGAGTCCTTGACCATAAACTGAACGTTCGTCGCGGCTCCGGGCACGAACGATTGGGCACGGCCAAAGACTTTGTTGTTTTCCTCGGACGGAACGTAACTCCAGGCCAGGCGTGCAATGATTGTGCCGTCCGGGAACGGAAGCTTACCCTCCCGGTACGCCTTGATCGCCAGATCGTTGCCCAGAAGGGCGCGAAGATCGTTGAGGTTGCCTTCTTCGTGGGCCACAGAGATCAGCTTCCAGTCGCGGTATCCGGGAGGGATCTTGATTCCGAATATCGGATCAGCATCTTCATCGGAGCGCCCAGACGCGTGCGCCATGTAGACGACCACACCGGTCATCGCTACAACTGCAACCAACAAGTAAGCTAACCCTTTCATGCGGTGCGCTCCCTTCCAAAATGCTCATTTGTCGCGTCTACCTATGGCGACCCCGGATCACCTGGTTCACCCAACCGACACCGAGGACGACCCATGCCGGGGAGCGATCGAAATAGGAACCTAAGCGGCTACCCGACACGTGCAAGCGTGAGGGTGTACCAACCGCGACAGTCTTTCCATGCCCCTCTGATCTCAAAACCGACATCTCTGAGAAGCGTTCGAATGCTCCTGTCTGTAAACTTGTAACTATTCTCGGTGTGAATGGTTTCGCCTTGTGTGAAGTGAAGATCAAGGTCCGCGTGCTCGATACTTATGCCCTGCTCTTGCACGCTCTCGAGGTGCATCTCGATCCGAGACTCAACGGAATTCCAAAGCGCGCGATGACGGAAGCATGCGGGGTCAAAGTCGGCTCCTAGTTCTCTATTGAGGCGATCCAGGATGTTTAGGTTGAAAGCCGCAGTGATTCCTTCGCGGTCGTCATATGCAGCCAGAAGAGTGGGTTCGTCTTTCACCATGTCTGTACCGAGCAACAGCGCGTCTCCGATTCGCAGCTGAGTACCGAGATTTCGCAGGATGAGTCGCGCTTCCTCAGGTGAAAAATTACCGATACTCGTGCCGATGTAGAGTGCGAGTGTGGTGCCGTCAAAGGGTTCGAGTTGGAGCGGGTGAGTTACATAATTCCGGACGATGGGCCGGATGCGCACTTCCGGCAACGCGCATGCAACGTTTTGGCACGCCAACTCAAGAGCGTCGGGGCAGACATCAACTGGCACATAGGCGACATCGTCCGAAATGCGCGAAGCGGCTTCGAGCAGAATGCAGGTCTTCGAGGCCGTGCCGGCTCCCAACTCAACAAGACGCAATGGCGACGATCTGTCGCCGTGAGCTGCGGCAATGATCGCATCTGCGTATCCCGCCAGGATGGCCCTTTCTGTGCGGGTGGGGTAGTACTCGGGAAGCGCCGTAATGCGCTCGAAGAGGCGCGAGCCCTCCGCATCGTAGAACATCCAGGGTGAGAGCGAGCGTGGCCGCGTGATCAAGCCGCGCCGCACTTCGCGAGTTAGAGCTTCGCGAGTGAGTGCTTCGCGCTCATCCGCCGTTGCAAAATGTCCGATGTCAACTGTCTGAACGTAGGTTGCCATTTTAACGAATCCTTTCAGCGTGCTAAGCGAATCCCGGAGAACTGCCATCTGGTTGCCGGTGGAAAGAAATTTCGATAGGTCGCCCGAATGTGACTCGCAGGAGTGACGCACGATCCCCCGCGGAGAATCATTTGGCCGGACATGAACTTGCCGTTGTATTCGCCGAGCGCACCAGGCAGCGGCTTGTATCCCGGATAACCGGTATAGGCGCTCGCCGTCCATTCCCAGCAATCGCCAAACAGTTGCTCAACCCCTGCACCTCGGGCTGCAGCAGGATGGAGTCTTCCAGTCTCGAGCAGGTTTCCCTCGACCGTTGTCTGCCTCGCAACGTATTCCCATTCCGCCTCAGTCGGAAGCCGGCAACCTTCCCAACGTGCAAATGCATCAGCTTCGAAGCAACTGATGTGGCACACGGGCGTATCAACTAGGGCCGAAAGCCCGTGCCAACCCGTCAGTGTGAACACGCGCCATCCGGTCTTATCGCCAGCATCACGCCGCCAGTACAGAGGCGCCTGCCAGGCCGCGCGCTTCACGTTATCCCAGCCTTCGGAAAGCCAGAGTTCAGGGCGCGCGTATGCGTCATCCGATATGAATTCCAGGTATTCGCGGCAGGTGACTTTGCGGTTTGCGATCTCGAATGGTTCTAAGAAGACGTTGTGGCGGGGAGTTTCGTTATCAAAGCAAAAATCGAGAGGATCCTCTGCTCGAAGCGGATAGCCAATTTCCACCAATCCGCCGTCAAAGCTGCGCCATGTCGGTTTGGTAACTGGAGAATCCACTTCTTCTGAAAGGGAGCCCGCCATATACGGGGGAAACAGTGGATTGGAAAAGAAGGCGTGCTTAATGTCCGTTAGGGCCAGCTCCTGGTGTTGCTGCTCGTGATTCACACCCAACACGATACGTCGGGTCGCTTCCTCATCGGCGCCGCTCGCAAGAAATCGGTCCATCTCCTGGTCAACATGTTCGCGGAACGCGAGAACTTCATCGAGCGAAGGCCGTGAGAAGACCGAGCGCAGGCTCTTCTCCGGAATTTCCTGGCCGAGCGCGTTGTAATAGCTATTGAAAAGCCAACGGAACTCTTCCCGCAGGGGTTTGTAATCTTTAAGTAAGGGACGCAGCACGAACGTCTCGAAAAACCACGTCGTATGAGCCTGGTGCCATTTCATGGGGCTGGCTTCAGGACACGACTGCACCATCTGATCTTCGGCGGAACAGCTCGCGGCGAGGGCACTCGTCGCCGACCGCACGGCTTTGTACTTGGACCGGATTGCGCTATCGCGCAGGTCGCTTCCAACTCCGCAGCCATCAGCTTGTATCGCTTCTACTTCGCCTGGCGCTGCGGTAACAACGGTTTGAGCCATAGTGTGCTCCTGAGAACTTTTCATTCTGCGCATACCGAATCTGATTCGTCCGCGCTCAATGCATAAAAACAGAGGCGTCAAAATGAGGCAATTGGACGATGGTATTGGGGATACGTTGGTATTAGCTCTTAAAGTCCTGGGCGACGCGATACCAAGTAACGTCAACTCGACCTCAGTACTGCCGACGCTGCTATCGTTACAGGCCCTGACGATCCCAGATCGGCGTCCTGTCGCGATATGGAAACAGACTCGGGCGCACTTCATTCCGCGAGGCCCAATACAAAGGTGTCGCCGATACCATCATCCAATTGATTCGCCGCAGCCCTTCGGGTGTAATCGCCGAATCGCGGGCGGTGCTAGAGAAAGGACGGTAGAGACATGCCGGAAGCAACTTGGAAGCCTCACGAGAAACATGGGCGGCTCACGACGCAGAGCGACTTGCCCGACAGCGTCTACGCATTTCCGAAGCAGCGTAACGAACCACTGACCGACGCACAGCATGTCCGTAATGCGGTCGCGCGTTTTGATCAAGTCATCGACGTTTCCGATGCCGATCGCGCGTTGGCCTTCGCCAACATCGAGAAAGCCGCAAGCTACTACGACGTCAACCTCGCGGAAACGTCGTGGCGCGAACTGGGCATTCACCCTCAACAGAAAGCGGTGACTCGTTGAATGTATCGTGAGGTGAGGCTCAATTCGTTTGTGGCAACTCGCCTCACGCCAGTTCACGTAGAAGGATGACGGTGAGAGTTATGCCGAGAGATAAATCTATTCGATCCGGTTGGCGATGCGATAGGTGCGGCGAACTTGTGCCCGATCTGCAGGGAGGCTGGGTGGAGTGGCTTGCGGCAGAGGATACCAGGGGAAAACCAAAAGTAAGCGGTTTACGGTTAGTGCACCGGCGCAACACCGGCGCAAGATCACCAGGGCCATACGGATGTCGTTACAATCCGCGAGACGAATTCAGAAACAACCGGGCCATCGTAGAGGGATTGGCTCTTGACCGGTTCGCGGGTCCCGACGGGCTTATGCTGCTGCTTTCGATGATTGCTGAACGTGAACTTCCGCCGCAAGAACTGATCGAACTCGCCAAGCGAGTGCAGATTCCGGGTTACGAAGCAGTGTACGAAATGGTTCATGATGCCGTAAGCGAAGGAGTGATCACGCCTTCCATCTCGGCAGGTTTTTACCTGCAGTGCGAAATCTGGGAGGTGCTGGAGTGGGCCAAGTACCGAACGTCAGCGAAGACGCGCCAACTGGAGTCGGCCTCTTGGGGGGCCTGTGTGGCCGGAAACTCAAAATAGAAAGGCCATTAAAAGATTCAATTGAGGAGACTAGCATGGCAGTCACCACGGAAATCGCGCCGAATATTTATCGCATCTCGGTCTTTGCGCAATCGGGCAATTTGCAGTTCAACCATTTTCTGGTGAAAGACGATGAACCGCTGCTGTTCCACACCGGGCTGCGCGGAATGCACTCGGAAATTCGCGAGGCCGTCTCCAAGCTCATCCGCCTTTCCGAGTTGCGCCACATCAGCTTCAGCCATTTTGAGTCAGACGAGTGCGGGTCGCTCAATGAATGGCTCGCCGCAGCGCCCAAGGCCGATGTGATCTGTAGCCAAGTTGGCGCCCTCGTGTGCGTGAACGACTTCATCGGCCGGGAGTCACGCGCGCTCACCGACGGCGGAACCTTCGAGACGGGGAAGTACCGCTTTCGCTATTGCCGGACTCCCCATCTGCCCCACGGCTGGGATGCTGGCGTTCTCTTTGAAGAAACGCAGAGAACACTGCTCTGTTCGGACCTGTTTCATCAGAACGGGGACGTCGAACCGCTCAGCTCTGCCGATGTCGTGGGCCGCTCGCGTCAGGCGATGAAGGAATATCAGGCGGGCATCCTCGCGGAGTATGTGCCCTACACACCACACACCGCGCAGAACTTGAAAAAGCTCGCCGAACTAAATCCCAAGACGCTCGCCATCATGCACGGCTCCAGTTTTACAGGTGACTGCGCCCGAGCGCTCGACGACCTCAATGTGATGTTACGCGAGGTGTTTGGCACGCAGGACTAGAGACGGAGATCGGCGCTCTATCGACCTAGCGATTGATTCTAGCTTCATTCATCGAAATTTGTTTTTGGTGACTGTTGGCCTAGCGTACATAAGGAGATGAAATATGAAAGCAATTGTTGTCCACCAATATGGCGGTCCGGAAGTACTGAAGTTTGAAGACTACCCTGACCCTGTTCCGAGCCCAGGCGAAGTGCTGGTGCGCGTCGCCGCGACCAGCGTGAATCCGATCGACTACAAGCGGCGCGCTGGATTAATGAAAGATTTTTATCCTCTCCAGTTCCCGGGGCTCATAGGTGTCGACATGGCGGGGACTGTGGTCAAGATTGGGCCGGGAGTGGAAGGCTTTTCCGCTGGCGACCAGGTGTTTGCGATGGCAGACAATACTTACGCCGAACTTTGCGTCGTGAAAGCCGCGGCTTTAGCGAAAGTTCCTAAGGGACTCGATTTGATCCAGGCGGCGGCGCTGCCGCTGGTGACCGTGACCGGCAACCAACTGATGTCAGCGACCGGAATCAAGGCGGGCCAGACGGTTCTCGTCGTGGGTGCTGGTGGAAATGTCGGGCGTTCGGCGGTATTCACTGGGAAGCAACGTGGGGCGACTGTGATCGCGGGGGTTTTGAAGAAGCAGATGGATGAGGTGAAGACCGTAGGCGCGGATCAGGTGGTCGCAACCGATGACGACACCGCGATTGTAAATCTTCCGCCGCTCGATGCAGTCGCAGATACGGTCGGCGGAAGAACCGCCGAGAAGCTGATCGCCAAGGTGAAGGCCGAGGAGTGTTTGCGACGGTTCTTGCGCCGCCGCAGAGTGCCGCATATTACCCATCTGTAAAGGTGGCGCACGTAGTCTCGAAATTCGACAGGAAAACGCTCGAGTTCATGGCCGAAGCGGTGCGAGATGGCAAGCTGGTAATACCGATCAGCCAAAAATTACCACTCAGTGAAGCGGCCGAGGCTCAAGCAACGGCAGAAAAGGGTGGCACCGGGAAGAGCTTGCTGGTGGCTTGACTTTGTTTTTGCAACAACCTTCTTGAGCCACGGAAATCAGTCTCCAGTCGCGGGGAAAGAGCTTTATCCCAAAGGCCGGGCGGCTTATCCATCATCCTTTTGCTCCTTTGAGCTCACCTCCATATATTTGTTTTACTTGGCTTTTGCCGCCGCTTGCTCGATCAACTCCGCCACTTCCTTCGGATGAGACAGCATGGCCAGATGATTAGCAGGCACGGTGATTGAAGTTGCCTTTATAGTCGCTGCCTCGTCTTTCTCAAGTTGAGGCGGAATGGCCCGATCGTTGCCCGCAATCAAGGCCCATGAAGGCTTGCTCTTCCACGCTGCGGTCGTGACTATGGCTCCGAAAACAGATCCTGACGTTTGACCTTGTGTCGCCACGAGCATCTGCTGCTCTCCGTCCGGGAGATCCTGCGCCATGTCTTCGGCAATTCCTTTTCGAGTCGCCGTCAGAAAACCCTGAGCGTCGGGCCGGAGCTCGCTCCCCAGCGGGGCGGGCGGGTATGGTTTGCTGACGGAATTGATGGATTCACCTTCCCCGGGCGCGAACGCAGCCACGTAGACCAACCCGACAACCTTTGGGTCATTCCCCGCTTCGGTAATCACCACGCCAGCGTAGGAATGGCCGACTAGTATTACCGGCCCGTCCTGCAACGCGATGATGCGCTTCGTCGCCGCTACATCGTCAGCCAGCGAGGTCAAAGGATTCTGCACAGCGACCACGTGAAAACCTTTGGCTTGGAGGAGCGCAATTACTTTGGACCAGCACGATCCGTCCGCCCAGGCGCCGTGAACCAGGACGATATTTTTGACCCCTTGCGGGGGGTTCGTCTGAGCGAATCCTCTCATGGTGAGTCCGGACGACAAGATCAGCATGGTGCTTGCGATCAGAGCGCTTCGGTACGTTTGCGAGAGTTTCATTTTCATCTCCTCGTCGAACTAGCTGTCGCGATTAAGCCAGAGCAACCTGGCCCGCGCAATTGGACGATGGTATCGGCAGTACCTTGGTATCAATTGATTGGAGGAGCGCTCGTCACATATTTATGAGTGTGCGGGCTGTCCATCAACGTCGATGCTCCCCATCCGCACTGGCTTCGATCTTGTAGCTGTTCCTCTTTACTCACTATGCACATCAACTGAGTCGAATATGCAAACTCCTTCCCGCAATCGAGACAGCAGACGTAGTCGATCCCGGTGCGGGCGCGTTGCGGCCAAGTTGTGTGACGATGAACGCAGTCAAACAGGTACGCAAAGATCCACTTAGCCCAACTCATGTTCTCCTCCTGCACTACAATCCCAATCGACAACTATCCGCCCAAAAGTGCTCGCAGTGCGGCTCCCAGAACATTCTTCGAATAGAACACCAGAACGCCGGCTGCGATTGCATACTGTAGGGTTGCGCCTGCTATACGTCGAGTTTCCGAAAGCCCGACTCTATGTCGCGGGTCCTGCCTCGGCGATTGACCTCCGCAGTGGTCGCCCTCACAATCGACTGCAAGCTTTTCCTCGGCTGCCGCTTTGCAAACACCCAAGCCGATCCCGACGACGCTCACGCCGGCAATTCGTTCGCGCAGCGACTCTTCGTCACGAAGCGCAAACACAAAACGCCTGAGTAAAGGTTCATACCATCGCGCTTCGATCACCAGGCATCGCTCGCTTGCTGTTTTCTTCCCTGACATATAAGCCCCTTCTGGTCGGCTCCGATACACAACGCGATTAAGCCAGAAGCTTCGATGACAATCTATTGGACGATAGTGTTGATCAATACCTTCGCAGTAGCCGGTCGGTGATTGCGCTCCATGAGAAGACAACAGCGCGGTTCTGAAAAGGATCACGCCAAGTGGATTGCCGAACGCGTCCGCCCAAGTTTGGCGGCCATTCTCACCAGGTCAGCGAGGGAGTCGGCCCTCATCTTCTGCATACTCGGCCTCGATGCGCTTTAACCCGTAAACGCCTGACCAGTATTCGCGCAGCGCGACTTATGAACCTGTGCGGACAATATTCCTTGCAGTCTTACCGTCCCACGTCACGCGGAACGACCGGCGTTACTGAAAGCAATCGGGGCCTGCATATCTCGCAGAAGTCAGAGACCGGTCACCCCAGTAGCTTTCCAACGAGCCAGTAATCGACACTGAACCTTCCCGGACCGGAGCAGATCAGCCAGATAAAGAAGAGCACGTACAGGATTTCCGGAAGGTAAAGGAAATCGTCGAGCCAGTTAAGTGGCGAAAGTCCCTTAGGCAGGGTGGAGACGGCGCTGGTCAGGGTGGCCACTGTCATATCGATCAATAAAGCCATGCAGGCTGCGCTCGAAAGAAACCCCACGGTCAGCAAGGACCCGCCAATGAACTCGACACCCGCCACGAAATAGGCCAGTTGCCGGGCAAATGGGGCTTTGGCCTTCACCAGCGTGTCGTAAACAGGTTTCGTGCCGCCGGCGACGAACAATTTGTTTGCGCCGGAGATGGCGAAGAACAGCCCGATCGAAACCCGTATCAGCAGGATGGCATATTGTTCCAAATCACTGCTACCCTGCAGCGCAAACTGAACCAACCGTTTCCACTCCATCTCTTGTCTCTCCATCGAAGGGAAGCGCCGTAACGATACCGATGTCACACCGGCTTGCCCCGGCAAGCGCGCCAATGTCAGCCTTACGTGAAGTCGGTGCTCTGTCCGACCTCGATAATATAGCCGTCAGGATCGCGGATATAGCACCGTATCTCGCCGTACTTGGGGATCGGCTCCGTGATGAACTCGGCTCCTCGACTTTTCCATAATTTGTAGCAGGCTTGAATATCCGCGACGCGGATATTCAGGAAGCTGCTGACCTTATCCGGGTCGGCGGGGACGTTGAGCGTCACCGACGGCTTGTCAGGGGTAGGCCCGCCCCCGACGTTGACAATGAGCCAAGTATTCGCGATCTGAATGTGCCCAGACGCACCCTTGCTGTCGCCTCTGCTCAGAATGCGGCCGCCGAAGACCTTCTCATAAAAATCAGCCGATCGGTCGATGTCGGCGACGGTGATGAAATGTGTCATGGTGAATCCGTCGCGCGGGGGCATCTCATAGTTCTTTTGCTCGATTTGTATGTTGCTCATTTGCGACTCCAACTCCGATGAGCAGTGCTCATCTCGGCGGGTGACCCACACTTGCCCGATTTTCAAGCGGCATCAGCGAAAAACCGCCGAACGTAGTTTTCGATATTTACGCCCTCCACGACTGTCGTCCCTTTCTCAATTAGCTCTTTCTGGGCGTCTCCGATTCTCATGCCGCTGAAACCACTTTCTTCCTCTCATCGAGTGCCGGTAGAAGGAGGTTCAGAAGTGCTTCATCAGAGAACGGGTTCTGACCTGAGATCAGCTCGCGATCTTGAAGCACGTAGCTCGACCACGGAGCGAGCACACTTACATCGCCTCCCGCCGTACGCAAAGCGAAGTCCGGATAAAACAGCACCTTGCCACCAATCTCAAGCGGCTCCCGCTGCTGCTCTTCCGCTGTCGAAAAGATAGTCATCTTATAGCCAGCATAGATCCAACCCTGCGCCTTTGCGTGCGCTCCAGCGGCATCGCCCGCACTCAGCGCGGCGACCACCTCCGTCGCATTCGGAAGAGCCGAGAGAAGTGAAATCGGGCCATGGCAGAGCACAGCCGTAGGCTTGGATGTTTCGTGAAAATGTCTCATCACGATGCCGGCATTGGGATCATCGAGAAGATCGATCATCGGACCATGGCCGCCTGGGACGAAAACAGCGTCATATTGATCTAGGCCCGATGCGATGACATCCGCGATGCGCTTTGGATCTCTGAGCCCAGCCAGGCCGTCGCGGAATAACATATAGTCCTGAAGCTTGGCCGCGTCCCCGCCGAAGAAATCGGCGACCTCTGAATGCACATCCACTTGGGGCGCGTTGCCTTTGGGGTTGGCGAAGGTGATTTCGTAGCCCTCCTTCATCAGGGCGCGAACTGGAACCGTCAACTCGTTGAGATAGTAGCCTGCGCCGATATAAACCTTGCCATCTTTCAAGGGCAAGCCACGACCGCTCGATACTAGAACTAAGACTTTTCCTTTAGTTGTCATTGTTGTTCTCCTTTTTGAAATTGAATCTGTTTTCTTGAATATCAGTTAGCTCACCGTCCACCGTTTCCTCCAAAGTGCGCAAGGACGGGCCACCGCGGTTGAGGTGAGTTATGTCCCCGGGAATCCGAACATCAACCACGACTGATTGGCTACCCAATGCGGGTACAACTCCGTCATCTGATCGAACAGCTCCTGGTCGGACTTCGCGGTTTTCTGCAGCCGATCGAAGTCCTCGAGGTAACGCTTGGTGTCCTGGATCGTCGAGGGCGAGTCGGGTGCGCCAGGCTTCTTGTGACCGGCGACAACCATCGTCGGGTTCAGTGCTGCTAACCGGTCCAGGTCCGCGATCCAATTCTTTCGGCTCTCGGGGGTAGTGTCGCCGACATAGATGCGGCATTGGTTGTACACAACATCGCCGGCGACGATCAGGCCGATCGATGGAACGTAGAGAGACGTCGAATCGGGACTATCGGTGCGGCCCTCCTCGAGAATGCGCAATTCGTGGCCCTCGAGAGTAAACGTGTCGGGCTCATAGGGCTCGGGTGAAACCAACTGGGTGGCGATCTGCCCAGGAAACATACGGCGGGCCAACCGCTCCACAGTGGGGGTGAAAGACGTCTGCATGGCCTTTACCGTCTTGGGTGTTGCTATCGCCCGAGCGCCGGGGAAACGGTCGAGCAGAATGCTCAGGCCGTAGAAGTGATCGAAATGGGCGTGCGTTATATAGATGGTCTCCAGGTTGCGGTTGTGCAGGGCAATCCAATCCGCGAGAGCCTCGGCCTCGGCCACTGTCCCCATTGCGTCCACCAGCACCGCGTCGTACTCGCCGAAGATTAAAGTCGACGTAATCGGGTCAAAGCCGAGCGCTTCGCCGAAGGGCTTTGGGCGCTCGCCGACCATAGTCTTTCCGGGGGCGGTAAAAACATTCACACTAAGAGTGTTCATGGCGACAGGCGCGATCACGCGCACGGCCTCTTTCAGTTCGTTTGTGACGGCCATCCGGTACTCCTTTCGATGTCAGAGCGAGGGACTGTTCAAAGCAAAATTGGCAGAAGCGCAACGATCAGGCGCAGAGTCGGCATCCCATCCGACCCGAGTGTTAACCGTAGGTGAGGGTAGTGCTCTGTCCGATCTCGATTATGTAACCGTCAGGATCGCGGATGTAGCAGCGAATCTCGCCGTACTTGGGAATCGGCTCCGTGATGAATTCGGCTCCTCGACTTTTCCACAATTCATAGCACGCTTGAATATCCGCAACGCGGAAATTCATAAAGCTGTTGATGTGATTCGGGTCGGGGACGCTGAGCGTTACCGTCGGCTTATCGGGGGTCGGCCCGCCCCCGACGTTCAGAATCATCCAGATATTCGCGAGCTGAAGGTACGGAGGCGCGTTGCCGTCACCCATGGTCAGAATGCGAGCGCCGAAGACCTTTTCGTAGTAGCGGGCCGATCGCTCGACGTCGGCGACGGTGAGAAAATGCGCGACACTGATCCCCTCGCGCGGTGGCATCTCATAGCTCTTCTGGTCGACTTGTACGGCGTTCATTGATGGCTCCTTTCGATACAGTGCTCATTACAAATACAGTGTTCGGAGTTTCCCGCTCCCTAGCGAGCAATTTGGCCCAGATAGTATCCGAGCCGATTTTCGACATCCCCCGGCTTGTGGAAGCCGCGCGCCATCAGCGCCTTGATCCCCTCCTGGGCGGCAGGTCGCCCGAGCGAAGCGATGCACGCATCCCACCCGGCACCGAGCTCGACGTCCGGCGGCAGGCTGGTGTTGACGAGGCGCTTGGTCTGAGCGATCGCCCATTTGTCGAACTTCGCGATCCGGGTCGCGAGCGCTTCAACGAACGCATCCAGCTCGGCGTCGGGAAGGGCGCGATTGATGTAGCCGTAGACCTCGGCCTGGTCAGCTCTAATGTCTTCCGAGCTTAAGAGCACCTCCAGGGCGCGGTTTCGGCCGATCAGTCTGGGAAGCCGAGCCATGGGGCCGCCTCCGGCGACCATTCCAACACCCACCTCCCATTGCGAGATGATGGTCTTCTCGCGGCTAGCAAAACTCATGTCGCAGGCCAGCGTGA
>Ga0209275_10000404_pt1 | contig 16680 bp, 13 predicted proteins | sample HubBroMetageREF2_FD_188344 | JGI IMG/M metagenome (GOLD analysis project Ga0209275, IMG submission 188344) | Reference soil microbial communities from the Hubbard Brook experimental Forest, New Hampshire, USA - Hubbard Brook CCASE Soil... | ecosystem: Environmental > Terrestrial > Soil >... | reverse complement strand
GCGGTCGCGCACGGCCTCGATCAACGCGCTGACCGACTCGTCGCTGGCCTCGTTGGAGAGGTTGCGCGCCGCCAGCCAGTGCGGATAGCCGCGCAGACGGTCGTCGGTGGCCTTGTCGGCGAGCAGCGTGTTGAACAGATAGGCCCGCGTGCGCAGGCCCGGGGCCAGCGCGGCGGTGACCGCCTCGGCGGTACTGCGCCGGACCTCGCGATCGGCAAGCGACAGGCGGCTCAGCGCCACGTCCAGCGCAAGCTTCTCACTGCCATCCCGCGCCGGCGGCTCGCTCGTACCCGGGAGGGTGACCTCGATCGCAGAGGTGAGCTCCTCGAACAGGCGCGTCCACGCGCTCGCGCCCGTGAGGGCCTTCTCAGCGAGGATCTTCTCCTCCGGCTCGCTCAGCAGGTGCTCGCGATAGCGGCGCACATTGCGCAGATGGTGAGCGCAGAAGTCCAGGCCATCGCCCGCCAGCAACTGCTCGACACGCTCGTCAGACAGCGCTGCCCACTCCAGCTCGAAGAACAGCAGCGTCGTCTCGATCGCCGTCTCCTGCTCCTGGACTCGCTGCAAAAGCGCACCGTTGGCCGGCTCGGCCGTGTCGGTGGAGAAGCGCAGCGCGGCAAAATAACCAGCGCGGGCGACAAGCTCGTGGACAACCGCCAGCTCGCGCATCGCCTCTCTCAGGCCAGCGCCGTCGAGCTCGCCGAGCCGACCCGCGTAGCGTGTCGCGAACGCTTGCGCGCGCTCGAGCGCGTCGTCCAGGCGCCGCTGCACCCCCTCCTGGCCCTCACCTTCGACCAACGGTTCGAGGTCCCAGGCGCTCGCCTGAAGCTCGGGATCGCTCGACTCGGCGGAGGCAGTGGCGGCCATGGTCGCCCAGCTTAGAGCCTCCCGCGCGGCAGGGGCGCGTTACGGGGGCGCCAAGCGCTACCGTGCGCACATGCCGAGCCAGCTCGCACTCGCACTATCTCTCGGACTCGCCTTCTCGGCTGGCGGCTGGTGCGCACAGCCATCGCTGGCCTCGACGTCGAGCCACCATCCTGCTCACCACACACGACACAAGGCCCCGCCACCGCCGGAAGTCACGCTCGCGCCGGGGACCGGCACGGGCGGTGTCGCCGTCACGATGCAGCCGGTTGGCCTGTCGCTCGAGTATCCCGTGATGGCCGAGGATCTGGGCACAGGCGCGTGCCCTCCGCCGGCGCTCGTCGCCGAGCTGCAGCAGCTCGGCTCGCCTCCACTTGCGCTTGCGGGAGCCAGCCAGGACATGACCGTACCCAGCGGCGTGCTGTCTGGCCCCTCGGACTCTTGGGAAGCGGCCACGCTGTATACCCTGCCCGCCAACTTCTGGACGCAGCTGCACTGCCTGCTCAGCGCCACTGGAGACCCGCTCACCGTCGGGCTAAACGCCCGCACCGGCGTGCTCTCCTGGGCGACGCAGATGGTCGCGGGGGCGCAGAGCGCCGCCACCAACGGCCTTGACTTCTCGCTCGGAAACGAGCCAGATCTCTACTCCCTGCCGAACTACGCATCGCTCGACAAGCCCTTGAGCGCTGAAGAATCCGTGGACGTCAGCACCTATCTGCAGGTCGCCGAACAGCTCCACCCCGCGCTCGGCGGCGCTCCGCTGATCGGGCCGGAACTGGCCAGGCCGGCACATTGGCAACACGAATTGCCGCGGGTCATCGCGCAGCTCCACGACCAGACGGTGGGCGTACACCTGTATCCACTCACCACCTGCAGCACGCCAAAGGCGGTCACGATCCCAGGGCTGCTCTCCGTCGAGGCAGCCGAACTGCCCCGCAGCCTCGCATGGGTCGTCGCCGACGCAAGTGCCGCGCAGGCCCCGGCGATCATCTCCGAGGCAAACTCCGCGTCGTGCGGGGGAGTGTCCGGCGTATCCGACAGCCCGGCTGCCGCGGTGTGGGCCACGCGCTTCGTGCTCAGCGCCCTGAAGACCGGCTTTCGCGAGGTGCGCTTCCACTTCAGCGGCGGCCCCTACGACCCATTCATCCTCAGCGGCGAACAGGTTCTCGCCAGGCCGTTGGCGAGCGCCTTGGTCGCTCTGAACCAGTGGCTGCCCATCGGCTCCTCGCTGCGCACGCTCGTCGTGCGGGGACTCGTCGCCACAGCCGTGACTCAACCCGCGGGCACAGGCCTGCTGATCCTCGACAATGAGCACCCGCGCGCACAACCCGTGGTGCTGCGCGGAGTGCGCGACGCGACGATCCAGCGGCTGAGCCCCACGCACGCTGGCCTGCTGAGTGCCGAGCTCGCCTCGCCCGGTGAACGCATCGAGCTCACGGTCGCAGCGAACAGCGTGCTGGCCGTCTCGCCCTCACCCTGACGCCTGCCGCCGGGTCTGTACCCCATCGCCAGCGGCCGATCGCCTGCATCCATCGCCGGTGGAGCGATCCCCTGTGCCCATTCCAACCGCGATCGGACGGCTACTCCGATGCTAGGGCGCCCAGCACGTCCAGGCTGGCGGCACGGCGAGCGGGGAGCTTCGCCGCCAGCAGGCCCGCGAGCGCAGCGGCGATCAGCAGCACGAACAGCGTGCCAACCGGAATCGACACCACATAGCCCGACCCCGACAGCGCGAGCGTTGCAACCAGCACCGCCCCAACCACGCCTATGACGAGGCCAAGCACGCCTCCGATCAGACTGGTGATCAGCGACTCGTAGCGGATCATCTGACGAATCTGGCGGCGGGAGGCGCCGATCGCCCGCATCATCCCCAGCTCGTGCGTGCGCTCGTAGATCGACAGCACGAGCGTGTTCACGATCCCGAACAGGGAGACGATCACGGACAGCGCCAGCAGCACATATACGAGCAGCAGCAGCTTGTTGACTTTGTTGCTCACTTCCTGGGTGTACTGCGCCGCCGTCTGCGCGTGCGCCTGCGGAAAGCTGGCGTGCAGCAGCGCGTTGATGCTGTCGTGCACCTGCGTGCCGTTCGCACCGGCGGCGTACGAGATGAAGTCCACGCCGTCTTCGCGCTGCCCAAACGCCGAACGCGCCAGCGAGCGCGAGATCGTCAGGTTGGAAAACAGGCCGATCGCTTCTTCCTTGATGATGCCCTGCACGGTCAGCGTCACATGGTGCCCCGAGGCGGTTAGCACGAGCAGGCGCTGCCCCACCCGCAGGTGGTGAGCGCTGGCGAACTTCTTCGAGAGGACCGTGCCATCCTGCCCGAGTGCGGCAAGCGTCGCCGCCGAGCCCCGTTCCCATTCGACTTTGTACATCCTGTTGAAGGACTGCGGTTCGATCCCTGTCAGCGGGCTGTTTTCGTCGATCACGGGAGCGCCCGGCTGGGAGAGGTCACGGACACTGCCCTTGGTGAAGGCGATCGCGGTGACCGTGCCCACACCCTGAATCGAGCGCAGTGAGGGCGCGATCGCACCCGGTATCCCTCCTTCTCCGGTCCGCGTGTTCTGCACGATCAGGTTTCCCGCGAACGAACGGCTGACAGCCTGGTCGATCGTCGCCTTCGTCCCTGCCGCGAGTACCGAGATGAAGGCGACCAGCCCGAGTCCCACAGTCAGGGCCAGCGCGGTCACCAGCGTCCGGCCCGGCTGGCGCACCGAGTTCTCCCGCGCGAGGCGCCCTGTGATGCCGCGCCAGCTCACGATCAGGCCGATTGCGCGGCCAAGCGCGGGGATCACGCGGTAGTGGCGCGGCGGGCGCTCGCCGCCGCGCCGAAGCCTTACCCGCAGCCGCACCGCGCGTATGGCGATCACGACGAAGGCCACCAGCGCGACACCACCGCCGACGAAAAGCCGCAGTGCGACAACCGCCACGACATACAGCGCGAAGCGGATCACAAGCGCCCGGCGGGTGGGCAGCGGCCGCGGCGGGATCTGCACACCCTCACGCATCGCCGCCATCGGCGGCACGCGCGTCGCGCGCATTGCCGGGAAGAAGCCGGCGAGCACGGTGATCACGATGCCGACGGCGAGCGAGACGATCACCGTGCGCGTCTCCAGGACCGTGCCGTTGTCGGGCAGGTCGGCGCCGAAGGCCTTGAACAGCCCGTCAAGCGCCGGCGCGAGGCCGAGCCCCGCGAACAGCCCGACGACCGACCCGGCCACGCCCAGCAGCAGCCCTTCCTCGACGACAGAGCGCATGATCTGCGCGCGCGAGGCTCCCAACGTCCGCAGCAGGCCGAACTCGCGCATGCGCTGGGCGACGGTGATCGAGAACGTGTTGAAGATGATGAACGCGCCCACCACGAGCGCGACGTAGGCGAAGACGAGCAGAAAGGTCCGCAGGAAGCCCAGTTTTTCTTCGAGTTCGGCGGTCTGGTTGGCAGCTTCCTGAGCGCCGGTGCGAACGATCAGCGTCGAGGGCAGGGAGGCGCGCACGCGCGAAGCGAGTTCTTCGGGGGAGATGCCGGGGTCAGCGGCGACGTTGATGCTGTCGTATTCGCCCGGTTCGCCCGCCACGTACTGGGCCTGCGCGGGTAGCAGCAGCGCGATGCTCGTGCCGCCGAAGGATTCGCTGCCCGCGAACTTGGCGATGCCGACGATCGTGTAGCGCCGCGCCGGCGCCGCACCGGCGATCACGAGCTGCTCGCCGACGCGCAGGTGCTCGCGCTTGGCCGTCGCCTGGTCGATCGCCATCTCGTTCGCCGCGTTCGGGAGATGCCCCTGGACCGCCGTGAACGACTCGAAGCGCGGCGGCTGCACCGCGGCCACCAGCGAAGGCGCCGCGCTCGATATCCGCTTGCCGCCCGTCGTGAGCAGCGTCGCCCTCGTGGAGACATCCCCGGAGGCCGCCGCCACACCAGACACCGAGCGCACGCGGGCGAGCGTCGCTGCGCTGATCGGGTAGGTCTGCGATTCGCTGCCTTTGCCGAGCGTTTCCCTGGCGCTCACCACCACCGCCTTGTGCCTGTAGGCGTTGCCGAAGACTTCCGCGAAGGCGTGGTTGATCGTGTCCGTGAGGATGTAGGTGCCCGCCATCAGCGCCACCCCCAGGACGATCGCGATGCCCGTCAGCAGCGCCCGGACCTTGCGCTGGGCAAAGCCGCGGAGCACCAGCTTGCTCATCAGCCGATTGCCTTCATCAAATCGAGCGCCTGCTCGGCGCTCGACGCCTCGCCGTCGTGGACGATCCTGCCGTCGGCCAGCACCAGCAGCCTGTCGGCGAACGACGCCGCGTGCGCGTCGTGAGTGACCATCACCACCGTCTGCCCGAAGTCGTCCACCGCATGGCGCAGCAGCTCGAGCACATCGCCGGAGGACTTCGAGTCGAGGTTCCCCGAAGGCTCGTCCGCGAACACGACGGCCGGGCGCGAGATCAGCGCCCTGGCGACCGCTACCCGCTGCTGCTGGCCGCCGGAGAGCTCCGCGGGACGGTGGCTGAGCCGGTCGCGAATGCCGACCGTCTGCACGAGCTGATCGAACCAGTCGCGGTCGACGTCGCGCCCGGCGATCGAAAGTGGCAGCAGGATGTTCTCTTCGGCGTCCAGCACCGGCAGCAGGTTGAAGGTCTGGAAGATGAAGCCGATGCGGTCGCGGCGTAGCTGTGTCAGCGCACGGTCGTCCAGCTCGGTCAGCTCAACGCCCGCCAGGCTGACGGTGCCGGAGGTAGGTCGATCGAGACCAGCAAGCAGGTGCATGAGCGTCGACTTGCCGGAGCCCGACGGTCCCATGATCGCGGCGAAGCGGCCCGCCGGAAACTCCACCGTGACTCCGGCCAGCGCGTCGACAGCCGCCTCGCCCGCACCGTAGCGGCGGCACAGATCGCGCGCCTGGACGATCGCCTGCGAGCCACCTTGGACGTCAGAGCCAGCCACCTCTGATGAGTTTAGGGGCAGAGGAGGATCTTTCGAACGTCCGGGAGACCTCCTAGCATCGTGCGCCCGATGCACGAGACAAGCCCACAGGTATTCCTCATCGCCCGCCCATCGCTCGACCTCGATGGGATGCGCAACTACCTGCTCGACGTGGGTGGAGAGTCATGGCTGCAGCGGCGCCTGGAGGAGGTCGAAGACCGCCCAAACGGGGGTGAGTTGATCGTCGAGTTCGCAGGGCGCGCCTGCTATCGCAGCTGGGAGCCGGGCCTGAACCCCAACGTCACGCGCGTCCGAGCCGATCAGCGGGAGTACTTCGCCAACATCCTGCGCTCTGCTCACGGCAGCGTGCTCGAGCACGCCAACTATAGTTTCATTATTCGGAATTGTTCGAGAGTATTCACCCATGAGCTCGTCAGGCATCGCGCCGGCTCGGCCTTCAGCCAGGAGAGCCTGCGCTACGTGCGCCTCACCGACATCGGCTTCCGTGTCCCGCCCGCACTGGAGCCTGTGCGCGAGCAAGTGCTCTCGATCGTCGAGCAGCTCGAGGAATTCCAGGTGCAAGCGGCGGAGAAGCTCGGGATTGACGAGGAGGGCGTGCCGTTCCACGTCAAGAAGGAGGTCACCTCCGCGCTGCGCAGGCTTGCGCCGATCGGGCTCAGCACAGACATCCTCTGGACCGCCAACGCACGCACGCTGCGTCACGTGATCGAGATGCGCACCAGCGACGGGGCAGAGGAGGAGCTGCGCCTGGTATTCGACACAATCGCGCAGATCATGCTGGCCGAGGCGCCTGGGCTCTTCCAGGATTTCAGCCGTCAAGACGACGGCTCATGGGTGCCCGAGCACCGCAAGGTGTAGCTCGACAGACACCAGGGAGTCGCTGGCCAAGCAAGGCAAGGACACAAGGAGCGTGGCGTGCGGTAGCACGCGAGCGATCGAGGACGCAGCATCGTGGCAGAGACCAGGGAGTCGCTGGCCAAGCAAGGCAAGGACACAAGGAGCGTGGCGTGCGGTAGCACGCGAGCGACTGAGGATGCAGCATCGTGGCAGAGACCAGGGAGCCGCTGGCCAAGCGAGGCAAGGACGCAGTGAGCGTGGCGTGCGGGTAGCACGCGAGCGATCGAGGACGCCGCCTCGCGCCGGCCAGCGACTTCCTGGTCAGGCGTCCATCGTGCGTGTGCGCCATGCTCCCAGCGCAAGCAACACGACGATCCAGCCCAGCGACACGATCACGGCGGTGCCCGTCGACATCGTCACTGTCGCTCCGCCGCGCGGCCCGTGGCCGTCGCTGACGTTGACCGGGCTGAAGTGAGCGATCGCCTGGCTGAGGATCAACTTGCGCGAGCTGCCGAGCGATTCGATGTTTTCAAGGATGCGGCTCGCAATCAGCTGCCAGCCGATCAGCACCGTCAGCGCTGCCGGCCGCGAGCCCACAAGCGACGAGAAGCCCACCGCCACCACGCACACGATGCCCGTGGCGAACAGCGTGAACAACAGTCCGTTGACTACCAGCGCGCCGCCGGGGGTGGTCGTACCAGATGCCAGCGCGTAGGTCCCAATGAGCGTCAGCGCATACCCTGCCAGGACGACCAGCCAGCACAGGCCGAGCGCCGCCGGCACCCGTGCGGCGAAAAGCGCAACGCGAGAGCGGCCCGTCACGACGAGATCGCGAAAGACACCCGCCGCCAGGTCGCCCGCGCCGCCGTCGGTGCCAATCATGATCGCGGCAAGCGGACCAAAGAACAGCGTCAGGACGCGCAGCGCATCGGCGTAGCCACCGGTGCCCCCAGCCGGAGAGTGTTCAGCCGGGTTCGAGGAGTGCTGTATCGCCTTGACCACAAAGAAGATCAACAGCGGCGCCACCGCCAGCACCAGCGCCCAGATGAGCGTGCTGCGCTTCTTGCGGAGCTTCAGGAAGTCCGCTCCCACCATGCGAATCGCGATCGTGGGGTTCATGCCCTCACCTCCTCTGGCACTAGATCAGCGTCGAGTCGCTGGGTGATCTGCAGGAAGCGCTGCTCGAGGCTGTGGCGCACGGGCTCTAGCCGCGTGACGCCCACCCCCGCCTGCACGAGTGCGGCATTGACCTGGGCCGCCGTCCGCGGGTCGCCGGCCAGCACTACGCGTATGCCCTCATCAGACGGGCGGGCATCATCGACCAGGCCGCTCGCATCGAGCACACCCAGAGCGCGATCGGCGTCATCGACACCAAGAATCAACTCGTGGCGCGCGCCGCCGCCGGCGGCCAGCTCGGCGATGGCACCCTGCGTGACGATCTTGCCGCGATCGACAATCGCCGCCGCGTCGCATGTCTTTTCGACCTCGTCCAGCAGGTGCGAGGAGATGAACACCGTCCGCCCCTCCTGCTCCACCATCGCGCGGATCATCTCCCGGAACTCCTGGATGCCGGCCGGATCGAGCCCATTGGTCGGCTCGTCGAGGATCAACAGCAGCGGGTCCGCCAGCAGACAGCGAGCGACTCCAAGCCGCTGGCGCATGCCCATCGAGTAGCTCTTCACCTTCTCGCCCGCCCGCTCAGACAAGCCCACCCGCGCGAGCGCCGGGTCGATCCGCTCGAGCGTCTCTCCTCCGCGCACCGCCGACACGATGCGCAGGTTCTCGCGGCCCGTGAGGTGCATGTGAAATCGCGGCTCCTCCACGATCGCTCCCACGCGCTGCAGTGCCTGCGAGCGCTCGGCCGGCACGGGATAGCCGAGCACGTGCATCGTCCCCGCGCTCGCCGGCGTGAGACCAAGCAGCGTGCGAATGATCGTCGTCTTGCCAGCGCCGTTCGGGCCGAGGAAGCCGAACGCCACGCCACGCGGCACTTGCAGGTCGATGCCGTCCAGCGCCGTGCGCTCGCCAAAGCGCTTGGTCAGGCCGACGGTTTCGATCGCTGGAGAAGAGCTTTGATCCATCCCCGCCCATTGTTCTCGCCAGCAACCTGCGCCCGCAATCGGGGATTGCCCCTAGGGCCTTCATAAGGGGAAGGGCGCACGGCGGCGTCACCGTAGGCCCCTACGGCCCGTCGAGGCTCACCAGCCGCCGCTGCACCGCCCAGCGGCTCAGCTCGTGCCGGCTGGACAGCTGCAGCTTGCGTAGCACCGCCGACACGTGCGCCTCCACCGTCTTCACCGAGATGCCAAGCGTCTGCGCAACCTCCTTGTACATGTAGCCCCGTGCGATGTGTCGCAGCACCTCGCGCTCACGCGGGGTCAGCTGATCGAGGTCGCGATCGTCGGCCAGATGCTCCTGAGCGCCCGCGTCACTCGCCCCAGCGCCCTGCGCGAACGCGTCCAGCACGAAGCCCGCCAGCCGTGGCGAGAACACAGCGTCGCCGCCCGCAACCTGGCGCACCGCTTCCGCCAGCTCTGCCCCAGAGATCGTCTTTGTCACATAGCCACGCGCCCCCGCGCGGATCACCGCGATCACATCCTCCGCCGCGTCCGACACCGACAGCGCCAGAAAGCGCACCTCAGGGCATTCCTCACACACTCGCGCGATCACCTCAACGCCACCACCGTCGGGCATGTGCACGTCCAACAGCACCACATCCGGCCGCTTCTCGCCGATCACCGCAACCGCCTGCTCAACGCTACCGGCATCCCCCACTACCACCAGCTCCTCGCCCAGCTCCGCCCGCACACCAGAGCGAAACAGATGGTGGTCGTCGACGATCACCACACGCGGCTTGTCGACCGGCGCACCTCCGGCATCACGCGCAGGCTTACTCGTCATGCCATCTCACGCTCACGCATCTGAGCGCTCCATCACCAGCTCGACCTCCGTGCCCTCGCCCGGGCGACTCTTCACCGTCGCGCGGCCGTGGTGGCGCTCCATGCGAGCGATGATCGAGTCGCGCACGCCGCGGCGATCGGCCGGTATCGCCTCCAGGTCGAAGCCCACGCCGCGATCGCGCACGAACACCTCTACGCGGTCGTCCTCCACCTCCGCGTACAGATCCACCCGCTCGCTGCCGGCGAACTTTGCCGCGTTGGTCATCGCCTCCCGCGCCGCCTGGACAACAGCCTCGAGCCCTCCGCTCAATGGCGCATCGCCCACCGTGACAACCTCGATCGGTACCCCATGCAGCTCCTCCACCTCCGCCGCCGCCCGCTCCAGCGCAACCGCCGCGCTGTCCTGCTCGGGCTCGCCTGGTCGCTTCAACAACCAGCTACGCAACTCCCGCTCCTGGCGACGGGCCAGGCCCGCCACCTCCCGTGGATCGCCCGCGCGCTTCTGGATCAGCGCCAGCGTCTGCAGGACCGAGTCGTGCAGGTGCGCCGCCACCTCCGCGCGCTCCTGCTCGCGAATGCGCGCCGCCCGCTCAAACGACAAGCTGCTACCCAGCCGCACCACCCACGGGCCCACCACCAGACCAACCACCAGGCCGATGATCGCCACCGCCCAGATGGCCTTGCCGAGGCTGTGCTGCACGCCGACCGCGTGTAGCAGGGCGGCGGAACCGAACGCCACGAACAAGCCACCCGCGATCAGACGCGGGGCGCCAACCCGAGCGGGGCGGTTCAGGTACTCGCGCAGCGTCGGGCGCCCTCCGTCCAGCGCGTCGCTCTCCGCCACTGCCGGGCGCCACAGCAGCGCCATCCCGCACACCCCCAGCACGAGCGGCCACAGCCCCTCGCCCACGTGCGAGCCCGCGAGGTGTATACCCGCGAACAACGCCGCCACGGTCAGCACGATCAGAGGCGCCTGCCGCCAGGCACCAGGCCGGCGGCCTGAGCGGGTGCTGTCAGGGGTCGCCGGGATCAGCGCCCATGCCATCGCGTAGGCGGCCACGCCAAGGCCGCCCACCGTAGCCGCCATCACCGTCATCACCCGTACCACCAGCACCTCCACGCCCATGCGCTCCGCTAGACCGGCGCACACACCACCGATCAGCGCTCGGTCGAGCGGCCGGCGTAGCGGCGACGATGTCGCGGCAGCCTTGGGCTGTCCCGCCGATGCCGGAGCGTTGGGCTGTCCCGCCGATGCCGGAGCGCAAGCCATCGCTCAATCATGCCAGCGCAATCTCAAGGCCATGTAGGGGATTCCCCTTACGCCCTGCTCTGCCACGCGTACGCATCAGGCGGCCGGGAGGCCGCCCCATAAGACAACGACAGACCCCAGGGTCGATCCGCGAGTCTGCTCTTCAATCCTCCTGGGCCTGCATCGCCTTCACCTGCTCCTCCAGCTGGCCCATCACAGCGGGGTCGCGCAGCGTCGTCACATCGCCCAGCGCGCGTCCCTCGGCGATGTCGCGCAGCAGGCGGCGCATGATCTTGCCCGAGCGCGTCTTCGGGAGATCGTCAGTCCAGATGATGCGCTTCGGGCGGGCGAACTTGCCGATCCGCTCCGCCACCGCTCCGCGGATGCCCTCCACGGTGCCCTCATCGCCCTCCAGCTCACCCTGCAGCGTCACGAACGCCACAATCGCCTGGCCCGAGTCCTCGTCGTGCTGGCCGATCACAGCAGCCTCCGCCACGTCCACGTAAGCCACGATCGCCGACTCCACCTCAGCCGTGGACAGTCGGTGACCGGAGACGTTCACCACGTCGTCGATCCGTCCGATCACCCAGAAGTAGCCGTCACGATCGCGGCGGCTGGCATCGCCAACGAGATATGTCTCGCGCCCGAAGCGCTTGAAGTACGTCTCGATGAAGCGCTCCTGCTCCTTGTACAGCGTGCGCAACATCGACGGCCATGGATGCGTCAGCACGAGCAGGCCCTGGCCCTCCTCGATCGGCTCGCCCGTGGACTCGTCCAGTACTTCGGCGAACACGCCCGGGAACGGCTGCGTCGCCGACCCCGGCTTCGTCGCCGTTATTCCGGGAAGAGGCGTGATCATGATCGCCCCCGTCTCAGTCTGCCACCACGTATCCACGATCGGGCAGCGTTCTCCGCCGATCACCTTGTGGTACCACAGCCATGCCTTCGGGTTGATCGGCTCGCCCACCGACCCCAGCAGGCGCAGCGTGGAGAGGTCGTATTTGTTCGGCCACTGCGCGCCCCACTTGATGCACGCACGGATCGCCGTCGGCGCGCAGTACAGGATGCTCACGCCATAGCGCTCCACGATCTCCCACCAGACCCCCTGGTGCGGATAGTCCGGCGCACCCTCCCACATCACAGACGTCGCGCCGTTGCAAAGCGGCCCGTACACGATGTATGAGTGGCCCGTCACCCAGCCCACGTCCGCGGCACACCAGTACACGTCCGTCTCCGGCTTCAGGTCGAACACGTATCTGTGTGTGGCAGACACGCCCGTCAGATAGCCGCCCGTCGTGTGCAGGATGCCCTTCGGCTTGGCTGTGGAACCCGACGTGTACAGGATGTACAGCGGGTGCTCCGCATCAAGCGGCTCCGGCGGACAGCTCGGCTCCGCTGCCGCCACGATGTCCTCGTAGTACACGTCGCGTCCCTCGCGCATAACGCAAGGCGTGCCCTTGCTCCTCACCACCACGATCTTCTCCAAGCTCGGCACCTCGCCCATCACCTCATCCACGCGATCCTTCACCGGCGCCGTCTTGCCCTTGCGCGCGGCGCCGTCCACCGTGATCAGCACCTTCGCCTCGGAGAACTCCATCCGCTCACGCACCGCCTCCGCCGAGAAGCCACCAAAGACCACGTTGTGCGGCGCGCCGATGCGCGCGCATGCCAGCATTGCCACCACGACCTCCGGGATCATCGGCAGGTAGATCCCCACCACATCGCCCTTGCGCACCCCCAACTCCTTCAGCGCGCTTGCAAAACGCTCCACCTCCGCCAGCAGCTCCGCGTAGGTGATGTCTCGCTCCTCGCCCGCCTCCCCGCGCCAGTGGAACGCAACGCGCTCGCCGCGGCCCGCGATCACATGACGATCCAGGCAGTTGTAGGAGACGTTCAGCGTGCCGCCCGTGAACCACTTGTAGAACGGTGGGTCGTCGTCGTCCAGCACGCGGTTCCACTTCTGAAACCAATCGAGCTCCTCCGCCTGCGCCGTCCACCATCCCAGCGGGTCCGCCGCGGCCCGCTCGTAGACCTCCGGGTCTTTCAGCAGCGCCTGCTCGCGAAACGCCTCCGGCGGCTCGAAATGCTCCACGTCGAGTAGGGAGGCAAGCTCCGCGTCGAGCTCCTCACCGGTCATCGCATCGGATTCGACTGTCATCGCTCACTCTCCCTCTAGCTCTCTCCAAGTCGCTTCACGTGGTCCATATTGCCACCGGCTGAGCCGGGCGCGCAGCCTCTGCCGCGCGCCCTCACCCGCGGCGCCTACGCCGCCGGCGGCCGCGCCAGCGGAACCACCGGCAGCACAGTGCGCCCGAACGTCGAGTTCACGACCGCCGCGAACGACGCGTACCACGCCGCAACTGCCGTAGCCAGGCCTAGATAACCGCCCCAGTGCGTCACCGTTTCGTGTGCGCCGACCTTGCCGATCGCCAGCAGGATGAACGTCGCCGCCAGCAGCACGAACACGAGCAGCACCGCACCGCTCGTGCGCAGCGCTGCCACAGCCATGTACGTCGTGAAGATCGCCCACGCCCACAGATACAGGCCGACCGCATGCCCAGCGTTGCCGCCGATCTGCTTGGCGTAGAAGACGTTGAGTGCCCAGAACGAGATCCAGAAGGCACCGAACGAGCAGAACGCGACCGCGCCGAACGTGTTGCCCGTGCGGAACTCCCACATGCCCGCCAGCAGCTGCACGATGCCGCCGTACACCAGCGCAAGCCCGAGCACTACAGGCAAGCCCTTTTCGTCGACGAGGTTGGCGTTGAACATCGAAAGCACGAATGTAGTCATCGCAAACGCCGCCAGACCCAGCGGACCCGGATCCGCCGGTTTCCAGCCGCTGCGCGGCGCTTCCGCGGGACGCGCAGGTTCCTCGCGCCGGTTGCGCTGGATCGTTGCTGCCTCCATGAGAGCCTCCTTTACGCCGCCCCGTTCGGGAGCGACAGATGCCTGTTATCCCGCGACAGGTGCCTGTTATCCCTCTTGAACCAGAGATACGTAGCTGTACACGCTGCCCCGGTTTTCTGTATCTAGATTTCCCGTCCGTGGGGCAGGCTAATCATCAAAGAGGGCTGCGCTGCAGGGCAGAGGCACCGCCAGGTTGACGCTGCTCAGCTGCGCGCGCCGCGCTTGCGGCGCTTGCGGGAGGAACCACCCGACGCGGGCGCCACTGGCGCCGGCGTTGCGCCCGCGCCCGCCGCGGCAGCCGCCGGCTGCGCGCCGCCAACCCGCCCTCCTCGTGGCGGCCACGGTATCGCCACCCCTGCTGCCCACGCCGGCGGGTCACCGGTGGGTTTGGGCCAGCGTCCAAGCAACAGGATGCCCATCATCACCATCCAGAACGACGGGATCACCTGCAGCTCGGCGCTGATGTCCGGCAGGAAGATCAGCAGGGCGGTAAACACGCCAAGGAAACCCATCCAGCGGGGGACCAGCCCCACGCGCATCGCGTTGATCGCCGTGCCAATCATGCCAGCGACGAACGCAAGCCCGGCCAGCAGCTCGATGTAGCCGACCACGCCGTTGGTCGTGCTCGTCAGCAATGCCTGTTCCACCGCGTGGTTGGAGTGATCGTGACCCACCGCAAAGCGATGCGTTTCGATCGCCGTGACCACCTCATGGCCCACGCTGGTGAGAATCAGGCCGATGCCACCGAAGAGGATCAGCGGACGTGCAGCACGCCAGCTCTGCGGACGGCGGAAACTGGTTGCACCGGACAGCAGCAGCAAGATCAGCGTGAGCATTGTCAGAGCGATCGCGGACAGCACGCCGCCGGCGACCAGCGCGAAGGCATGGTGGCTGATGAATTTGACCCAAGGGGTCCGCGGGCTGACCGCGGGGCTGGCCACGCCGGACAGCGCCGGGGTCAGGCCCTCCAGCAGGCCGACCGACGGCGCGCCGTTGATCGTCGAGGAAATGATGATGGCGCTCAGCAGGTACAAGAACCCGCCCGCGAAGGCCGGCACGGCCAGCCGGTTGCGACGCTCGGTCTCCGCGGCCACCTGCATGCTGATGTCGCCTGCGCTGGGCATGAGCTACGGCAGTCTATGATGCGGGCATGGAAAGTGGCGGACTCGGAGATCTGTTCTGGCGGAGTTCGCTGAACAGATGCAAGGCAACCAGCGCCTGGCGTGGGCGGACAACGCGATCAAGCTCGCCGTCGACATGACCGTCGCGGCCGTCAACCGCGTCAACGTGCAAGGCAACGCTGAGGCGCAGGCCGAACAGATCCGCACGGTCATCGCCCGCGTCTTCCCCGAGGCCGTCGCGCTAGTACGCGAGGCGCGCGAGGGTCTTCAGTAAGCGCCGGCCTGCTCGGCCGCCCGCTCGGCATCGCGGGAGGCGCGTCCCGCGTGCAGCACCTCCTTGAAAGAACGGAAGCGGAAGATGAACACGATCGCGCCGAGGCCCACAAGCGCTGTGAACGCCGCAATCGCGATCTGCTGGCCAACCGAGTAGGCCGCCACCACCGCCGTAGGAGCGTTTGACGCGAACACCTTCACGAGCAGCGCCTGCTGCACCCCGGCGCCGCCGGGTGTGAACGGAACGGCGCCGGCGACCTGGTTGACGGCGAACACGAGCAGCACGTTTTTGACCGAGCCGCCGACCCGGAACGCATCGAGCAAGAACCAGAAGGCCGTGAAGCGGCAGATCCACGCCAGCGCCTGCAGTGACGCGACTTCGCGCAGATAGCGCCGCCTGTCGCTGAGAATCGTCACGCCCTGGCGCACGCGCGCCCAGAAGGACTTGACGCGGGCCGAAAGCAAGGCAAACGCGACCAGGCCGAACACGCCCAACGCTGTGATCAAGAACAGCGTCAGACGGAAATGCTCGGCCAGGTATGAGATGTCGAAGGAGCTCAGTTTGGAGAAGTCGGGAGGCTTGGGAAAGACTCCCTGTGTGAATGCGAAGCTCAGCACGAGCACGCCTACGCTGGCGTCGAAGATCGACTCCACGAAGAACGCCGCCGCCACGGTCGGATAACGCGAACCTGGGATCGAGGAGCGCGTGAGGAACAGCTTGATGACATCCCCGCCGCGGGCTGGAACGACGTTGTTGAAGCCAACCGCCGCGAAGTAGGCGCCCCACACCCGCCGCCACTGGAAGCTGACCGCTGGATAGGCCGCGCGCAGGCTGTGGAAGAAGCCGCGCGAGCGCAGCGTCAGGTTGAGCCCGAAGAACAGCAGGCCGAGCACCAGTGCGGGCCAGTGCACGGCAGCCAGATCTTCGAAGAACCGGCCGACCGCGTCGAAGAAGGTGCTGATGCTCTGGCCGAGCGAGGCTGACGCGACGAGAGGCACGCCACCAAGCGTACGGCGCGCACCCTACGGGGCACCAGGCCGCTGGCTGGACAGCGGTCGCCGATGCGCTACAAAGGATCGATGGTCTCGCGTAACACCCTTCGCAAGCGCGTCACCGTGGCGGTCACCGGCCCAACCGGAGAGATCGGCCGAGCGTTCATTGGCGCATTGGAGCGCTCACGCGATGTCGAGCGCATCCTTGGCATGGCACGCAGGCCGTTCGACCCGCGCGCACAAGGCTGGAAGAAGACCTCATACCGGCGCGGAGACGTGCTCGATCGCGATGCCGTGGAGTCCCTGGTGGCAGAAGCCGACGTGGTCGTGCACCTGGCATTCATGATCATGGGCGGGGCAAAGGAGAGCCGCGCGGTCAACCTCGTGGGCTCGCGCAACGTGTTCGAGGCGGCGGTAGCGGCGGGGGCCCAGCGGCTGGTGTACGCCTCTTCGGTGGCTGCGTATGGCTTTCACAGCGACAATCCCCAGCCGTTGACCGAGGAGGTACCGGCGCGGGGCACAGCTGCCCACTACTACTCCGCGCAGAAGGCGGAGGTCGAGACGCTGCTGGCAGACACGCTCGCAGGCGCCGCGACGAGC
>Ga0209275_10000403_pt1 | contig 16713 bp, 9 predicted proteins | sample HubBroMetageREF2_FD_188344 | JGI IMG/M metagenome (GOLD analysis project Ga0209275, IMG submission 188344) | Reference soil microbial communities from the Hubbard Brook experimental Forest, New Hampshire, USA - Hubbard Brook CCASE Soil... | ecosystem: Environmental > Terrestrial > Soil >... | reverse complement strand
GCCCCAGGGGTAAATGACGACGCAACGAACTCCCATCGTAATGGCTGGAAAAGCATCGTGGGGGACTATCTAAGAATACTCGCTTTCATGTGCCGCTGATTTGGCTGTAGGCGATCTCCGACGAGATTGCCGTAACCATCGAAAATAGCTGAGAAAGCCAAGGCTTAGGCGCGCGCCGGGCGGCAAGCTCCTTCGCGGCCAGGGCGAGTGCGGTGCGCCCGCTTCGCCCGGCATTTATTTGGCCTGGGCGCCTGCAATCGGTCCCTTCAGCTCCGCGATGAGCTGCTGGAATCGCGGGTTGGCGCGAAGGCCCTTCAAATCATGGTCTGTCGCCAAGCCGTCGGCGTCTTTCAATCCTTGATTGACCGCCTCACGCAAATAATGGAGCGCATCATCGGGCTGGTCCGCCGCGGTGGCCGCACAGGCGAAGGCATACCACACATACCAAGGATTCGCCGATCCTTGGGAGTTACGCCGCTTGTCGATCACATCGGTGAACAGCAACTTTGCTTGTGCATAATGGTGGTTCAAGGCCATCGCCATTCCCAACCGCTGCAGCGTATCCATCACATCGCGATGCCGAGGTCCGAGCTGTCGCAACTGGATGTCGAAAGTTTCCCGGGCGAGCTTTTCAGCTTCCGCGTAGCGCCGCTCCACGAACAGAGTCGAGGCAAGTTCGCTCTCGGCCAACAGCGTGTCCGGATACTCAGCCCCGTGCGCGCGGATCTCGGTCGCGAGGATTTGACGTTGCATCCTCTCGGCTTCCTGCAATTGACCCTCGCTACGCAGCCCTCTAGTCAAATTCAATTCGCACATCAGGGTGCTCGGATGATCTGGTCCGAGGGTGCGCGAGAAAATCGCCAGCGCCTGCCGCTGCAAATTGAGCGACTCTGGCGAACTCCCTTCATCGGCAAGGATGCTCGCAAGATTGCCCATGGCAATGGCTGTGGACGGGTGTTCGTTTCCGAGCACCTGTTCGCTGGCGGCCAGTACCTCACGGTACAACGCTTCGGCCTCGGCAAAGTGATTCTCATGATGCAGGGAGATTGCCAGCATCGCGAGCGCCTTCATCGTCTCGGGGTGGTCCGACCCCCACACACGGCGCTCGATGTCGAGCGCGGGGCGAAGCACTTTCTCGGCATCGGCCGCGTGGCCCTCGTAAAAAAGAATGGAGGCCAAGTGGTTCTGCGCCCTTAAGGTGAGCGCGCTTTCTGGCCCTAGACGGCGGGTCGATGTGTCGACCACCTCGCGCGCCAGCTTCTCCGCTTCAGGAAAACGACCCAGGGGTTTCAGCACCATGGCGAGGTCATCCGCGGTCTCGAGCGTCAGCGGGTCGTCGGAGCCGAGAACGCGGCGCTCGTCCGCGAGCGCCCGGCGATCCAAGGGCTCGGCATCGGCGTCATGTCCCTCCATGTGCAGAATCAAGCCCAGCTGAGTCATGGATTCCAACGTCTTGGGATCATCGGCGCCGTGCAGGCTCTGGCGGGCATCGAGCGCACGCTGCGCCAATTCGTGCGCGCGAGCGTGCAACCCCAGGTTGTTATAGGTGCCCGCCATTTCGTGCAACATTTGCGATTGCACGTCAGGATCCTGAGCGAGACCCGTTCCGATGTCGTTCGCCGCCCGGTCGAGTATCTCGCGAGCCGTGACGCTGTTGCCGCGCGCTTCGCTGGGATCCGGCACCTTGAACATGTTGCTCATGAAGGCTGCGATCCGGGTCGCGCGATCCCGCTCCTGGTTGGCGCGGTCTCGTTCCTGCTTCGCGTGATCGCGCTCGCGGGTGGTTTCGCGTAACTGCAGCGCCTGCACGACCGAGAACACGACCAGCACCAACAACACGCCCGCGCCCACGCTCATTGCGACACGGTGCCGCCGGATATACTTGCGCAAGCGGTAGCCGGTGCTGGCCGGTCGCGCGATGACCGGCTCATGGCTTAAAAAGCGCTGAAGGTCTGCGGCCAGCTCCGACGGCGTGCCATAGCGGCGGGTGCGGTCACGCTCCAAGGCCTTCATGGTGATCCAGTCAAGATCGCCGCGAAGTTGGCTTATCAACTGCTTGGGCTCCGTACGGCGGGCGTCCGCGGTCGCGCTCGACGTATCTTTATCGCCGCTCACTTTGGTGCTGGGGTTGGGCGGCTCTTCCTCCCGCAGCTGCCGCAGCCACTCCTCGAGCGATGGCTTTTCGCGTCGCTTGGTCTCGAACGGCTGTAGACCCGTGAGCAACACGTAGAGCACGACGCCGAGCGTGTACACGTCGGTGCGGGTGTCGATATCGCGTGCGCTCAAGTTCACCTGCTCCGGACTCATGTAACCCGGGGTTCCGATGAACTGACCCAACTGAGTAAACAGTGTCTCGCCACTGACTTGCGAAGCGGTCGTCTTGGCGAGTCCAAAGTCGATAATCCGCGGCACCGGCTTACCGTCCACGTCAATGACTAAAATATTTGATGGCTTTAGATCGCGATGGATGATCGCTTTTTGGTGCGCGTGTTGAACGCCCTCGCAGGCATGGATGAACAGTTCTAGCCGGTCCTTGATGCTGAGCTTGTGCTGATCGCAATAGTCGGTGATCGGCAGGCCCGGCACATACTCCATCACCAAGTACGGTTGGCCCTGTGGGGTCGTCCCGGCGTCGAACACCTTGGCGATGGCCGGATGGTCCATGATGGCAAGGGACTGGCGCTCGGATTGAAAACGCTGCACGACCGCCTCATCGTACATGCCGGCCTTGATCAGCTTGACGGCCACTTGCCGCCGTACCGGCGCGAGTTGCTCGGCCAGCCACACCTGACCCATCCCGCCTTCTCCGAGCTTGCGCACCAACTCGAAGCGCTGCGCAAAGATCTGGCCGGCCGCCAATGCACTGGCCGACTCGATCTCGACGATCTGCCGCTCTAGCACGCCGCGCAGCGGGGATTTCAGGAACTCATCGCTGAGATTCTCACCCGCCAGCAGCAGAGAGTTCAGTTCGGCGCGCAGGTCCGCGTCCGACCCGCACGCCGCGTCGAGAAACTCGGAGCGTTGCTCGGGGGCAAGCGCCAAGGCCTGATGCAAGATCTCCTCGACCTTCTGCCAATCGTGAGTGCTCATGGTCAGACCTCTGCACTTCTCTCTCGGCTCTTGGGGGCGCCGACCAGCCTATTCGTGCGTTCGGCCCTGGTCAACAAGATGCCGGGGCGGGCTCCCTGCAATGCGATCTTGCGCGGCAAACAGATATTTGGTCGTCGATGAGGGTTTGGCGCCCTGTTTTTCGCATATACCTGTAGAACGACGAGAATTTAGGGCTGCACAGCGAGTGAGCTTATGAACATAACCCTCAGGCGGCGACTGCTCGCACTTGTTGGCGCGCTAGTGTCGCTGACTGCTCTGGAGGGATGTGCGTCGTCGCGTCTCATCAAGAATCCGCCGCCGCCCACCGCGACCGACGTGGGTTGGTCGGCGACCGGGCCAGAGGGCATCACCCTCGATGTGCATCAGCTGATATTCCGCAACAGCGGCGGCAGTTGGGTCAAGAATGCAAATTGGGACGAATATGTCCTGACCGTCGAGAATGATTCGCAGGACGCCGTGGAGATTCAGAGCATCTATCTGTACAGCGACAAGCTACCCGCGCCCGTGGAAAGCAGCACATCGCGGGAACAACTCGATGCGCGCTCCCACACCACGTTGCGGGCCTTAAAAGACGTCGGAATCGTCGCCGGCGTCGGAATCGTGGCGCCCTCGGCGATGATCGTCGGGGCGATCGGAACCAGCGGCGGCATCCTGTCGGCGTCAGGCGGCGCGGCGGCGGTGGCGGCCGTCGGCATCGTGGCGATACCCGTCGGTCTCATTGGCGGGACGGTCTACATCGTCAATCGTCATCGCCGGGACAAGAAAGACAAGCTGCTGATTGATCAGCGACTCATCGAACGCGGCTACGGCGTTCCCGTGCAAATCCCGGCTCAAACGCAAGTAACCAAGAGCGCCTTCTTTCCAATTACGCCGGCGCCGAATCGTCTCGTACTGAACTACTCGACCCTCGGTGAAGTTCGGGAGATCTCGGTTGAATTGCCCGAACTCGCGGGATTGCATTTGAAAGCGCCGCCAACCAAGACACCGCGTCCCGCGAGTGCGCAAAACGCCCCCTAGATTGATTTGCCGATGACCTGGCGCGCCACGCTGAGCATCCAACGACGTGCGTGCAATACTCGGGACTATTACAATCCCGACTGGCTGCTCATGAAACCCACGACTGGCTTGGCGCCACGAATATTGACCGACACTCCGCGACGCACCCTGTGGTCTGCCTGTGCCGCTCACATATTGCATGATGGTTATGCGGATTTGATCTATGTCCTTCTGCCCGTCTGGCAGGCTGAATTCGGCCTTGGATTCGGAGCGTTGGCCGTGGTGCGTGGTCTCTACATCGGTTCGATGGCTGCCTTACAGGTGCCGGCCGGCAGTTTGGCCAAACGAGTCGGCAGCGGAACCGTTCTCAGTGTCGGTATGGCGCTCGCCGCGTTGGGCTACGCACTCGCAGGATTCTCGGCCGGCGTAGTGGGTCTGTGCGTTGCTCTGACGCTCTCCGGATGCGGATCGAGCACCCAGCACCCGATCGCTTCGGCGGCAATATCGCACGCTTACGGAAAAGATGCGCGAAGACCGCTTGGCATCTATAACTTCTCCGGCGATCTGGGCAAAGCGGCGATTCCCGCGTCGGTGTCTTTGCTCATCAGCGTCATGTCCTGGCGCCACGCGCTGTGGATTGTGTCTGGCGTGGGAATGATCGGCGCGATCGGACTCGCTATTTTTTTTCCCGCGATCAGAGGCGCTTCCACTTCCACCGATCCACAGCAACCGATGCCAAGGGGCCGCGGCGGCTTTGCGCTCCTGTTCCTGATCGGCGTTCTCGACACCGGTGTGCGAATGGGATTTTTGGTGTTCTTGCCCTTCCTCTTAAAGGAAAAAGGCGCTTCGCTGCCAACCATCGGCGCGGCGCTTTCATTGGTGTTTATTGGTGGAGCGGCGGGGAAATTTGTTTGCGGGTGGCTGGGCGCCAAATTCGGCGTGATCGGCACGGTATTGACCACAGAGACCGGCACGGCGGTTTGCATTTTGGCGGTTATGCTGGCGCCGCTAAACGTGTGCCTGCTGTTGTTGCCGCTGCTGGGCGTTATGCTGAATGGCACGTCCTCCGTACTCTATGGAACGGTTCCCGATCTCACTCCACCGCACCGGACGGAGCGAGCATTCGCTGTGTTCTACACCGGTACAATTGGGTCCGGCGCTGTCGCGCCCATCGCATATGGCGTCTTGGGCGATTCGATCGGGGTAAATGGGGCGACGATTGCGACTGCCGTCACCGCAATGCTCGTTCTCCCGCTCGCCATCGCGCTTGCGCCATATCTGGCTCAAAGCCAACGCTGAGCCCTTACTTGGCCAGTTCTCTCTTTGGATAGAAGGGATAGCGGGCCACGCCATCCGACGGAGCTTCAGGCCGATACTTCGTATGGCAGCTCTGGCAGACCTCGCTCAAGTGATCGGCTGCCGCAGTGAGTTTGGCCGAATCCTTGGCTTTGGCGGCCGCGCGAATTGCCAGCGCCGTCGTTTGCACGTCGCGGACCCAGGATTGCCAATCCGCATTGGCCACCCATTTGCGATCGTTCTTACCGGTACCAGGCTTGGAAATGAGCGTGGCGGCACCGGCGAGGCTGACGGAATCCTCATCGACCAGGAGCCAGTCATCATCGTCAAGCTTTTCCGCACCCTGGGCCGCCCAAATGCCATCGGCCGGAATCTCCACGGAAGCCCGCATGAGATCCAAAATACTGACCGGCACGGCGGGCGGCGGCCCCGCCTTGGCGGCCGGCGTTGCGGGCCCTGCAGGCCCGGCGAGCAAGACGGGCGCTGCGAGCAAGGCCGCGGTGGCAAACGCGGTGGCGGACAAGATGAAGGAGGCGGCTCCGGAACGCCGGCTGGACGACACTCGGTGATCCATCGAAAACTCCCAAATTGCGGCGTGGACAGCACGAGGCCGGAGTGTGCAGTAGGACAGGTTCGGATTTCACGTAATTTACCGTTCTGTCTAACGTTAATAGCGTTAAATTGTGTCCCATGTCAGCTGACTACGACGCCTTCAGGCCCGCCACGGTCGCATCGCCCGCCGAGGATGAGGACGCGCTGCGCTCGGAGGTCGACCGGGTTCAAGCCAGCGGGGTGCTCGGCGAAGCGCGGCTGCGGCGTATGTTCGACTATCTGGCCGAGAGGTCCCTCGCGGGTCAATCCCCCAAAGAGATCGCGATCGCCATGGATGTCTTTGGGAAGAGTTCGGATTTCGATGTCTCCCAGGATGCCTTGGTCCGGGTTTACATCCATAAGCTGCGCAAGGCGCTCGATGAGTATTACGCCTCGCCAGGCAACGCCGGCAATACCGAATTGCACATTCCACGGGGCGAATATCGACTTAAGGTGAGCGCCAAGGCTCCCGATAAAACGCCCAACGTTGAAGTCCCCGCGGCCCCGCAAAGCGGTCGGCATGGGGTCGGCCTTCGCACCGGCGCACTGCTCGGTGGCGCGCTACTGGTGGGGGCTTTTGCGATGTGGCTATGGACACCTCGTTCGGACGTTGAGCGAGTGCGCGCCAGTCCGATTTGGTCCGCCCTGCTAAAAGACGATCGGCCCATCATCATCGTCGTCGGCGACTATTACTTGATCGGCGAAACGGACGACTCCATGGGTGTCAATCGCCTGATCCGCGAATACTCGGTCAACTCGAAGAATGATTTGGACCACTACGTCCAGGAGCATCCGGAACTTGCGGATCGCTACATGGACGTGGGCTTGCGGTATCTGCCCATTTCGACCGCCTTCGCCCTGCGCGACGTCATGGTGGTGCTGGCGCCGGAGAATCGGCGCATCACCGTCAGCAAAATGTCGGACATCGAACCCAGCAGCCTGAAATCCGCCGACATCGTCTACATCGGGTATTTGAGCGGCATGGGGATGTTGCAGGACCTGATCTTCGAGGGCTCTCGCTTTTCAGTCGGCGATTCTTACGATGAAGTCTTCGACAAAAGAACGCGGGTCTCGTACGTGAGCGAGATCGGCAGCGATATCATGGATCCGCCGCAACCCACGGGCAAAGAAAAGACCTATCACGACTATGGCGTGTTCGAGAAGATTCGTGGCCCCGGCGGAAATACCATCGTGGTCATTTCCGGGACTCGCGACGCGGGCGTCACGCAAACCGCCGAAGTCTTCACCTCTGCACAGAAGCTGAAAGATCTGGAACAGAAAAGCGACGTGAGGTTGTCCATCGAAGCGCTGCTTGAAGTCAGCGCGGTCGACGGTGTGAATTTGAATGGCAAATTGCTGGCCCAATCAAACCGCGACCTAAAATAAAAAAATGTTTCACCAACCGTCACAAATAATTGACGGAGCGCGGCAAACCCCATATCTTGTGTCCCGTCGCGGTGTCTGGCCCAACAGCTAGACCTAAGAGGGAATCCGGTGAGACTCCGGAGCTGCCCCGCAGCGGTAACTGGGAACGAAAAGCGCCATTGGCACTGATCGAGTGATGCAGAGCATCTGATCGGGAAGCGGCGTTGAGTAGATCGGCGGCCAAATGTTTGGCCGCGCGCCCGGAAGTCCGAAGACCTGCCGCGATCGGTTTTCACCGTGGAAAACCGTTCGGCAGTGGAGCTCTCGCGGGAAGAGCAGCCGGGTACGCTTAATACACTTGCTCAAAGTGTATGGCCTATTCCCGCGTGTGCTTGGTTCTTCGACGAGCGTTGGATCGTTCGAGGAAACAAGTAATGAATGCCATGACGCAATCCGCTTCTCACTCTCAGGCGCATTTTCAGCTCAACTCGCCGCCTTCGGCGCGGGCGACCATGCAGGTAACCAAACGATCCGGGGCGCACGAACCCATCGATGTGAATAAAATCGTGCGTGCGGTGACCCGGTGCTGCGAGGGCATCGCGGACGTTGACCCGATGCGGGTCGCCTTGAAAACCATCGCGGGCTTGTATGACGGCGCGACGACCCGCGAACTCGACGAGCTCTCGATTCGAACGGCTTCCTCCTTCATGGTCGAAGAGCCGGCGTATTCGAAGCTCGCTGCGCGGCTGCTCAGCGCCTTCATCGACAAGGAGGTGCAGGGACTCGGCATCTACTCGTTCTCGCAATCGGTGCGCTGCGGTTTTGATGTGGGATTGGTGAATGAGCGTGTGCTGCAATTCGTGGAAGCGAACGCGCGCAAGCTAAATGACGCGATCGATGTCGATCGAACGCGCCTATTTGAGTATTTTGGCCTGCGCACCCTCTATGACCGCTATCTGCTGAAGCATCCTACGAAGCGCCATGTCATAGAAACGCCGCCCTACTTTTGGATGCGCGTCGCCGTGGCCTTGAGCACCAATGTGCACGATGCACTGGAGCTGTACGGGCTCTTCTCGTCGCTCGACTACTTGCCGAGTTCTCCGACACTGTTCAATTCAGGCACCCTGCACGAGCAACTGTCGAGTTGTTTTTTGCTCGATTCGCCGCCGGATTCCCTCGACGGGGTGTACGAGAAATACAAAGACATTGCACTGCTTTCAAAATTCTCCGGCGGCATCGGCGTCGCATGGCATCGAGTACGATCCGAAGGCTCCCTCATTCGTTCAACCAACGGCTTGTCCAATGGCATCGTGCCGTGGCTCAAGACGCTGGATTCCTCGGTGGCGGCGGTCAACCAGGGAGGAAAACGCAAAGGCGCGGCGTGCGTTTATTTGGAGACATGGCACGCTGACATCGAGGCTTTTCTCGAGTTGCGCGAGAACACCGGAGATGATGCGCGGCGCGCACATCATCTCAATCTCGCCAATTGGGTGCCCGACCTGTTCATGCGGCGAGTCGAGGCCAACGAGAATTGGTCTCTGTTCGATCCGAAGGACGTTCCTGAACTGCCGGATGTGTACGGAGAGGATTTCGAGCATGCCTATACCCAAGCCGAAGCGCGGGGTCTGGCGCGCAAGTCGCTGGCGGCGCGGGATCTGTATGCTCGAATGATGCGTTCGCTCGCGCAGACCGGCAACGGCTGGATGACCTTCAAGGACAAATCCAATCGGGCCTGCAACCAGACCGGGCAGCCCGGCGCCGTGGTCCATCTTTCGAACCTCTGCACGGAAATCATCGAGGTCAGTGCGCATGGCGAGACGGCCGTGTGCAACTTAGGATCCGTGAATTTGGCGCGCCATGTTACGGGTGCTAATTTTGATTTCGAGAAGCTCGCGCACACCGTTGAGGTGGCGGTCCGGCAGCTCGACAGCGTCATCGATCTCAATTACTACCCTATAGCGACGGCACGCGCGTCGAATCTGCGCTGGCGCCCGGTAGGCTTGGGACTAATGGGGCTTCAGGATGTGTTTTTTCGCCTGCGGCTGCCTTTCGACGGTGATGCGGCCCGGACCCTCTCCCGGCAAATCTCCGAGGAGGTGTACTTCCATGCCCTGCGTACTTCAAATGAGCTTGCGCGCGAGCGCGGCCCTCACCCCAGCTTCGCGGAAACCCGGGCCGCGAGAGGGGAACTGCAATTCCACGCCTGGAATGCGACGCCCAGTGATCCGGAGCGCTGGCAGCGTTTGAAAGTCGAAATCGCGGCTCACGGCCTGCGAAATAGCTTGCTGGTAGCCATTGCACCGACGGCCACGATCGCTTCCATCGCCGGTTGCTATGAATGCATCGAGCCGCCGATCTCGAATCTCTTCAAGCGCGAGACGTTGTCGGGAGATTTCCTGCAGATCAACGCCTATTTGGTGGAAGAGCTCAAGCAATTGGGGCTTTGGACCGCCGAGATGCGCGATGCGATCAAACTCGCCGACGGTTCGATTCAGGAGCTTGCGGGCATCCCGGCCGAGCTTCGGCAGATCTATCGCACCGCGTGGGAAATCCCCATGAAATCCTTGATCGAGATGGCGGCTGCGCGCGGCGCGTTTATCGATCAGAGCCAGTCCTTGAACCTGTTCATCGCCAATCCCAACATCGGGCAGCTGTCGAGCATGTACATGTATGCCTGGAAGCAGGGACTCAAGACGACGTACTACCTGCGATCCCGCCCGGCCACGCGTATCGCCAAGGCGACGATTGCCGGCGGTGCGGCGATCGGAGAGGAAGCCGCTCAAGCCGTGAATTGCTCTCTCGAGAATCCGAGCGTTTGCGAGGCCTGCCAGTGAGCCGTCTGCTCGATCCCGGATTCAATCTGACGCTGCGCCCCATGCACTATCCGAAGTTCTATGAGATGTATCGTGCGGCCATCAAAAACACCTGGAGCGTCGAGGAGATCGACTTTCAGATCGACCTAAGCCACATGCAACGTCGCATGAGCCCCGCCGACCGGCATTTAATTGAACGTCTGGTCGCTTTCTTTGCGACGGGCGATTCCATCGTAGCGAACAACTTGGTACTCAACCTCTATAGGCACATCAACGCGCCGGAAGCACGCATGTACCTCTCGCGGCAGCTCTACGAGGAGGCACTGCATGTGCAGTTCTACCTCACGCTGCTCGACAACTATGTGCCGGATCAGGAGCGGCGCGCGCTCGCATTCGCGGCCATCGACAATATACCTTCGATTCGCCGCAAGGCGGAGTTTTGCCGCCGCTGGACCGACTCGGTCGCCGATCTGAATCGAATTGGCACACGATCGGAGCGGCGTCAATTTCTGCTCAACCTGACCTGCTTTGCCAGCTGTATCGAAGGATTGTTCTTCTTCGGCGCCTTTGCTTATGTGTATTTCTTGCGTTCGCGCGGTTTGCTGCCCGGCCTGGCGGCGGGAACCAGTTGGGTGTTTCGCGATGAAAGCGCGCACATGGCCTTTGCCTACGAGGTCATAAAAACGGTACGCGAAGAGGAGCCGGAGCTCTTTGACGACTCGTGGGCGCGTGAAGTCCTTACGATGATCGAAGAGGCGGTTGAGTGCGAGATCGCCTTTGCGGATGATGTCCTAGCGGGCGGCGTCGTCGGGCTCACGCGCCTCGAGATGCGCGAATATCTTCAATATGTCGCCGATCAACGCTTGTTGATGCTGCAATTGCCCATACGCTTTGGCTCGCGCAATCCGTTCTCTTTCATGGAGCTGCAGGATGTGCAGGAGCTGACAAACTTTTTTGAGCGCCGAGTTTCCTCGTATCAAGTCGCCGTGCAAGGCGAAGTCGCCTTTGACCAAGCATTTTAAGACTAGAAATTCGTGCCGAAACTGATGAGGTGAAATGTCAGCATGACATCCAGCACGGCTGCTGCGGCCAGCGCCTGAACCCCGCTCCAAATTGCGGCGACCGGGCCGCGCGGCCGGGACCCCACCCGCCAGAGATTCCAGAGGGCCGCGGCCAAGAGACCAAAACCGCCGAGCGTGCCGGCGATTTCGAGCAGCCACACCCTCCCATCAATATTGTCCATGACGATTGTTCGCAGCTCGAGCAGCGACAGCCAGCCCGCCAACGCGATAAGGGTTAGCCAGGAAAACCCGCGGAGCAATCGGTAGCTCAGGAGATCCGCGCCGCTCAGCGGATTGGCGGCGCCATAGCGGCGGCGTGCGAGCGCCGCTGCCGGCCAAGACAGTGCCGTGAGTGCTACGACGATGAGAGCGATGAGACACAGCGGCTTCAACCAAGCGGCATCGCGGTACCAGGGTGCGCGGTTGTAGACGTCGGTCGGCGCGTCGTCATCGATGCCCCAACGCACGACGCGGCCGTTTTCCACCAACGCCGCGAGGCGCTCGGGTCCCTGCGCATCTCGCCATTGGAACGGCGCAACCTCGATCCAAAGCCGGGGAGCGCCGGCGAGGCTGGGCAAGCTGGGGATGAAAGGCCGCCCGTCGTTGTCCAGGCCGATCTTTGTCTGGCCGATGAAATTCCCCACGTCGACAAAGTTCGAAAAACTGCCGCCACTGGCGATATAGCTGCCTGTGAGCATCTTGGCGTGCTCCTTGGCAGTACTCAGTTCAACGAGGGGAGCGGCACTCGCTTCTGGAAAATAACGCTCTCCGAACTGCTGAAAAAGCGCGAGTCGAATTTCATGAGTCGCGCGTCCCGTGCCGGCGCTATTCATCGATATGAACATCCCCACCTGCTGCGCCGGGAAGAGCCACAGATCGCTGTGAAAATTGATGGCGTCGCCGGCGTGCCCAATCGCACCGAGACCGTTGATGCGTTGTTCGTGAAAACCCAGCGCCATTCGGTCGACTCCGGCCACGGCGATATGGGCGGGATCGTGCATGAGTTGCGCCGTGGCCGGCTGCATTAGTCCTGCACCCTGGTCCAAATGGGCAATCATGAACTTTGCCATGTCCGCAGCCGATACGGCCAACGAGCCCGCGGGCGGCAACGTGACGAATTCGTACGGCTCGGGATCGGCAGACGCTCGAGCGTACCCTTTTGACATGAAGGGCGCGAGCGCGGCCGGCAGTGGCTGGCGGAACGTCGCATGGGTCATTCCCAAGGGTGCAAACACTTTACGGTCGATATAGTCCTCGAAGGGCATCCCTGAGACGCGTTCGACGATGTAGCCCGCCAGTCCAACCGCATAGTTGGAATACGCGCCGGTCGTGCCCGGCGCGAATACCCGCTTCGGCAGTCGCTGCTTCAGCGCATCGCCCAATGCGGGAACCGGGCTTTGGCCTTCGAATACGATCAGATGTTTGAGCGCCGCTTCGAATCCCGGCGTGTGCGTCATCATGTTGCGCATCGTGATCGGCTTGCCGGCAAAGGGCGGAATGGTGAAGTCGAGATAGCGATTGACGTCGACATCCAAGTCGATCTTGCGTTGCTCCACGAGCTGCATGACCGCCGTCCAGGTGAACAGCTTGGAGATCGATCCTGGCCGAAACAGGGTGGTCGCCGGATCGACGCGCTGACGCGCCGCCACGTCTGCGTAGCCATAACCCCGCTGCGTCAAGACTTGACCATCCTTGACGATGACGACCACCGCACCGGCGATATCGGCTTGTGCCAGGACGTAGGGCAGATAGCCATCCAGCCAGGCGTCGGCATCCGCCGCGGTGAGCTCATGCGTTTGCCTGAGCGATTCAGCGTCGGGACTGCCTGCCGTGCCGGCCGATGCGACCAGCGCCAGCAGCGCGGCCACGCCCACTCTAGTCGCAGGTTTCCGCTTCATCTCCGCGGCCGGTCAGTAGTTCAGGCTAAAGCGAATCAGACCGCCGATAAATCCAATCCACACAACGCCGAGCAATCCCGCGGCAGTCACGAAGCCCCAGAACGGTAATTTACGCGGGATGTTGAGTCTGGACAGGCGCCAGGCGCTCCAGATCCCGAGCACGGCCGCCGCAATCGCCAGGAGTCCGGCAACCTCGAGTGTGCCGACAATGGGGTCGAGACTGCTGCTGTAAAAGTCCAGCTCGAGATTGAGGGTCGGCCGCAATATCATGAACCAACATACCAGGTACACCACGTCGAACGCCGCCGCTGCGCGCAGCAACAGCCGCAAGCGCCTCACTTGCGGAGCCAAATCCTCCGGAATGTTTTTCAGAGGCCGGATCCATGGAGAGAGCAGCCAAGCGAACAAGGTCCACATCAAAATCAGGCAGGCGAGGGTCAGCACGGTCAGGTTCAGAACCGACGATCGTTTGAGCGGTACTGCTTGCAGCACGGAAGTTGGATCCCCGCCATCGACGACCGTCTTGACTCCACTGACCGTCTGCAGCATGAGTTGCCGGCTACCGCCGGCACGGCGCCAAAGCTGTGGGCCAATCTCACGATAGATCAGAGGCTCGGGGGTAAAGTCGCCTGGTACGGAGATCGTGCCATCCGCATTTGCGGCAATCACGGTTTGTTGCAAGACATAGAAGAGACTCAAGAATCCATGCTCGATTCGGCGCGAACTTTCGTAGCGTCCTGCGATGATTTGTGCATCGGCGAGCGCCGTCGGCAGCGCCGGCGGATCCACCGGCGCGGCGGAGTTCGGAAAGTATCGATCCATGAAGCCATCGAACAGCGCTTCGCGGGCGAGATACACGGCTTCGGCGCGCCCTCGGCTGTTGAAGGTAAAATCGATGCCGACGCCTTCCGCCGGCAACAATTCGAATTCGTTGTGAAAATATATCGTGTCGCCACCGTGACCGATCACCGTGCGACCGTTATGCGATTCTCGGAAGAAACCGTGCGCCATGGTGGCAAATCCTGCCGGAGCCTGTTCCGAGGGACTGTGCATGCGCTTGGCCGTGTCAGCCTGCAAAATCTCGGCGTCACCCACGTGACCGTCCTGCAGATGGGCAAGCATGAAGCGCGACATATCCGCCGCCGTCGTCGTGCCGCTGCCGGCGGGTCGCGTCACGATCAGCTCATAGGGGCCGGGGGGTGACGAGGCCGTTCGATAGCCTTTCGATACCGCAGCCGCGAATCGCTCAGGTAGCGGCTGATCGAAGCTGGTGTGCGTCATGCCCAGCGGGACGAGAATGTGGCGTTCGATGTAGCGCTCGTATGGCTCTTTGGAAATTCGTTCGACAATGTAGCCGGCCAGGGCCGCGCCGTAGTTTGAGTACGCCGGAACTTCGCCCGGCGCGAACAGCATGGGGCGCTTATGATCCTTCAGGTACGCCTCAGTCGAGGGCACGCCTTGCGGATTGGTCCACAAGATATCCTTCAGTCCTTCTTCGAAGCCGCCCCGGTGATTCATCAAGTCACGCAGCGTGACGGGCTTGCCGAAGTCGCTGGGAATCGTGAAGTCCAAATAGTCGTTGATATTCCGGTCAAGATCGAGCTTGCCCTGCTCGACCAACTGCATGACCGCTGTCCAGGTGAACAGTTTTGAGGTAGACCCGATTCGCACCATGGTTTGCTCGGGGTCCATGCGAAGTTTCTTGCTCACGTCCGCATATCCGTATCCCTTCTGCAGGAGCACGGTCCCATCCTTGACCACAACGACGACGGCGCCCGCCATATCGCCGGCCTTCAACGCATAGGGAACCATGCCGTCCAGCCAAGATTCGAGCTCGGCGCGGTCGAGCGGATGTGCGCTCGATTCCGACGCGGCGGCAGCGGCCCCAACGGGAGCAGCCGCGGCCGGCGCAGTTGGGACCGCGGCGGTTGCAGGTGCGACGCCGCCGGTTGCGGCTCCGGCCGCCGATGCTTGCACAAGGACTGCTGCGGCGCAGGCGGCAATGGCAAAAATGTTCCGGGCGTTCATATAGTTCACTCCCCCAATTTCTTCAAAACCGATCGAATCTTTTTATTTGGACTTCTGCGCCACCGGCGTGAAGGACAGGTCCTGATAGTCGTAACTGAAATCCGCGAGCGGCGACACCGCTTTCAGGGTGATGTGCTCAACCTTGCCGTCCGCATTCAAGCCGAACGTGACGTACGCCGGCTCGATGGTCTTATCGTCGAAGCGCGTCACGAAGCTATCGTATTGCCAATGCTCGAGTGCCCCGCCCATGCGCGGCGTCGATTTGAAATCGATCGTGAGCGCACCATTGGCCTGTCCGATTTCGATGTTGCCGTACCACGGATCGCTGTAGGTGCCGACGTAGCGATCGAGCGGGAGCGATGGACCAATTTTCGCGGGCGTTGCCGACGCCGATTGGTAGGCCTTCAGCGCTTCCTGCACGCGCTGCTGCCGCTCGGCGAGGATTTTTTCCGGCCAAGTGTCCTTGGGAATCCCTAGGTAGTGATCGAGCAGTTCATACATCAGCCCGATGATGATCCCACCGTCCTCGCTGTTGATCTCGATCGAGAATCCCACGTGCTTTTCCGGAATCAGCACCACCGCGGTCAGAAAGCCGAACACGGCACCGCCGTGCCAGACGATCTTGGCGCCGCGATAATCGCGGACATCCCACCCGAGCGCGTAGGTGTTGAACATGGGCTGGGTCGGCGCCATCACACCGACTCGCGGACCCACCGGCTGAAGTACAACCGGCTTCCACATTTGATCGTGCGCCGCCTCGCTGAACAGCCGGCCCCCATTGTCGGGAAGCGCGCCGCCATCGAGCTGAATCATCAGCCACCGCGCCATATCATTGGCGCTGACCGCCAAGCCGCCGGCCGGGGATGCGTTGCTGCCTAGATTGTCGCGCTCATTGAGCACCGACTGATCGCCCACACCGCGCAAGCCGCCGTTCATGCGCGCATGCGGTTGAGCGCGGTCGGGACTCGCGAAGTGGCCTTCGTTGTCCGTGGTGGAATGCAGCATCCCTGCCGCTTTGAGCACGTGGTCAGCGGTAAACTTCTCCCAGGTTTCGCCCGTGACTTCTTCGATCAGTTGACCCGCCACCATGTACAAAATGTTGTCGTAGGCATAGGCGCTGCGGAAGCTGGTCGCGGGTTTGATGTAGCGCAGCCGCCGCACCGATTCGGCGCGGCTCAAGTTCGTGCGCGGCACGAACAACAGATCCCCCGCGCCGAGCCCCAGGCCGCTGCGGTGCACGAGCAGATCGCGAATCGTCATCTCGCGGGTCACCCACGGGTCATACATTTGAAAGCCCGGTAAGTGATCGATGACTTTGTCGTCCCAGCCTATTTTCCCCTGATCGACGAGAATGCCGAGCGCCGCCACGGTGAAGGCCTTGCCGGTTGAGCCGGTTGGAAAAATCGTGTCGGCATCGACCCGCTCCGTCGAGCCGAGCCGCTTGACGCCGAATCCTTTGGCGAGCGTGACCTTGTCGTTCTCGACTATGGCGACGGCCATGCCGGGAACGCCAATCTGCTTGCGCAGACCTTCCACGCGGGCCTCGAACCCGTT
>Ga0209275_10000402_pt1 | contig 16723 bp, 11 predicted proteins | sample HubBroMetageREF2_FD_188344 | JGI IMG/M metagenome (GOLD analysis project Ga0209275, IMG submission 188344) | Reference soil microbial communities from the Hubbard Brook experimental Forest, New Hampshire, USA - Hubbard Brook CCASE Soil... | ecosystem: Environmental > Terrestrial > Soil >... | reverse complement strand
GTATGGGGCGCTCCGGGCGAAAGTCTTCAGTTGGTTCGAGGTGGGCGGAGTATAGGACCGCTACTAGAATGTGTCAAACCGCTATCCCCTAGTGTCGATCAACCACATCAGACGACACTTGTCGATGCGCAATGACTCCGATGGCTAGATTTATGTGAGGTGCGAGACGCAACGGCGATAGATAATCTCGAAGATACTTCCTTTGACTTTTACTTTGGCGTTAGCAGTCTGACTGAGTAAGCGCCGCATGTAACGGATGCCCTTCGGGGAGCGATGGCCGTAGTTCGCGCCTGCGCTCTCTTCGTCGCCGGGGCTCCCGCAATTTCCTAGCGCATTCGCATTGGGGGGCTATTGACCCGATTCCAAACACGATCGGCGAGGTATCGTTTCCGCGAAGTATTTGAAATTGTTCTTACTGATCTTCAGTGATCGAATCTTGGACTCCAGGGTAGATCGGGCTATGCCCAGTTTGGCGGCCGCGCCGGAAGGTCCGAAGACCCGCCCTGCGCTTTCTCGCAAGGCAGTCTCAATCATCTCTTTTTCCTGAGCGGCGAGCTTTTCGGAGAAGTCCAGCGGGATTTTTTGTTCGGTCGCAAGCGGTTGCTGAGCGAACCAGGTCTTGTCGACCGAGAAATTCTCTGTTTCGCACATGATGACAGATCGCTCGATCACGTTCTGCAATTCGCGAATGTTGCCTGGCCACGGATACGATTGAAGCAAGTCCAAACTTTTCTGGTTTATCCCCTTTATGTTCTTTCCTGCATTCCTCGCGCAACGATCAATGAAGTACTCAACCAGCAAAGGAATATCTTCCCGTCGCTCGCGCAGAGGAGGCATCTCAATCGGAAAAACATTGAGGCGGTAAAACAGGTCGCTACGAAAGGTTCCAGCAGCGATGGCAGCCTGCAAGTTACGGTTCGTGGCAGCAACCACTCGAACATTTGTTTGGATGGATCGGGTTCCGCCAATACGCTCAAATTCGTGCTCCTGCAGGACACGCAACAGAGCAATCTGGGTCCCCATCGGAAGATCTCCAACTTCATCGAGGAAGATCGTGCCTCCTTCTGCCAATTCGAACCGGCCCAGGCGCCGCTGCACAGCTCCGGTGAAAGAGCCTTTTTCATGGCCAAACAATTCTGAGGCGATCAAGTCGCGCGGGATGGCGGCGCAGTTGACACTCACAAATGCACGTGAGGAACGACGAGAGCGGCTATGGATAGCGTGGGCGACAAGTTCTTTGCCCGTCCCCGTTTCACCCGTGATCAGCACAGTGGAGTCTGTGGGAGCGACCTTGGATACAAGAGACAGCATCCTTTGCAGGGGCAGCGAAGTTCCCACGATCTCCTCGAACATCGATGCCTTATCGAGTGCTTCGCTCAGAGCGACGTTCTCGTATTTGGGTTTCTCTTCAGACTGCCTTTGATCCGGGATGAAGACAGCGACGCTAGCCATGAGTTGCCCCCTAATCTAGGAACGTTGCACGCTTGTTAGACCTCTTTGTTCGTGTGCGCATTGTGGAGCTAGCCCCGTCTGCCCACAACCCCAAATGGGGTCGAGGACTCCCAACTATTTCGGGGCGCGCCTGGTGCCTATATCGAGGCGGGGAGAAATACTTCTTTGGTGTGATAGAGAACTAACTCTGCCCAAGAAAACCAAAAGGAGGTCCGATGTTTTCAACGTGGGAAGGGACTTTAAGGCCGGCGAATATCAATTCGCTTCCGACCAAACAGCCGGGCATCCACAGACCATGCGCCGGGTCCAAGCATGACGAGGCTTACTCCGAGCGCCGCGAGCAAGAGGTGAAAGTTCGCTCCGTCTCCTCTAGAAAAGAAAATCCAAACCTCGATGATCGCTTGCAAAGCTCCGGCAACTGGCGTCCACAATCCGGCCAGCAGCAAAATACCGACGCCGATCGTTGCGAAATACATTGCGTGAAGCCCCAATTGCGGTGCATCTCGAACTGCAAGGCCGCCACCAATAATCAGTGGAATAGCTGCGGCTAGGCGCAGGACGAAAAGTCCAGCCCCAGGCCAACCGCCAGGAAACATCGTAAACAATCGTTGCAAGTTTTCGCCTTATTTCGCCGTAATTTCACACTCGTTACGAGGCGAATGTAACCGGATAGCGGACCCAGCGAATCCCCAAATGTGGGGGGACGCTTTAGACTCTTTTGGGTGGTTTATAAGGGATTTACAATTCGATGATTCCGCGCTTCAAAGCTGCGGTCACGGCGTGCGTTCGGTCATTGACGCCAAGCTTGGAAAGGATGCTCTTGACGTGGCCCTTGACGGTATCCTCCGATATCGCTAGCTGATCGGCGACCAGCTTGTTCGAATTTCCCGCCGCAATCAGGGAAAGAACCTCGATCTCCCTTTCGCTCAAAGCGTCATCGGAAGCATGAGTGGCAAGTTCCGCGGCGACTTCCGCATGGAGTATTTTTTTTCCGGCCCGCACGGCTCGGATCGTGTCCAAGAGATCCTTCCGCACGTCGCCTTTTAAGATGTACGCTTGCGCACCAGCGGTCATCGCCCGCTTGCACAGCGCGTCGCCCGCGTAGGTCGTCAGCACAATGATACGCGCCTCTGGAAATTCGCTCCGAATCGCAATCAGCGCATCGATCCCGTTCATTTCTGGCATCTGCAAGTCCATCAAAGTGATATCCGGCCGATGCGACCTGAACTGTTCAATCGCCTCGCGCCCATTCGAGGCTTCGCCAACCAAACGCATATCCTTTTGATTGGCGACGAGCGCGGCGATCCCCTCCCGGATGAGCGCGTGGTCGTCAACCGAGAGAACGCGAATTTGCGTGGGACTGGTGACCATCTTAGGACTGCTGCCCATCGGTTCCCTCAGTCTTCTTTCGTAAGAACCAGAATCTGCGCCGCGCTTCCGATCGGCCGTAAGCAACGGGCGCAGGGACCCTCAACTCGACCTCCGTGCCAGCTCCATGTTCGCTCCAGACTTCCAACTTCCCGCCAAAGCTTTTGGCGCGTTCGCGCATCCCCGGCAGCCCCCAGTGTCCTGCACGCGCACCCTGATTGGCAACCTCAGGATCAATCCCACCCCCGTCGTCTCGAACATGCAAAAGAAACTCGGAATCGCTGTAGGTAATCTCCGCTTCGATCTTCTGCGCTCGGGCATGGCAGAACGCATTTCGCAATGCCTCACGAGCAATGCTGTAGATTTCATCGCGCAGCATGGGATTCAGCTCTCGCTGTTTTCCTTCCACCAGCACGCGGACACCCGGAACAGCGCCATTGTCGCTCTGCGCCCCCAACTCCTCGCCCAGTGCGGTCAGTGCCTGCGCAATGTCGCTGTCGCCCATGATGGGCTCGCGCAAGTCCGAGACTGTGTCCCGGCCTTCCGCGATTGCCTTGTCTCCGCGCTCCAGAGCGATGTCGAGCGCTTGCATGGCTTCGCTCGCTCGCCCGGGAAGCAGGTCGCGCACCGCTTGCAACCGGAACATCAATCCTTGAAAGCCTTGCAGCAACGAATCATGGAGTTCCCGGGCGATGCGTGTCCGCTCATTGACGCGTGCTTCCAGTCCTGCGTTGAACTCCCGCGCCACCTGCCGCAGCCGCATTCGATACAGCACCCACAGCAAAGCCGGAAAAGCCGTCACGCACAACGAACGGAACCATATCGTCTGGTAGTACTCCGGGGCGACGTTCAATGCGATCGCAGTTTCTGGCCCGTTCCACAGCCCCTCGCTGTTGCTGGCGACTAGCCGGAATCGATAGGAGCCGGGTCCAAGGTTCGTGTAAACGGCTTCTCGCGCTGCAACTGGCTGGCTCCAGCTACTGTCGAAGCCTTCGAGAAAATATCGAAAGCGAATCCGCCCGGGCACGACGAGGCTCAGCCCCATGTACTCAAATGTGATTCGCCTGGGAGATGGAGGAATTTGAACGAAGGCGGCGAGGTTTGCGGCGTTGTTATCGGCGGTGATCGCCTCGATGTGAGGCAGCGCGGGAACTGAATTGTCATTGATCTGGGATGGATTAACGACCGACAAGCCGGTGCTGAGTGAAAACCAGATCCTGCCCGATGAATCCGAGACCACCGATCGGCTCCGCTTCACTCCCTCAGTGCTCTCGAGACCATCGGCCTGATCATACGCGCGAACATCAACTGCTTTCACACCACCGTTTAGCAGTTTGTCGCGTGGAACGCGCAAGACATGACCTGAGGTCGCGATCCATATCCAGCCGTTTTTGTCTTCTTCAATACCGAATATTGGTGCTTGCAGGGACTCAGGTACTCCGCGGGGTACATCCACATGCCCATCACTGAGGTAAGCGAGACCTTCGGCCGTTCCTATCCACAGGATTCTCGTTGAATCCTGCAGGAGGCAGTTGACATCCTCGGAGGGTAATCCGTCGTTGACGGTATAGGTTCGCCATCGCTTCTGCGACATGGCACTGACCCCTTTGGGGGTCCCGAACCACATCGTTCCGTCAGGGCTCTCGGCAATCGACGATATTGTGTTCGCCGCTAACCCGTCAGTCGTCGTGTAATTTGTGAAACGACCGTTCTTTAGCTCGCTTACACCACTGCTGAGGGTCCCGGACCAGACGGTACCATCACGACTCCGATAGACCGCATACACACTGTTTTGTGCGAGGCCGTCTGCCTGCGTGTAGGTCTTGGCTGTAAACGAATTGCCGGAGTAGCGCAAATGGGTGAGTCCACCCTGTTGCCGTCCCACCCAGACATCATCCTTGCCAGTGCCAGTGATGGAGTAGACGACATCGTTGGCGATCCCATCGGTGGGGACAACCGCACTTGTTCCTTCCCTCAGCCATCGCAAACCACCCTGAATGGGCGCAATCCAAGTGCGGCCGCCGGAGTCAACGTGCACTGGTCCCATACTCTGCGATTTCAAATTGGGAAGAGAGTACGTAACGAAGGCGCTGTCTCGCAGTCGCTCGAGCCCGCGCGCGCTACCGATCCATATGCTTCCCTCTCGATCTTCGAAGAGCGCAGCTACCGGTCCAGTGGTTTCGCGAGTACTCAGTAAAGAAACCCCGTTCGCGTTGTAACGAAACAGTCCACGACTCGTGCCAACCCAGGTGTTCGAGTCCCGGTCACGAAGAATGGAAAGTACGTCGAGATTGAAAAGAGATGACGGTACACCTGCCAAAGTAAGCTCTATTCCATTCCAGCGCAGCACACCCTTGGCCGTTCCAACCCACAATTCTGAGTTTTGAAGAAGCAGAAGGCAGTTAATCTTCGTATCAACCCGCCCATGGAAGGCGTTCAAAACGTGGCCTTCCTGGAGATAGAAGAGCCCTCGACGCTCCGTGCCAAGCCAAATCTTTCCGTCGTGAGTCTGCGCCATGGTGATCACCATCGAGGTGAGCGCCGGCTGACGATCAGGCATCATGCCATAGGACCAACTGAAAAGAGGTGATCGCTGGTCAGGAGCCTCGCCGTTCGCGACTCTTGCAGCGTCGGCGGGAAGAGCTGCGGACGACAGAGTTCGAAATCGGTTGTCACTGTATGTCATAGTTCCCACAGCTAACGATGAAAGCAAAACCGCACCCGACGTCCCCCGTGCGATCGCCGTTGTGCCGTTCTCAGCCTCGCCGCGGATAAGCTCGAAGTTCCCATTGTGATAACGAAAGAGTTGGGTGTTTTGTAGCAAGATCCAGAGGTTATCGCTTGAGTCAACCAGGAGTGTTCGTACCGGACCAATCAGGATTGGATAAGGATGGACCCGCTCGAACTGGCGAAAATTCAAACCGTCGAAACGAACCAGGCCTTTATCTGTCCCAATCCAGAGATAGCCATCGGAAGTCTGTGCGATGGCCGTTATAGATCCGCCCGGGAAACCGCTCTCAGTTCCCCACGAGTCGTGGAGATATTGCGACACGGTCCGGGTGGGATCGACTGCAGAGGCCGAAACAGCGAAGCAGAGAGCCGCGAGTCCGGCAATGGCACACCTGAGTAGCCAGCGCCTTCCAAAATCGTCCTCACGGAAGGTATTCAAACTTCTCAACCACAACCTCGCTTGGCTTCTGCATAGGATTTTTGTCGCTCGCAACGATGTAAAAGATCAGACGGGGTTTTGCCTTACCCGGTACCGGTATGCCAGACGTGAACTCATGTTCAGAAACGGCAGATCTTCCGCGAAAGGTCTTGAAAGTTGCATGTCCAGATTCCCATCGCAGGACATACGTCAAGGTGCCTGAGGGCGCCGTAAAAGCGAACACGTTCCCAGGAACGTAGAACGGTTGAATTACATATTGTGTATTGTTCTTATTCGCAGATTCACCCCAGTGACTGACCTCTACGTCCATCTCGCGATAGTGCTGCTCCCCAGCCGAATCCTCGAAGATATACATAGTGAAGACCGCAGCGGGTTCTAAATGAGAGGTATCACGCACAGTTACCGAATACGTGCCGTACCCGAGACTGCGATTTAGGAATATTTCTGCGCACGACCACCTGCCCGATTTCTTCTTGATTTGCATGTGGAGCGCCCCGCTCGCATCGGTCCATGCATTTTCAGGATCGAAGAGGTTGTTCATACCTCCCTTGTCATTCGCAATCGTGCGAACACCCCAATCATAGCCGCTGAATTTAAGCGATCCGGTCGGGGCAAATTGCGGCGTTCCAACGCCCTTCACAATTGTCACGAGAGCAACGGAACCGCCTTGGGTCGGAGCTACATCCATCATGGGTAGCGGATAATAATCGGGCTCCACCAATAATGCAGCATACTCAAATCCCAGATGAGTATCCGTGCTCCAGGTCGAGTCTGCTTTGATGGGAATGAAGGGATGATCAGGCCAGGGCTGCACCCACCAAGGCCCGCTTTGCGCATAAATAACAATCTGCTGCTTTGGTCGAGCGTTTCTTACGCGTCCAGAGATCGTGTCGACTCTCTCTCGTCCACCCTGCGCCGCCGGCGGAATATGGGTGAACTCGATCGAAGGTCCGGAATTGGCTTTATGCGACTGGCAACTGTTCAGCGCAATGCAGAAAACCAGCAGTAGCGATCGCTCCAAGAAAACTGGGACCAACAGTCGCAGTTGCATGTGACTCCACAATAGACTGCCGGATGCGCGAGGTGAGAGGCACCTTGCAGAGTGCTTGGACCGAAATCTTACCGCACTGAGCCCCGGTGTGCACCTTCAACGAGGTCCGACCACTGGCTTTTCGAAGTGACCTAATTAGTCCTGGTCACAGCGAGCCAATTCAATAATCATTCTTGTAGCAGACGATAACGTACATCTCCAAAGACTTCACAATCAAATGGATCGCAGTCTTACCCGAACACCGCTGGTGGCTTGTACCAATCGCTAAGCAATTTTCTGCTGACAGCAAAGAACGACGACCAGACTAGAGTCCGCGTCGTGTTGTATCCGATAATTGAGTTCGTCGCGGCGTTGCCCCTTGGGATGGCCTCACGCTCAGCGGCAACCTCATGAATGACCAACACTGCGTGAGCGACTTCGTGTGTCATTCATCTGTCCGGCTTTGGCTGGTAGGGTGAAACAAAAAGTTGCGCCGCGCGAAGAGTTGTCGGCAGCCCACAAGCGGCCACCATGCGATTCGATAATAGAGCGGCTGATGCGAAGTCCCATGCCGGTGCCGTGAGTCTTGGTGGTAAAAAAGGCGTTAAAGATCTGATCCGCCTGGTGCCGGGGCAGTCCCACGCCGGTATCGCTGACCGACATCATCAGCTCGTTGTTTTCGGCTAGCTGCGACTTGATGATTAGCTCACGCGGCCGATCCACGTCGTGCATCGCATCGACGCCGTTCGCGATGAGGTTCATCAGCACCTGCTGCAATTGCACGCGATCTCCTACGACATGGGGAAGATCTTCCGCCAGCTCTGTTCGGACTGATATGGAGTGTCGCGATGCTTCGTCCTCCAGGAGGACGATCATCTCTCGAACAACTTCGTTTACGTCAACCAACTCCCGTTGCGGAGTGTCCTTTTTGAAGAGCATGCGGATTCGGCTGATGATCTCCGCCGCTCGCGTTCCGTCGTTCACGATCCTAATGGCGGCCGCGCGGGCTTTCTCGAGATTTGGGACCTCGGCCTCCAGCCAGCGGAGACAACTGTTGGCGCTGGTGACCGCAGCCGCGATGGGCTGATTCACTTCATGCGCGAGAGAGGCAGTGAACTCTCCCATGGTGGTCAGCCGGCTGGCGTGCGCGAGATCCGTCTGTGCCTGACGCAGCGCTTCTTCGGCACGTTTGCGTTCCGTTATGTCCCGCCCCAGTTTTGATGCCCCAACCACGCGGCCCGAGGCATCTTTCATCGGGGAAATTGTCAGGGAAACGTCGAGCAGGCTGCCATCCTTGCGCATGCGGACCGTCTCGAAGTGGTCGACCCGCTCGCCTCGCGTGAGCTGCTCAATAATCGTTCTTTCTTCGTCACGACGTTCCGGAGGAATGATCAGTGTGATGTTCTGGCCAACCGCTTCTTCCGCAGCGTAGCCGAACAGCCGTGCTGCGCCCTCATTCCAACTGGTAATGACGCCACTCAGACTTTTGCTCACAATCGCATCGTGCGACGATTCCACAATCGCAGCCAGCAAACAGGTCGCCTGCTCTGCCCGCTTGCGCTCGGTGATGTCCGTGGAGCTACCCACAAATTGCACTAAATCTCCAGATGCGTTCAAAACAGGATGGCCGACGGTGTGGATGTGTCTGACAGAGCCGTCTGGAAGAAGGATTCGGAATTCCACTTCGAATTCCGACTTTTCAGCGATTGCTCGATCGATTGCCACTTGCCACTTAGCTCGATCCTCCGGATGAGTGCGCTGCCGACGTTCTTCAAAAGCCGGCGGGCCATTTTCTGGATCGAAGCCATAAATCCGGTACCATTCCTCGGACAGATGCACGGCGTCTCCCCCCGCTAGCCGCCAGGCCCAACTCCCTGTGTGCGTGAGTCTCTGCGCCTCCGCCAGGTACGCCTCGCTTCGCTGCAGCTTCTCTTCCTGCAGTTCCAAGGTCTGGGCAGCGAATCGCCTATCCACCCAAGACGTCAGTAGAGCCAGTCCGAGTACGACAAAGGTGACGGCGACAATTCCGGCAGTGCCAAGTGTGGAGATGCTTACGGCGCGAGACAGGTCCGCCGGGATGCCCGAGGGCGTGAAACTAGCGGCGGCCATGCCGGTGTAATGCATGACGGGGATCGCAGCACCCATCACGAGGGCTCCGGCTAACTTTTCCCGGCCGATCCCCGTTTTCTCATCTCGGAAGTGAAAGGCAATCCATAGCGCTGCGAAAGAAATCAGAACCGCGAACACGACGGACATGACGACGAGGGAGGAATTAAACTGGCATATAGCCGGTAAACGCATCGCGGCCATGCCGATGTAATGCATACTCGCAATACCCGCACCCATCAGGACACTTCCAGCGACCGCTCGGGAGGCACCCATTTTCTGCCGACTCACCACGTACAGCGCAATGACCGACGCAAGGACGGCCGCAAACAGTGACAGCAGAACGGTCGGCCAATGGTAGGCCACGGGAATCGGCAGGATGAACGCCAGCATCCCAATGTAGTGCATGGACCAAATCCCAGTCCCCATCGCACCGGCTCCGCCCATTAGCCAAAACATACGAGTCCAACCGCCCGCGGCCGTTACGCGAGCTGCGAGATCCAGAGCAGCGTACGACGCAAACATGGCAATCAACACCGAAAGCGCCACGAGCGCGTAGTTGTATGAACCAATCAAGTTCACGGCAGCCATTTGACTCCATCCGGTTGCTACGGGGAACAGTCGACCCCTCTCGATAAGTTCAGCGAGTCCTAGGATACCGCTAGTTGGCTCGGTGAGTAGCGCCCTACGGCAGGAAATTCAGCTCGCTGCTGTGAACACTCTGGCGCTGGACACCGGAAGATGTAAAGAGGGCGAAGCGCCTCAAAGGGACGTTTAAGCCAGGGCCGAGACCAAAGGTGAAGAAACGAGTTTGAAATAGCGGGACGCGCCGGTGCTGATAACACCGGGCGCGCCTTAAACCACAGCAACCTGGATGGAGAATGCGATGGCTGAACGAAAGCCTACCAGAATCGCGTTGTACGCAAGAACTGGCACAATCAATTACGGCCAGGACGTGTCGATGCAAACCCGCGAGCTGCGGCAGTATGCAGAAGCTCGCGGGTGGAAGATTGTTGGCGAATACTCGGATCAAGGAATCAGTGGCGCGAAGGACCGAAGGCCCGACTTAGATCGTCTAATGGTCGATGCGCACAAGCGCCAATTTGACGTGGCGGTTGTTTGGAAGTTCGACCGCTTTGCCCGCAGTGTGTCCCATCTTCTCCGAGCACTGGACACATCCCGTGTTCTTGGAATCGAGTTTGTAAGCCTGTCGGAATCACTCGACACCGCTACGCCCACAGGCCGAATGGTCTTTACGATTCTCGGGGTGTCGCGGAGCTTGAACGCAGCTTGATCGCCGAACGTGTCCGGGCCGGTCTTCAAAACGCCGTTGCCAAAGGCAAGAGGCTCGGTCGGCAACCCCGGTCGATTGTGGACGCCTCAAGGGTTGCTGCTCTGCGCGCACAAGGATTGGGCTGGAAGAAGATTGCTGCGAAACTTAGGGGTAGGAGTTGGAACGCTCTACCGTCTCCAAGAAGACGGTTCCAAAATTCAGGAAAAGGTTATCTGAACCCCTCAACCAATCCAAAAGCTGAATCTCCAGCAAAGGTCACACGGGGACTAGGGTACTAGTAGACTGTACCAACTGATTGTGTACCGAGATGGCGTGATGGATCGGCATATTTCCATTTCACTGTACGAGGCGATTTATTGTAGTGCCGGATGTAGCGCAACAGCTTCCTCTTCAGATCAGAGACGGAAGTGAATACCCCTCGCGCGATGACGTCGCGGTCGATCTTGCTGAACCACAGCTCGACTTGATTCAACCAGGAAGAGTAGGTCGGAGTGAAGTGCAAGTGCACCTTGGGATGCACCGCCAGGAAGTCCTTGACCGGCCTGCTCTTGTACGCAGATTGATTGTCAGCGATCACCTGGATCTCTTTGCCGCGAGGCTGATCGATCACAATGTCGGTCAGGAAGGCGACGAATTCGGCCGAGGTGTGCCGCGCGGTCGTTTTGCCGAGCACTTCGCCGGTCTTGGTGTTGAAGGCGGCGTACAGCGACAAGGTGCCGTGACGAAAGTATTCAAAACCATGCCGTTCGGCGCGTCCCGGGGATAGCGGTAGAACCGGATCCTTACGATCCAGGGCCTGGATGGAGGTCTTTTCATCCACGCTGAATACCGCCGCATGCGCCGGCGGGTTCAGATACAACCCAATAATGTCGGCGGCCTTCTTCTCAAAATCCGGATCGTTCGAGGCCATGTAGCGTTCTATGCGATGCGGCTGAAGTCCGTGCTTACGCCACACCCGTGCCACCATCATGTGGCTGACCTCCAGATGCGCTCCGAGTTTGCGCGTGCTCCAGTGGGTTGCTGCACCCGGCGGTGCCTGTCGAGTGGCCTCCAGAATCCGTGCTTCCAGTTCCGGGGTCAGCACGGTAGCCACTTGCCCCCAATGCCGGCTGTAGAGTCCCGCGATGCGCTGCTCGGTAAATCGTCGGCTCCAACTAGCGACAAAACCCCGGCTGCAGTCGATGCGCTCCGACACTTCATCCCAGGTATGGCCTTCGGCCAGCAGCAAGATCAGCCGTGCCCGTCGGGCATCTTCGGCACGGCCCGTCCGGCTGGTGGCCCGCCGTGTCAATTCCTTAAGCTCCGAATTCGTCAGGGTGATCGCGTCTCTCATGGTGATTATAGTCTATACATGGTTGTTACAGTCAACTAGTACGCACTTAATTGCACAACAATGCCGGCTCATTGCGTCAAGCAACCAACATCGACTCGGTCCATGCACTATCATTCAGGGCGACGTTGAGGTGATTTAGAATCGCTCGAATACACGCGTAGAAATTCCTCACCGTTATTTTCTGTTTGCCTGCAGAGCTTTGGTTGCCGCTGCACAATCGTCAAAGGCTTCTCCGCCCCCAGAATCAATGCTTAGAGACGCAGAAGAAGAAGCGACGAGCGGAGTCCATCTCGGTCCGGGCCAAGGGTCGAGACGCCAACAGATTTTGAACGGAACCAACCTCGCGAACCGCTTGGACGGGTACACTCGGCCTACGGCGACCCTAGGGGAAGAATATTAAAAAAGTTGGTTGGCTTGTATGGGCCAGAGGGGTACGCTGTTCGCCTTGGCCGGGCCCGTAAGCGCTGCGGGTTACCCCTTTGAAGGGCGAAGGGTGAGTTATGAGATATTTTCTTTGTAGCTGGTTTCTTCTAACGGTCAGTCTTTTCCAGAGTTCTGCGGCCACACCCAATCCCTCAGCAAACTCTTCTTATCTTGCCGAGAGCTCTAATCAAAACAGCGGGTCTTCTCAAATCGAAAGCAAGGTGACTATTCCAGGACCGTTGCGCTCTTTCCTGCGTATGGCTGGTATGCGTCAAAGGATTTCACCATCCGAAGTGCTGCCGATCCTGGCGCACAACGTGGTATCCCATGGCTACCGACTCGGCAAACCGACGGAATTTCTGATTTTATTGCGCCGGTATGTTCGCCAGGCGCAAGAGCTTACCTCTCTAGCAGGATTGCAAAAAAGCATCCGGGTGAATAATTGCCAGGAGGCGGAAGCCTTGCTGCAAATCTTGGGATATAGAACCCAAGGGGCGTGCGGGCGCAGCGAAATGTTCCTAGTCGCCTCCGATGCACAGAGAGCGTTTCTCACCATTGATTCGGGCTTTCCGCTGCGCGATCTCGAGGAAGCAATGCAAAGAGGCGCGCCATTCGTGTTTGAGTACGCCGGAACTGCGGTTCCGGTACTGCTCGCGCCTGCAGATTGGACGTCACTAAAGGCCACCGACTCGGGCGGCAGGGACCTACTCGAAAGTCTTTTGTACGACGCGGACGTGGCAAGGCTCTACTGGGCGTTATCCCGAATTGATCCTGAAACCACAGTTATGCTCCAGAAGGATATTGGGCTGGCAAAATTGCTACCGTATGCCTCGGTTTTGGATTTCTATGGGAGCCAAATTTATATTCGCGAGGGCGCTGTCGTCGTTCCGGGCGGGCAAAACGCTGAGAAACAATGGCAAGACCTGGTCGGAGCAAGTCCCAGGATGCCTGCAGTGTTTATCCAGCGGCTATGCAAAAAAGACCGAGGATGGTTAGCGGAGTATTTTGACGCGATAGCCCGAGTCAACCAGAGACAGCAAGAGCATCTGGTTGCGGGCCAACGACTAAAACAGTTCTACGAGGCATTCCAATCGGCGGGAACCTCTTCCTCGGCCGCGTCTAACTCTGTGTTTCGACCGGCACCGGCGTTGCTGGTGCTGGTTACACGCTTGGAGTGGGAAGCCAATGGCGATGCCTACGTGCCAGGTAGCTTAGGAGTCTGGAGCGAAGTAGTTCGCCAGAAGTCGACTTTCAAAACGGTTAATGAATGGGGTAAGCGGTCCAGCCGCTGGCGCCACCCAGATCAATTGTTAGAAGCCATGTTTGCGTTCTCTCGGTTAGACACGGATACGGGACCGCTACAAGCGTATCTTTGTTTGAGTGAATTGGATCACCGCCGGCCACCTGAACGACGGCTGAGCAATCAAACGGTGGCCTTGCTGGCAGAGAAGTTTTCTGCCTTTAGCAATCAATATTTGATCTTCTCGGAATTTCCAGAGCTCACCGATGTTTCGCTCACTCATTTTCTGACGACCGCCGAGGCGCTCGACAAAATCTCCGACAAATCGCTGCGCGGCAACGCCATGGGAACGTTTGAAGCCACAATAGGACTATGGCAAATCCTGGCGAGGCAAGGGCAAATCGATCGGAGCCATCTGAACTCCTCGTGGCAAGAGGTGATTAAGCCATTCGGCAGATTCTCCACATCGGCCCAGCTTTTTACCGCCGGCCGCCGCTCGGTCGAAGAAGTTTTTCGAGCGGCCGGTATCAAAACCAACCTATCACAGGGCCAAATGATTAGTGTTCTGGCTAGTCCCCAGCAAACGACCGCCGAAGGTCAGAAAATGCATCTCGATGTGGCGAACAAGCTTCGCGCCGTACTTGAGGATCAGCGATTGGTTTCTGTGGACGCGTTGTTTGCACTAGATGATGGATTAACAAATCCTGTTCAAGGGGAAACGCGGCGAGCGGCAATGGTCGCACTCGCCGGAGAACTTCGGGAGTTTGAGATGCCTCGGCCGATCTTTACGAATAGCGAAAGAGACCGTTGGGCCACAGGAACCTATAACAACCGGCACACGGAACAACAAATGCGGACCGATCTCGCAAAAGCGTTTAGTTCTACGGCCACTCAAAAGCAACGAGAAGAGGCGCGAGGGCAACTTGCGACATTTTTGCGAGACGCGCTGGTGGGAATGAACTACGCGTACTATGAACCTCCTGGTTCGCAAGTTTTGCACCACAATCCGCTCTTTGTTCGCTCGCATGACTTTTCGGGAGAAACAGTCATAGGGGTAGAACAACTATGGCAGACCCCGGAGCTGTTCGGTGCGGGTTCGCCTGCCGGTGGAGGAGCGCATCTGATCGGTTCGCTTGCGGACTTGCCGTACGTGTTGGCTGAGGCGGAAGAGGATTTCATTGCTCCGGAGCATGTCCAAGCCCTAATTTGGAAACAGTTTGTTCCAGGACTTTTGAGTAGCGCCGTCGTGCCGCGATGGTGGAACGTGAGCCCGAAGGAACTGCACGCAGTTGCGCTATATCAACTGGCCGGAGAGGAGTTACTGAAGTCCTCGATTGAGGATGCAGAATTGCGCGGCAAGGTCATGATGGTTCTCCTTGACCGAATGTCTCCTCAACGTTGGGTTTGGCTCGAGCGTTCAATTCGCATGGGAGCAGTGGAAGAAATGCTAAACGGCATCATGCCAGCCGAGACCTTCTATCTTGCCACGACGTTTCGGCAAATGTTTCCCAGTGAACTGACGGCCAGAAGCGCTGCGGGGCGCGAACTCGAGGCGCTGTCGCGCGAAAATGCGGCCGATGTAAGTACCGAACGATTGTCTCGAGACTTCGGCATTGTCCATCCGGTCTTAGCCCAGAGCTATGCTCGCGAGTTTCTCAATGTCAAACCCTTTCCAGCTTTGAGCGGAAACTATAGCCGCTTGATGGCGGAGTGTTGGGATTCAAGCAATTTGTATTGGGCTCGGCTGGCAGATGAGATGAGTTATTCCCCGGTGCTGTTAAACCGTATAGTTCCCGACCTGACTCGTCGCATGGCAGAGAAGCTCTTCGCTAGTGAATTGGAAGACTGGCCGGCGATACTTGCCGCTTTGCAAGAAACCGGGGAGGAGTTTCGCCAAGGAAAAATCGCCTCCTCCTTGGGACGTACGATAGGTCCTACATCCGAAACAAGTAATGAGGATACGCCATGAGCAAGAAAGAAATCCTTCGTTCGTTGTGGCTCTTACTTATTCTTTGTGCGTGTGTCCATTGCGGCGCCATCGCGCAAGAGCCGGTGAATTCCCATATTCGTGTGGTCGTCGACCTGGTGCAACTGAATGTCGCCGTAACCGATAGCCGGGGGAACTATGTCACTGGACTCAAACCGAGCGACTTCACAGTAATGGAGGACGGAATCCCGCAGAAAATATCCACTTTTGCGGAAGGGAATGAGCCCACTCGCAGATTGACGGATGAACGCCCGGCAGAAACAGAAGCTGCGAATACGAGTGTTCAGGAAGTACAGCCAGCCGGCTACGAGTCCAGCGGTGCCGACGGACACGTGACCGCTCGAGAACTAAGTGCGGTCTCTGCGGGAGCGAACGTTTTTGTATTGTTCGATACCAGCAACTATATGTACCGTGGGTTCGTTTTCGCGCAGGATGCCATATCCGATTTCATTCGCTCCATGGACGGCGCCGACCGAATCGCATTCTATTCCTACAGTCGCGATTTATCGAGATCTGCCCGGCTCACTTCGGATAGATCGTTGGTTCTGCGGGGCGTGCGTGCAACAGTGGCCGGGGACGATGCAGCTCTTTACAACTGTCTGTTACTAACCGTGAAGGACGCAGCACAATTTCCAGGACGCAAAGTCGTCGTTGTTTTCTCGAATGGACCAGATAATGCCAGCCTCATTCCCCCGGAGGATGTGGCGGAGCTAGCTCAATCGACGGGAACAGCAATCTACATGATAAGTACGCAAGAAGCCCAATTAGAGCCGATCTCGACCGCGGTTTTTGAACGCATGACGGCTGCCACCGGAGGGAAAGCGTACTTTGCTAAGAACTGGAAGGACGAACAACAAGCCTTCGCGTCGATCAAAGACGATTTGGCGCATCTCTATTCGCTCAGCTACTATCCCCAACAGAACCCCAACCGGGGGTGGCGCAGGATCACGGTACAATTAACTTCCGGGCGTTTGAAAAAATGTCACCTACGCACGCGCAACGGATATCGCTTGCAGCCTTCCCAACTTTCGTTGGTTGATAATAGAGTAGGAACAAATCCACAGTAATTGCTGCGTGTCAGCGTTCTCCACCGACGTCGACTGGTCCCACGCCCGAGAAAAACCTCGAGCTTTCAAACTCCTGACCACCGCGTTTACCGGACTCTCAGACAGAAGTCGAATGCCGCAAATTTGGTCCGGGAGTACTCTCGTGAAACAGCAACTCTCCTTCCCGCTTTTCTATTTGGACCCAAATAGGGCAGTTTTCCCATCTCCTATGTCCTATCCCTTCGCCGGATTGACCGCTTGTTGAGAGGCCGTTA
>Ga0209275_10000401_pt1 | contig 16734 bp, 12 predicted proteins | sample HubBroMetageREF2_FD_188344 | JGI IMG/M metagenome (GOLD analysis project Ga0209275, IMG submission 188344) | Reference soil microbial communities from the Hubbard Brook experimental Forest, New Hampshire, USA - Hubbard Brook CCASE Soil... | ecosystem: Environmental > Terrestrial > Soil >... | reverse complement strand
CTCCAGCGGTGGCCGGACCTGCGCGAATGAGCACTCCGGCGAGATCGGCCGCTGCGCCGGCCGTCGCGATCGTCGGTGTCGGGGCGGTCGGCGCGGTGTTCGCGGCAGCGCTGCAGGAGGCCGGCCACCCGCCGACCGTGCTTTGCGTCCGCACGCGGCGCAGCCTGGCCGTCGAGGATCCCGCGGGCCGGGTGACCGACCTCACCGCACCCATGGTGGCCAGCCCAGCCGAGGTTCGCGGCCCTGCCGACTGGGTGCTGCTTGCGGTGAAGGCGCACCAGACCGCCGGCGCGGCCGGCTGGCTGCGGAAGCTGGCCGGCCCGGAGACCAGCGTGCTCGTGCTGCAGAACGGAGTGGATCAGGCAGGCCGAGTGGCGCCGTTTGCCGGCCCCGCCACAGTGCTGCCCGCGGTCATCTGGTGCCCGGCAGAGCCAGCCGGGCCCGGGCTGGTTCGCCAGCGTGCCCCGGCGCGGATGCTGGTCGCCGACGACAGTGCCGGGCGCTGCGCGGCGGCGCTGCTGGCCGGCGGGCGCGTGTCCGTGGATCTGACCGCTGATTTCGTGACGGCCGCCTGGCGCAAGCTGTCCATGAACGTGGTCGGGGCGCTGATGGCGCTGTCGGGCCGGACGGGGGAGGTACTGCGGGATGCGGAGGTTGGCCGCCTGGCCGAACGGCTCGCGGCCGAGTGCGTGGCCGTCGGCCGCGCGGAAGGCGCCCAGCTGGACGAGTCGGTCGCGGCCGAGGCGGTGGCCCAGCTTGCTGCGCGCCCGGCTGGAGCCGGGTCGTCCATCCTCACCGACCGGCTGGCTGGCAGGCCACTGGAATGGGAAGCCCGCAATGCAGTCGTGCGGCGGCTCGGCGTGTGTCACGGCATACCGACCCCGGTCAGCGATGTGATCGTGCCCCTGCTCGCCGCCTGCGGGCCACTGCCGGCTGGCTCCGGCAGCCCCGCCGACCGATGAGCCTGTCCCGCGGCTACGTGGTGGCCGCTGCCCGCTGCCCGCGGACAAGCCGGCCGACCTCGGCTCGCAGGTTCACGAACGCCGGAAGTTCCTTGGTGGCGATCTGATCGCGCGGCTGGGGGAGCTGCACGGCCAGGTCGGCGCTTACCCGCCCGGGCGTGCCGGTCATGACGATGACCCGGTCGCCGGTGTACACGCTCTCGTCGATGTCGTGAGTGACCAGCAGGATGGTCATCTCCCGGTCCCGGCGCAGGCTCAGCACGAGGTCTTCCAGATCTTCCCTGGTCTGAGCGTCGACGGAGCCGAACGGCTCGTCCATGAGCAGCAGGACCGGCTCACAGGCGATCGCCCGGGCGATCGCCACCCGCTGCTGCATACCGCCGGAAAGCTGCCAGGGGTACCGGTGCCCGGTGTCGCCCAGCCCGACCGTCTGCAGCGCGTCCTCCGCAGTCCTGCCCCGCTGGGCCCGGCTGGCCTGCGTGCGGACCAGCGGCAGCGCGACGTTGTCGCGGACACTCAGCCACGGGTACAGCGAGCGGGAATAGTCCTGGAACACCACGGCGAGCCCATCCGGCACCGCGGCGTCCACCACCGCGCCGTTCACCCTGATCGTGCCCCGCGTAGGCCGCTGCAGGCCTGCGATGCACCGCAGCACGGTGGACTTGCCGCAGCCGGAGGCGCCAACGATGCTGACGATTTCCCCCTTTTCGGCCTTCAGGCTTATCCCGTCAACGGCCAGGTGCGTGCCGCCGCCTCGCCCGTACGAGTGACTCAGGTCGGTTATCTCTAGCACCGCGATCCGTTCCCTTTGGGTTGCGTCAGCTTGCCAGCCGCCGAGCGCCGCGGTGCCAGGCAAGCACGAAGTGCTCCACGCCAAGGACGGCTGCGTTCAGGACGTATCCGAGGATGCCGAGCAGCACTATCCCCGCCCACAGCGCGGTTAGCTGGTAGCTGCTGCTCGCGTTGTTCATCAGGTACCCGATGCCGTCGGTGCTCCCGGTGAGCTCAGCCACGACCATCAGGACCAGGGCCAGCGAGACGCTGATCCGCAGCCCCGCGAAGAACTTGGGCAGGGCGGCGGGCACGATGAGCTTGATCAGCCGCTGTCTCGCGGTGAGCCGGAACACCCGTGCGGTCTCCACCTGCACGGGATCGACCGTCCGTGCTCCGTCGATCGTGTTGACCAGGATCGGCCAGAGGATCCCGAACGTGATGAACGCGATCTCCATCTGGTCGCCGAGCTTGAACAGCACTATGAACACCGTGACCAGGGCCACCGGCGGCAGCGACCGCCCGAAGTGCAGCAATGGCTCCAGGTAGCCGGAGATGACCGGGGACCGCCCGATCGCGATCCCGGCGGTCAGGCCAACCACGATGGATATCCCGAGGGCGATGCCGACCCGGGCCAGGCTCGGCAGGATGTTGCCGATGGCGCTGGAGGTCAGGGCCAGATGGCGGGCCGACCCGGAGAACCACAGGTGGTACATCTCCGCCACGATCGCTGAGGGCGGCGGGAAGAACGCGCTGTGCCGCCACTCGGCCCACCCCTGCCAGGCCAGCGCCCCGGCCGCGAGCACCACCCAGCGCCAGAGCCAGCGCGTCGTCGCGGCGGCGGCCCTGCTCATCGCCAGACCTCGGATTCCTCGAGGAGAGAGCGGTGCCACGGTATCAAGCGGCGCTCGCCCCAGAGCAGCAGCGCGTTCAGGGCCAAGCCGAGCACGCCCGTCCACAGGGCGGCGGCGAGAACGGGGTTGATGTTGCCCGCCGTGTTCTCGTCCGCGATGAACGCCCCGATCCCGTTGCCGTCGATGCTGCCGGTAAGCACGCCCGTCGCGATGCTCACGATGATCGCGATGGACGACGCGACCCGGATTCCGGTGGCGATGAAGGGTGCGGCGGCGGGCAGGCTGACCCGCCGGATCACCGCGAGGCGCCCGAACCCGAACGCGCGCAGCGTCTGGATTGCCAACGGATCCACGTCGTCCAGGCCGTAGATCGTGTTGAACAGCACCGGCCAGATCGACGCGTACACGACCAGCGTGATGTTCATCCGCTGGCCGGGGCCCAGCACCAGGGCGGCCAGCGGGATGAGCGCGACAGCGGGAATCGGGCGCAGGAACTCGACGATCGCCCTCGTGGCGCTGCGGACGACCGGCACGCTGCCAAGGATCAGGCCGAGAGGCACGCCCGCGGCCACCGTGATGGCCAGGCCCGCCGCCCACGCGCCAAGGGTTGCGGCGGCGTCGGCAAGAAACTGGGTGTTGCCGAGTAAGCCGAACGCCTGGCCGAGCACCGTCGACATCAGCGGCAGCGCCTTGCTGATCACGCCAATTCTGCCGAGCAGTTCCGCGAGGCAAAGGAAGGCCACCACGCCGGCTAGGCCGCGAAACCATACCGAGCGGCGGACTCGCTGCGTTAGCCGCGGCGCCCCGATGTGATCACTCGTCGCCACGTTCCACCCAACTGATGCCAAAACCTTTTCGGATGCTATGTGGCAGAATACCGATGATCGACTTCATTCGACGTTACATCCCGGTATCGCCAGATTGCGAGGGTGCCGTGGAGGACCTGCGGGCCTGGCTTGATTACATGCGGTCGCGCGGTCTCGTCTGTGCGGTACTGGGGGCAGATCCCCACCTCGAGGTTGGCGCCGTCACCGACCTGAATGCCAAGCAGGCCAAGCGGGTGCTGCTCTTCGACGAGATGAAGGGGTACGCGCGCGGCTTCCGCATCCTTACCGGCGCGCTCCTCGATGCCGAGCGGGTCAGCTATACGCTCGGCTGCGGCTGGCAGGGCGACAGCCAACGGCTCGTGCGGGCCCTGCGGTCGCGGCTGCGGAACCCTGCGGAAACCGGAGCGGTGCGCCGGGCCGATGCGGGCAGCATCGGGTCGTTCATGCGCAACGAGCTACGCGGTGCGGACGTGGACTTGTCCATCTTCCCGGCTCCGCAATGGCACGAGCTCGACGGCGGCCGTTACCTCGGCACGTTCGACGCCGTGATAACCCGTGACCCGGACACGGGGTGGGTCAACGTCGGGACGTACCGCATGATGGTGCACGACTCCCGGCGGCTGTGTCTCTTCGTCAACGCCAGCCACCATGCCCGGCTGCATATCGATAAATACCAGCGTCGCGGCGAGCGGGTACCGGTTGCCGTGTCTCTCGGCCATCATCCGGCGCTTGGCGCCCTAGGGGGCATGGAGCTGCCGGCCGGCGTCTCCGAGTACGACGTGCTCGATCAGCTGCATGGAGGCCTGGAGCTCGCTGCGGCGCCGGTGACCGGGCTCCCGGTCCCGGTGGCCAGCGAGATCGTAGTCGAGGGCTACTTGTCCTCCGGCACCGTGCCCGAAGGCCCGTACGGCGAGTTCCTCGGCTATTACGCGGGCGGCAGGATGCAGGTGCCCACCCTCGAGGTGGAAGCCGTCTACTACCGCGACGACCCCATCATCCTCGGCACCTGCGCGGGCATCCCGCCGTACGACTATTCCTACTTTCGCTGCCCCATGCGGTCAGCGATGATCTGGGACGCCCTGGACGACGCCGGGGTGCCAAACGTCGTCGGCGTCTGGTGCCACGAGGCGGGGTACACGCGCGCCTTCAACGTCATTGCCATCGAGCAGGCCTATCTCGGTCACGCCCAGCAGGCGGGCCTCGTGGCAGCGCAGGTCAGGGAAGGCGCATTCGGCGGCAAGTACACCGTGGTGGTCGACGACGACATCGACCCGAGCAACATCGAACAGGTCCTGTGGGCGATCTGCACCCGGACGGATCCGCACGAGTCCATCGAATACATCAGGCATTCGTGGGGCATGGCACTCGATCCCATGGTGGAACGGCCCGAAGGAGGCCGGCTCGACACACTGCCGATGTCGCGCGCGATCATCAACGCGTGTCAGCCTTACCAGCGCCGCGTGCTCGGGCAGTTCCCGCGCTCGGTTACCGTCCCGCCAGAGGTCGCAGCGCGGGTGACCGAGCGCTACCCGCAGATATTCGGCAACCAGGCCTGACGTCAGCTACCGAGCAGCTTGCTCACGTCGAAGGGCCGCTTGAGCTCGCCGAACGTGAGCATGAGGTCGGCCACCTGGCTGAGCTTGACCGGATCCACCGTGGTGGGGAACGTACCGGTTGCCATCACGTCCGCGACCTGCGGCGTAATGTGCAGGCTCGCTGCGAGGGCGCGCTGCAGGTCGGCCGGGTTGGTATCTGCAAGGGTGGCACCCTCGGCAATGGAGGCCGCGAACTCAGCGGCGGTCTTCTTGTTGTTCTTCAGCCACTTCGCGGTGACCGTGTACCCGGATGTCAGCAGGCCCTGGGCGGCTCCCTGGTCGGTGTCGGCGATCACCTCGGCCCCGTACTTCTGCTGGATGTCGGTGCAGTACGGCTCGACGCAATAGGCGGCGTCCACCTGGTGGGAAGCCAGCTCGGCACCCATGTCCGGGAAGCTCAGTATCTTGACCGCCACCTGGGTCGGCTTGATGCCATAGGAGGCGAGCACCGAATCGACGAGCAGCGGTGAGTCCCCGATGGGCGCGTTCTCGGCGATCGTCTTGTGCCTGAGCTGGGCGGGGTTGGTGATGCCTGACCACTTCATCGCCAGGATCTCGTTGACACCGGGGCTGAGCGTGAGCCCGCTCGCCAGCAGCCGGAACGAGCCGCTGCCGCTAACTTCCGCCATGATGAAGCTGGGAAGCTGCCCAGAAGCGATGTTGATGCTGCCCTTTGCCATCTCCGGCAGGATGTCGCTGGTGCTCTGGATGGCCTGGATGGTCACGTGCAGCCCGTGTGCGGCGAAGATGCCGTGCTCCTGGGCGATGTACATCGCCGCGCCGGTCTCCGCGGGCACGGCCCCGACCACCAGATTTGCCTTCTGCCCGCTGCTCGCTGGGCCTGATTTGCTCGGCGAACTGCACGACGCTGCCAGCGTCAGCGCAAGCATGCCCAGGACTGCTATGACCAATTTCCCGCTCGGGGTCCTCATGTTTACTCCTTGGAAGCCGGGATGCCCGGCTCGTCCGGACCCGGCGGCTTCGGCTCACGCTCGGCCGCCGGGCCCGGGGCTACCGCTAAGACTTGGTGAGTGAAGCCACGTTGAAGCTTCCTTTGAGCTCGCCGTACTTGATCATCAGGTTGACTACCTGTTGCAACTTGGCCTGGCTGACGGAGGTGGGGAAGGTCCCGACCGCTACCGAGCCGGCGACCTGCGACGTGATGTGCAGGCTGGCGACGAGTGCCTTGGAGAGGTCGGCACGGTTGCTGTCAGCGATCTTGCTGGCCTCGAGGATCGAGGCCGTGAACGCGGCGGCGGTCTTCGGGTACTTCTTCATCCACGCCGTGGTTGCCGTGTACCCGGCGGTCAGCATGCCCTGCGCGGCACCCTGGTCGGTGTCGGCGACTAGCTGGGCGCCGTACTTGGCCTTGATCGCGGAGCACGTGGGTTCCGTGCAGTAGATGGCGTCAACCTCGTGCTGCGACAGTGCAACGCCCATGTCCGTGAACGGAATGACTTTATGGGTCACCTGGCTCGGGCTGACCCCGGCGTCGGCCAGCACCACGTCGGTCAGCAGGGCTGAGTCTCCGGTTGGTGCGTTGACCGCGAGCGTCTTCCCCTTGAGCTGGCTCGGGCTGGTGATGCCAGAAGACTTCAGTGCGAGGATCTCGTTGACGCCGGGGCTAAGCGTGAGTCCGCTCGCCAGCAGGTGGAACGAGCCGACTCCCTGGGCCTGGGCGGCAATGAACGTCGGAATCTGCCCGGACGCGATGTCGACGCCGCCGGACAGCATGTCGGGGACGATCGTGGTGGTGCTGGTGATGCTCTTCACCGTGACGTGGAGTCCGTGCTTGGCGAAGATGCCCTGCTCCTGCGCGATGAACATGGCGGCGCCGGTCTCCGCGGGCACGGCGCCGACCACAAGGTTCGTCTTCTCCAATCCGCTGCTCGCCGTGGTCGGCGAGCTTGATGAGCTGCCGCACGCTGCGGCCAGCATTAACGGGAACACACCCAAGACGGCCGTTGCGACGAGCTGTCTGGCTCTGGTTTTTCTCATGACGCTCCTTAGCAGGGGTTAAGAACTGGGAATGGCGCGAAAGCTCATCGGGGCACCGGGGCGCGGCATCGTACGCGCGAGCTGTCGCGAGCAGAGTGTCCGATCCGCTGAACTGCAGCGCCGTTTGGCACGCTGTATCGGTAATGGTCGTAAGTCATGGTGATAAGCGATCGAAGCGTAGCTTAAATCAGAGCTCAGAGTCTTATATCAGCAAATGTCGCATCGTGACCATTCTGTAGCTGCCCAGCGCCGGCCTGCGGCCAAGCTCTGTAGCTGCTCAGCGCCGGCCTGCGGCCAAGCCGTGCGCCGTACCTTCAGGCGGGCCGCCCGACGCCGGCCCGAGCTACGTCCGGGTAGCGCCGATCGCTCTGCTGTAGGTTGTTCACGCGACTCCGGGGCGGTAGCTCAGCCGGTCAGAGCAGCGGACTCATAATCCGCCGGTCGTGGGTTCGAGCCCCACCCGCCCCACGGCGGTGACCGCGCTGGCAAGGCCTACGGCGCTTTGGCCATGTATGGGGTACCTTGATACATATTGTCGCTGCTGGCTGACGGGCCGCACGGCTGCCTTCCTGCCAAGGCGGTGGCCCTCAGGAGAAGGCCGGAGTAGTGTGCATGCGCCATAGCATGTGATGGCGTCAAGCAAGAGAGTTGCGGGAGTGCCGCAGGAGCCGCTCCCCTAAGTGCCGAGGCCGGTACCACTCAAACTAAATCTCCAGCCAGCATCGATTACATGTCCGTATCCGTTTTGTGCGGCTAGGGTTGCTCTAAGCTCTCCTGTGCTGTGGCGACCTACCCGGGAAGGAGGACGGATGCCGTCCGACTCCTTGTCTGGCATGTCGGCATGTGTTCCGAGGATTTCCCAACGCCGCGAGGTGAGGGCGTAGTGCGCACACGTCCGACCGACCAGTCCGGCGCCGGGTCTGCACCCGCCGTCGATCAGGCGCCCGAGCCGCCTGAAGCTGCCGGTGCGCAGGGCGGCCCCAGGGAAGACGGGGAGCGCAGCGCAGCCGGAAGGGGATCGCGCTTCGCGCTCCGCAACTGGCGGGTGAGCTGGCGGCTTATCGCACTGATCGCGATCCCGACCGTCACGGCCATGGCCTTCGGCTTGGTCCGTATCCAGGAAGCCATGAAGAGCGCCGCCTCGGACCAGCGGGTGGAGCAGATGGCGAGCCTGGGCAGCGCCGTTACCCACCTCGCTTTCGCGATGGAGGATGAGCGCGACGGCCTTGCCGGTTACATCGCGATGGGCAGGAAGGCTGGCCAGCACACGCCGACCGGAGCTCCGACGTCGGCTCTGAGCGCGGACTATGCACGGACCAATGCTGCAGCAGCCCAGGTAACGAGCCTTGCCAGCGGGATCACCGGCAACGCCGCCTTTCCCCCCCAGGTGCAGAGTGATTTGTCTGCCGTGCTGGACCGGGTCACCGACTTGCCGCACTACCGCTCCGCTGCCGTCCAAAGCCTGGCTCCCTCGCTGAACATCGTCGGCGACTACTCCGACGCGATCGCGGACATGTTCACGCTCAATGACCAGATCGCGCAGGGCAGCAGCGATGCCACGCTGGCCAACACCGTCCGTTCCCTCGGTGCGCTGTCCCGGACCGAGGACGAGGCGTCGCAGCAGCGCGGAATCCTGTACGCGGCGCTGCTCGACAGGCAGTTCGAGCCCGGCGGCGCGGGCGACCTGTCCAGCGCGCTGGCGGCCCAGCAGGCGGAACTCGAGGAGTTCCAGAGCGCGGCGAGCATCGGCGAGCAGCAGATCTACAGCAACACGGTGGCCGGGCCGGCGGTCGATACTGCACAGGAAATGGAGAAACAGGCGATCGCCAGCGGTGGCAGCGGCGGCAGCCTCCTGGTGCAGGTGCCATCCGGCTCGCCGCGGTCGGCCACCGCGGCGGCCGTATGGAACAGCGATATGACCGCCACCTTGACGGACATGCGCAAGGTGGAGCAAGGCCTGGTCAAATCGATCATCGGGCAGAGCCAGTCGCAGCACAGTGCGCTCACGCGGACCGCCGTGGAGACGGGTATCGAGGTTCTGGCCGTCCTGATCGTGGTCCTCATGATCACCATCATCGTGGCCAGGTCCATGGTCCGGCCACTGCGGAAGCTGCGGACGGGAGCCCTCGAGGTGGCCGGGCTCCGCCTACCCGATGCGGTGCGCCGGATGAGCGAGACCGACGGCGAGGGCGTATCGCTCGAGGTGGACCCGATCGACGTCAACTCCTCGGACGAGATCGGTGAGGTGGCGCGGGCGTTTGATCAGGTGCACCGGGAGGCGCTGCGGCTGGCGGCGAACGAGGCCGCGCTGCGCGGGAACGTCAACGCGATGTTCGTGAACCTCTCCCGCCGCAGCCAGTCGCTCGTAGAGCGGCAGATCCGCCTGATCGACGATCTCGAGCAGGGCGAGCAGGATCCGGAACGCCTGTCGAGCCTGTTCCAGATGGACCACCTGGCCACCCGCATGCGCCGCAACTCGGAGAACCTGCTGGTGCTCGCGGGGCATGACGAGTCGAGGCGCTGGAACCAGCCGGTGGCGCTCGTGGACGTGCTCCGAGCGGCCCTGTCCGAGATCGAGCAGTACGAGCGGGTCACCCTGAACGTGCAGCCGGGCATCGCGGTCCGCGGACAGGCGGTCAGCGACGTCGTGCACCTGACCGCCGAGCTGGTGGAGAACGCCACCTCGTTCTCGGCCGCCGACACGCCGGTCACGATCGCTGGCCACCTGCTCAGCAGCGGGGGAGTGCTGCTGGAGATCACCGACCAGGGTGTCGGCATGGGGGCAGAAGAGATGGCGCACGCCAACTGGCGGCTGGACAACCCGCCGGTGGTGGACGTCGCGGTCTCGCGTCGCATGGGCCTGTTCGTGGTCGCCCGGCTGGCGGCCAGGCACGGCATCAGGGTCCGGCTACGCCCCGCAGCCTCCGGCGGCCTCATTGCCCTGGTCTGGCTGCCCGACGAGACGATCATGCACGAGACCCCGGATGGCACCCCAGGCATGCGCCGGGACTCGGTGTCCGAACCCGCGGTCGGGCCGTTCGCCGACGGAGCGTTCGCCGGAGTCGGTGCCGGGACGAATGGCGGCTCGACCAGCATCTGGGGAGACGACGGGCGCTCGATCGCCGAGCAAGAGGTCAACGCGGCGAGGACGCCGAGGTTCGCCCCGCTGCGGGCGGACGCCGAGGACACCGGCGGCCTTAGTGCCCTCGGCCCGAAGCGAATTCCAGGTGCCGGGCCGAGGCCAGGTGGCTGGGCAACGACCGGGCCGATACCCGTCTTCCGTACCGTGCCACGGCCGGCCGACGGCGAGCCTGAGCCGGGGATGACGGCGCCCCAGCCCCTGGTGACCGGACCTCAGTCGTTCGTGACCGGGCAGCAGCCACCGGCGACCGGGCCGCAGCCTGAGTTCGGGCCGGAGGCAGAGTTCGAGGCGGAGACGGCGAAGCCGGACTCGCCCGCCGCTGCTACGCCCGCTGCCTTCGACTTCGGCGGCGGATCGGTCCCGGGCGGCGGCAACGGCTCTGATTCGTCGCTGACCACCCCATACACCGTTCTCGGCGCGCCCGCGAGCCTCGACACCGCCTCATCCCTCGGCGGGGTGATCGTTCCGCCCGCTAACGGGACCGGCGACGAGCACCGGCTGCCGATATTCGAGGCGGTGGAGTCAGACTGGTTCCGTAGGGGCCGGCCGGCCGTCAGCAGGTCGACCGCCGAGCAGGAGCCAGAGCAGAGCAACGGATGGGCTACCTCTCCGGCCGACGAGGGCTGGCGCGCTGCCCAGGCCGTAAGTGCCCCGTCGTCGAGCGGCGTGACATCCGCCGGGCTCCCGAAGCGGGTACCGCAGGCAAATCTCGTCCCGGGAGCCGCTGGCTCGGTTGCCGGGTCATCTCCGGCGACGACACCGTCCAGGTCGGCGGCTGCGACGCGGGAGCGTTTCGCTAGTTTCCAGCGGGGCGTTAGGGAGGGCCGCGCCGCTGCGGGCCAGGCCGAGTCCGACGATGGAGAGGATGAGGGAACAGCATGAGGTGGCATGGGCTCGTTGTTGCGGTCATTCTTAGGGCTGGTGGCTAGTGGCGGTCGTGGTTAGTAGGAAGGAGCGTTCGTGAGTCCGCTTGTGCGTCCAGCTCAGGACCTGAACTGGCTGATCACGAACTTCGTGGAACGTGTGGCTTCGGTCGCACACGCGATCGTGGTGTCGTCGGACGGGTTGCCGATGGCATATTCGCAGGGCTTCCCGGCCGATCGGGTAGATCAGCTTGCAGCAGTGACATCTGGGCTGACCAGCCTGACCCAGGGAGCCTCCCGGGTCTTTGAGGGTGGTGCAGTCACCCAGACGGTTGTCGAAATGCAGCGAGGGCTGCTGGTCGTCATGGCGATCAGCGATGGATCCAGCCTCGCCGTGCTGGCGGCCGCGGATTGCGACATGGGGCTAGTGGCGTACGAAATGGCGCTGCTGGTCGAGCGCGTGGGCAGTGCGCTGACACCAGAGGTGCGCGGTGCTCAGCCGCCTGGGTGGCGGGAGGATGGCAGACTGTGACAGGAGATGCCGGTGTCGTTCCCGGGCCGGGATGACCGGGCGCCCGCTGGCGGCAGATACGGACCACGACCGGGAAACGGAAATGGTACGCCGAATTCGGCTGGCGCACCTTCCCGGTCGGTATTCGGTCCTGCGGTAGTCGGCTTCGGCGCTAGCGGCCCTGGCGGGAGCGGACCCACCGGAGCGGGCCAGCGCGATCCGCGCCTGGGGCGGGCGGGGGACGGCGCTGGGAGGTCGCTGGTCCGGCCGTATGCGGTGACGGGGGGCCGGACCAGGCCGCGTACGCAGCTTGAGATCGAGGCGATGGTCGCGGCCGCGCATTATGAGGCTCGGGATTTGTCGGTGCTGAGCCCGGAGTGTCAGGCGATTTTGGGGTTTTGCCGGGATTGGCGGTCGGTGGCGGAGATCTCGGCGGTGCTGCGGATGCCGCTCGGGGTGGCCCGGATCTTGATCGCTGATATGGCGGTGGAGGGGCTGGTGCGGATCCACCAGCTGGATCACGCTCAAGGTCGCCCGGACCTTAACTTGCTAGAGAGGGTGCTCAGTGGACTTCGCAAGCTCTAACGCGGTCTCCGGCGTGGCGGCTGACGCTGCCATGACGTCGGTGAAGATCGTTGTGGCTGGTGGGTTCGGCGTTGGGAAGACCACTTTTGTCGGGTCGGTGTCTGAGATTACGCCGCTGACGACGGAAGCGGTGATGACGTCGGCGAGCGAGAACCTGGACGACCTGTCGCACACCCCGGACAAGAGCACCACGACGGTGGCGATGGACTTCGGCCGGGTTACGCTCGACGCCGGGCTGATCTTGTACCTGTTCGGCACGCCGGGCCAGCACCGGTTCTGGTTCATGTGGGACGACCTGATCCACGGCGCCATCGGGGCGGTGGTGCTGGTGGATACCCGCAGGCTCGCTGATTCTTTCCCCGCGGTCGACTACTTCGAGTCGGCTGGGCTGCCGTTCATCGTGGCGGTGAACGGCTTCCACGGTGATTTCCCGCATGAGATGGTCGACGTGCAGGAAGCGCTGTCGGTCAGCCCGCACGTGCCGGTCGTGCAGTGTGACGCACGCGATCGCCGGTCAACCAAGTCCACGCTGATCTCGCTGGTCGAGCACGCGATGGCGATGCAGCTCAGCCCGCGCTAGGCCAGCTGAAGCTCAGCCCGTTCTGGGTCACCAGACCAAGCGCCGTAAGCTGGCCCGCTTAGGTCACTTGACCAGGAGGCTCTGAACCTCGACCGGGCTTATGATCATTCCCGAGTCATACATGAGCTCCGCGATCCGCTCTATCTGACCCACGTTCAGGAACGACGGATACTGCCCGATGTTGACCAGGTCGGCGTAGAGCAAGCTCATGTCCTCGCCGCGCAGCACGGACTGGACGTTGCTGCGCATCCCCGAGTCGGACTCGGCCGTCGTCAGCGCGGTCTGGAAGGCCTGAAGCGCGGCGGTGTGCTGGCCGGCATAGGACACGGTGCTGAAGTAGCCGGACAGAGGCAGGTTGGCCGTCACGCCGCTGCAGGCGTCCAGCACTTCCTGCGCGCCTAGCTGAGTCTCCGCCTCAATGATCAACGGGTCGGTGGCGACGATCGCGTTTACCTGATGATCTTTCAGCGCGGTGATCAGCTTATTCTCTGGCATCTCATCCCAGGCGATGCCCGCCGGGTTTACCCCTTCGGTCTGCAGGACCGTCTCGGTAGCCAGCGTGTCCATGCTGTAAGGGAAGGTGTTCGAGAACGGGGCAACCTGTGCCTCTGGCGTGCCCACGGTCTTGCCCGCCAGTTGTCCCGGCGAGTTGATGCCCGAGGAAGGCAGGGCGAGCACCTGCATGGTGCCGGCCGAGGCGTCATAGCCGTCGGCGACCAGTTTCAGCTGCGCCCCGCGGTTGGCGATCCCAAAGAAGAAGGACGTGTAGTCGCCCTCGGCGACGTCGACCTTGCCGTGTGTCAGTGCGTTATAGGCGTCGAGGACAGACGCGTAGTCCCTGATCGTCACGCTGACGCCTTGCTGCTTGAAGAGCCCCTGCTGGCCGGCGACCTGCAGCGGCACGGTGTCGATGCCGGGTACCACGGCCACCGTCAGCGTCTGGCCGGACGGCAGGACGGCACCCGACGATGTGCCGGGCACGTGACAGCCCGCGGCGGCCAGCGCCAGGGACATCGCGGCTAGGGGGATGCTCGACCGGCGCAGCAGGCGACCGATGGTCACGGAGCGCGCTCGGGTCCGGGCAAGCTGCACGTGACTGCCTCTGTTCCTTGTGTGCAAGCTGTTGTTCGTGTACAAACCATTCGCTGATGGAGCATAAGCCATTCTTGGGTCACAGCGTGAGCGACCGCGATACTCTGCTCATGGTCAGCGTAGACGTGCCGAAAGCCATTATGGATAGCTTTCCAAGTTATAGCTGCTTAAGAGGGGTACTCGCTATGTCGGTTCCGGGAGGCCCCGGCCTCGGTGGCGTCCGGCCGCTTCCGCTATGAAGAGTCGGGAAGCCCTACGTCAAGGGCGCAAGAGCGCAGACTGGCTAGCCCGCCGGACGATCCGCCGATCCGCCGCCCCGAGCCAGGATCCAGCTGGCGGCAGGCCGGCCGCCGATCACCCGGCTTCGGGTGGCCACCGGAGGCCCGACCACGGGCCGGAGGATCAGCCCGCCGCCGGCGGATCGCGCCCGACGATCAGGGGCCGCCGTCTTTCCCTGAGGGACTGGCGAGTGCGCTCGCGCCTGCTGCTGCTGATCGCGGTGCCGGTGCTCGTAGCCGTCGTGTTCGGCGGCGTCGCCATCGTCTCCTCGTTGCGCACCGCGCAGAGCTACCAGCAGGTACAGCGGCTGGCCGTGCTGGCTGGCGATGCCACCAACCTGGCCGAGGACCTGCAGAACGAGCGTGAGGACACCGTCCAGTTCATCGCTGCGGGCGGCGAAGGCGGCCGCGTGAGCTCGCTCGCGCCAGCCACCCCGGGAGACACCGCCCCGGGAGACGCACAGAATAAGGTTGCCGCGGCCGACACACTGGCGCTGCTGCAGTCGGACTACAGGACCTCCCAACGAGCCGAAGACCAGGTCAGCAGCCTGGCAGCCACCATCGGCGGCTCCTATCCTGCGCTGGCGCAAACGCAGGCCGAGGCTGCGATCACCGTGATCGGTGATCTTTCGGCGCTGCGGACGGCTTCGACGACCACCAGGCTCCCCGTCCTGACGGTGATCAACAACTACGACACCATCATCACGCAGCTCCTCGCCCTGGAAGACGAGGTCTCGGCGGGCAGCAAGGACGCGTCGCTGGCCGATACCGTGCAGGTGACCAGCCTCATCTCGAGCATGAAAGAGGAGGCGTCGGAGCAGCAGGCGATCGTGACCTCGGCGCTCCGGCCGAACCAGCAGGGAGCCGGCCAGCTCAGCAGCGAATCGCTGACCGTGCTCAATGAGGAGTCGGCGGAACAGACGGCGAACCTGTCCGCCTTCGACCTCACCGCGACCGCCGCTCAGCGGCAGCTCTACAACACCGAGCTGTCCTCGGCGCTCGCTGCCGAGGCGCAGCAGGAACTGCAGCAGGCATCCTCGCAGCTGGCGAGCAACACGACCTCCGCACAGGACCCCACGTTCGTGGTCGCGACCGGCAACGCCTCGTACATCACCAGCGCCCTGGGCGCGGTCGAGCGGCAGCTGATGTCCTCGGTCATCGACCAAAGCGGGTCGCTGCGCGACGGCGCGACAGCGACGGCACTGGTCGAGGGCGCCGGAGTACTCCTGCTCCTGATCCTGGCGCTGATCCTGATCGCGCTCGTCGGCCGGTCCATGATCGGGCCGCTGCGAAGGCTGCGGGCTGGCGCCCTGGAGATCGCCGGAGTACGGCTTCCGGAAACGGTCCGCTTGATGGCCGAGACCGACGGCGAGGGCGTCTCGCTGGACGTTGAACCGATCGACGTCGATTCCGCCGACGAGATCGGTGAGGTGGCGCGGGCGTTTGATCAGGTGCACCGGGAGGCGCTGCGGCTGGCGGCGAACGAGGCCGCGCTGCGCGGGAACGTCAACGCGATGTTCGTGAACCTCTCCCGCCGCAGCCAGTCGCTCGTAGAGCGGCAGATCCGCCTGATCGACAGCCTCGAGCAGGGCGAGCAGGACTCCAAGCGGCTCGCGAGCCTCTTCCAGATGGACCACCTGGCCACCCGCATGCGCCGCAACTCGGAGAACCTGCTGGTGCTCGCCGGCCAGGACCTCTCCCGGCGGTGGAACCGGCCGGTGGCGCTCGTGGACGTGCTCCGGGCGGCTCTGTCCGAGATCGAGCGTTACGAGCGGGTCACCCTGAACGTGCAGCCGGGCATCGCCGTGCGCGCCCAGGCGGTCAGCGACGTCGTGCACCTGACCGCCGAGCTGGTGGAGAACGCCACGTCGTTCTCGGCCGCGGACTCGCCGGTCACGATCGCTGGCCACCTGCTCGGCAGCGGGGGAGCGCTGCTGGAGATCGCCGACCAGGGCGTCGGCATGGAGGCGGACGAGATGGCGCACGCCAACTGGCGGCTGGACAACCCGCCGGTGGTGGACGTCGCGGTCTCGCGTCGCATGGGCCTGTTCGTGGTCGCCCGGCTGGCGGCCAGGCACGGCATCAGGGTCCGGTTGCGCCATGCGGACAGCGGCGGCCTCGTCGCTCTGGTCTGGCTGCCAGATGAGGCGATCACCCGGGAGAGCCAGACCGGGCCGATGCCCCGGCGCAGGCCGGCCGATTCCGACCACTCAGGGTCATGGCCGGTGATGGACGGGGCATCCGCGACCACCGGCGAACACGACATCGGCCTCGCTCGAAGGCCCAGGTTCGCGCAGCTGCGTACCGATGGGGACATGGCGAACTCGGGGCCGATGCCCCTGAGCGGGCCGCTCTCACGCCCGGAGTCCATGTGGGCGACGACGACCGGGCCGCTGCCCGCATTCGGGGACAGCAGCGCGCCAATCGCTGAGCCCGAGATAGGCCAGCGCGCTCCCGAGGACGAGACGTTCGCCGAGGGCCGCGACGTGGCCCAGTCTTTCGGTTCGCCGAACGTGTCTGGCCCGCTCAGTTCTCCCACCGGCGCTGGTCCGCTCGGCCCGCCGAGCGTGTCCGGCCCGTTCAATCCGCCGAGCGTGTCCGGCCCGTTCAATCCGCCGAGCGTGTCCGGCCCGTTCAATCCGCCGAGCGTGTCCGGCCCGTTCAATCCGCCGAGCG
>Ga0209275_10000398_pt1 | contig 16763 bp, 11 predicted proteins | sample HubBroMetageREF2_FD_188344 | JGI IMG/M metagenome (GOLD analysis project Ga0209275, IMG submission 188344) | Reference soil microbial communities from the Hubbard Brook experimental Forest, New Hampshire, USA - Hubbard Brook CCASE Soil... | ecosystem: Environmental > Terrestrial > Soil >... | reverse complement strand
TTCCGAAGATGTAATCGGCTACGAAGATCTTGACGACTACGGCGGATGGCGTCCCGTTCCCGAATACGGCACCGTTTGGTTCCCTCATGTTTCCGTGGTTGGCTGGGCTCCGTATCGCTACGGACATTGGGCTTACATCGCACCTTGGGGATGGACTTGGGTTGACGATGCGCCTTGGGGCTTTGCTCCCTTCCACTATGGCCGCTGGGTCGTTGCTGGTGGTGCGTGGGGCTGGGTGCCATGCCCGCCTCCCGTCGTCGCCGTCGCTTATGTCCGTCCCGTCTATGCGCCTGCGCTCGTCGCGTGGGTTGGTGGACCTCACTTCGCTGTTGGCGTTGGTGTCGGTGGCGGATTTGCCGCTGGCGTGAATGTCGGTTGGTTCCCGCTGGGTCCGCGCGAAGTCTATGTGCCCTCGTATCCAGTGAGCCGCACCTATGTCAACAACGTCAACATCTCGAATACCACCGTCAATCAAACTGTGGTCAACAATTATTACAACACCACCGTTGTCAACAAAAACGTCACCGTGAATAACGTGAAGTACGTGAACCAGGGCGTGCCCGGTGCCGTCACTGCCACCTCCGGACAGAATTTTTCTTCTGCTCAGCCCGTCGCTCGCAATATGGTCGCGGTAAACCAGCGTGAAGTCGCGTCCGCCCCGGTGGCTGTTGCTGCACCCGCTGTGGCGCCTCCCAAGCAAGCGGTTCTCGGGGCTGGAGTTGCCACTAACGTGCGTCCGCCTGCTTCCTTTGCGACACGCGCTGTCGTTGCCAAAGCCACGCCGCCACCACCGCCGCCAACCTTTGCCAAGCAGCAATCTGCGATTCAGGCCAATCAAGGTCGGCCCATTTCCATGGCACAAGCGCATCAGCTACAACCAGAAGTGACCCACGCCAATGTGGCCCCAGTTCGCATCGCTCCACCGGCTACCCACGCCGTTGCGAATGGCAACAACAATCGCAACTTCCCTCAAGCCACCAACACCCAGGTTCAACCCAACAACAATCGCCCCAACAATCCTGGTGGCAATACCAACGCTGCGGTTCCCAATAATCCCAACCGCCCGCAGAATACCAATCCAAGCAATCCGCCGGCGAACGTTCGAAATTCAAACGACCGTCCTCCCAATGCGCACCCCGTTAACAACAATCCGCAAATGGAGCAGAAACACACTGATCAAATCCAACAGCTCCAGCAGAAGCAGGATTCTGAATATCAGAAACTGCAACAACAGCACAATGCGGAGCAACAAAAGCTGCAACAGCAACACGCCGACGAAGTGAAGCAGCAGCAAGCTCAGCAAAAGCAGGAAGAACAACTTCAACAGCTCGAGCAAAAACACGAGCAGCAACGCCAGGTGCTCCAACAGAAGCAACAGACCGAGCACGCCAAGACTCCTCCTCCAGCTCAGCAATCCAAGCCCAAGGGAGAGGACAAGCCTCACAAATAAGCTGTTCCGATTCGCTCTGAAACTTTCGGGCGCCAGCTACTCGGTTGGCGCCTTTTCTTTTCCTGCTTTCGCTCCTCACCTGCCCCTGTGCTATCTTCGAAAGTTCTCTATGGCCACATCTTCGTTGACGCCGCAACATTTTCGTCGAGTCATGGGCAGCTTTGCTACTGGTATAACTGTTATCACCGTCGAACGCGAACCTGGCCAGGTTCACGGCATGACCGCCAACTCCTTCACCTCCGTCTCGCTCGATCCACTGCTGGTGCTCATCTGCGTGGATCACAACGCCCGCCTGCTTTCCTATCTCAAAACCCAGCGTCGTTTCGCCGTCAACATTTTGCAATCCACGCAGCGGCCTATCTCTGAATATTTCGCCAAGCCGCAGCAGGATCCTGCTCTCGAAGCGCAACTCGGCGTCCGCTTTCAATGGTCTTCCAGCGGTATTCCGCTTCTTGCCGGCACCCTGGCACAAATCGCCTGTAACGTTATCGCCGAACACGAAGCGGGCGATCACACTATTTTTATTGGTGAAGTGGAAAGTCTGGATTCAAATGAAGGCGAACCGCTGCTCTATTATCGCGGCCACTATCGTGGTTTGCAGGAAACTTAAACTTAGCGCTCGGAATTTCCGCTAGGCCGCGTGGATTCCGCCGAATCGCCCAACTCTTTACGATGGCTCTTTACTTCGCGCAGCGCATAAATCGGCTTGTTCTGCGATTCATAATATGTACGCGCGCTGATCTCGCCAAGCAACCCCATCGATACAAACTGAATGCCGCTCACGAAAAGTGCTATCGACAGTAGCAGCAGCGGACCGTGCTCGGTCATCAGGTTCTGGTGCCAAAAGATTTTCTGCGCCAGCAGGATCGTGCCCAGTATCGTCCCGGCACCCGCGCCCGCAAGTCCCAGCATCCCAAAAAACTGCAACGGCCGCGTTGAATAATCCAGCAGAAACTTCACGATAATCAGATCAAAGAACACCCGGATGCTGCGCCCAATCCCGTAATTCGATTGCCCGCTCTTGCGCTCTGGATTCGATATCGGCACTTCCGCAATGCGCGCCCCGGTTGAACTGGCCAGCGCTGGAATGAACCGGTGCAACTCTCCATACAACTGAATCTCCTGCAGAATTTCGCGCCGGTACGCCTTGAATGTCGTCCCAAAATCATGCAGGTCAATTCCCGAAAGCTTGGCCATCATCCAGTTGGCAATCCGGCTCGGCACCTGCCGCATCAACCAGTGATCTTTTCTCTGATACCGCCAGCCGCTGACCAAATCGTAGCCTTCTTCAATCTTCTCGATGAACAGCGGAATCTCTTCGGGATCGTGCTGCAGATCTCCATCCATCGAAATAACAATTTCGCCGCGTGCAAAGTCAAAGCCCGCCTTCAACGCCGGGGTCTGCCCAAAATTACGCCGCAGCCGCACCACATTCACGCGCCGGTCGTGTTCATAAATTTCCGAAAGCACTTTGTAGGTGTTGTCTTTGCTTCCGTCATCGACAAACACCATCTCGTATGGCTCGCCGATCGAGTCCATCACTTCGGTAATCTTCATGTACAGCGTGGGAATGTTTTCCTGTTCGTTGAAGAACGGGACCACGATCGAATAGTGAATAGGCGTCTCACTTCGCATACGAAACTTTACTGCCTTTCCTGGATTTCCAACTTGGCGCTCTCGTGGCGCCTCGCTCGTTCGCCAACCTGACCTGGCCTTACCCTTACTTAAGATGCGTAATTCGCAGCCCGCGAACGCCCGCTTACGCGCCTTCCCCCATAAGTTTGTAGTTTATCAGGCGAATCCCTCGAGTGGCGACTACTTTTCTAACCCGTTCGTCGGTCAGTATCGCCAACTCCGTCTGCCGTGAATCCTGTAGGCGCGTCGCCGACTTCTTCAACTCCTCGTCTACATACCCCGGGTGGCACATCAACTCCGTCGTCCCATCCGGCAGCTTTTCCAGCAGACATTCCACCCCTTCTCGAGTCATCACGCCGGTCTGCGCAATCCCACAGAAGTAATCCGCCGTCGCAATGCCGCAGCGCTCCGCCATCTCTTTCGCGTCCCGCGCCAGCATCTTCAATCCTCGCGCCTGCACCCCCTGCTTCAGCATCACGCCGCTTTGCTGCTCACCTCCCGTCGAGAGCGCTGCCCGCAAAGTCGATTCCTCGTGCGCCACTCGGATGGAACGTATCCCATGTTTCTTCGCCAGTCTTAGCGCTATGTCAAACAAACCCGGCAGCATCTGCACATGCTTGTGCCCATCCAGGTGCGTCGGCGCGATTCCAGCCTCCTTCACCTTACGTATCTGCGCGTCCCATTCCTTCTCCACTTCGCGCAGTGGCAAGTTCCGCCGCGCCAGCCGCATCAACAGGCTCTCCGGCCCTCCTTCAAACTCGCCCTTTTGATTCGTCACCCCGCGCACATCGTCTGCCTTCGCCGTCGGCTTCCCATCACTCAAATTCAGGTGTACGCCAACTCCCAGTTCGGGATTGTCCCGCGCCACCTGCAGCGCCTCTTCGAACGCACGCCCGTTCGCCAGCAGGGAAGTACTCGTTACCAATCCCTTCCGATGGGCTTCCGCGATCCCCCGCGTTACCCCCGCCGTCCAGCCCAAATCATCCGCATTTACGATGAGATTTTTCACGATCCCGCTTCCGCCTGTCCGTCGGGACAGCTACTCTTTCGCCTGCTACGTCGCATTCGTACCATTGACCGTTTTTGCATCCTAACTCTAGCATGCCCATGTGAGGTCAGAATGCCCGTTAACCTTCGCGAATTGAAGGAAATAGGTTCACGCTATAGCGACAAGCGTCGCGGCCGTCGCATGAACTCCCGCGTTCACATTCGTTTAGAGTGGGAAAACGCCGGTTCCAAGCGCCTCTCCGAAGAGGCTCACACCCGCGTCGTCAATCCTTACGGCTGCATGGTCATCCTCTCCAACAATCTCGAACTCGACCAGCGCCTGGCCCTCACCAATCTTGCTACACAAACCAGCAATGCCGCGGTCATCGTCTGGAAAGGGAACCCGCAATCCGACGGTTGGGAATACGGCGTCGAACTTGTCGCGCCGGATATGGATTTCTGGGGATTAGAACTGTGAACCCTCCACAAAAGCCCGTCCTCCCGCAGAAGCCGGGAATTGCTGCCGCCAATCCGGCGCAGCAGGTCAAGCGTAGCGCCACGGCCGTTCGTCCTCAGACCAACGAAGAACGCCGACGCGCACAGCGTGTGCTCTTAAAGATGCCGGTATTGGTTCACTTGCCCGGCAAAGCCAACCCGCTGCACGGCTTCACCCACACCGTAAGCGCCAGCGGTGCCATGATCATTTTGCCCGAAGGCCTTTCCCAGGGCACCAAGCTCGTCATCGAAAATACCAAGACGCAAAAAAAAGTCGAGGCCCACGTGGTTCGGCCTCCTCAGATGAACTCCGAAGGCTCCCTGGTGCCCGTCGAGTTCATCGCCCCATCGCCGCAGTTCTGGAATATCTTCTTCCCTCCAGCCACTGCCTAAGCCAACTCCTCTCGTCACAAAGTGTCGCTGCCGCTAGCAACGCGAACAATTTTCCGCTACAACTTTGAGCAAAAAAAAGGCGCCCCGAGAGAGGAGCGCCTTTTGTCAATTCTGCTTTCCGCTTATTTAGTGATCGTGATCGAAATGCTTCCGTTAGACGCCGCGTAGTTCGTGTCGCCGCTGTACACCGCGTTGATCGTTCGTGTGCCCGGGCCGCTCCCGCTACTGCCTCCACCACCGCTGGTGTTCGAACTTCCGCCGCAGCCCGCGATTCCAACTGCCAGCAATGCGAAGCCAACTAGTCCCGCATACGCATAGGCTCGTCGCCGTGATTCCGGCATCCACCGCATTCCCACCAGATACAACGCTGCGCACAACGCCACAATCGCCAGTGGCACTGCAGGCATCCACGGCACTCCCGGCTTAGCCGTTGGTGGCGGATAAAGCGCCGAAATTGCCGTCGTAATTGTTGCCACGCAGTATGCTGTTCCACCTTGTATTGTCGTGCCCGCAGGCGGACTGGTATTCGCCGCGCCCGATGTTGGCGTGCACGTTACGGCTGCTCCCAAACTGGTGCTCCCATTCGAGAACTGGATCGTTCCCGTTGGTCCGGCCCCGTTGCTGGTCGTCACTTCATATGCCGCCAGCTTCACCATCGTCCCTGCCGTGATCGAGGTCAGGCTGCTCCCGACCGCCGTCGTCGTCGGCGCCTTCGTAATCGTCACCGCAAGTGTATTGCTGTTGGCAGCCGTGTAGTTCGGATCGCCCGCGTAGGCTGCTTGGATGCTGTGGCTTCCCGGCGCCAACTGAATCGGTTGGTCTTCCGCGATACCTTGGTTATTCAGTTTCGCGGTCGCTGTGGCGTTTGACGTGGGTCCATTCGGAAAATCCGTTAATGGACTTCCGTTGTCCGTCAACGATACCGTTCCAGTCGGACACGGCGTCGAAGGCGTGGTTGGTACGTTGGGGTTAGTACAATTCGTCCCACCGTGCGTCACCGCAATCTGCAAAATGTACGGACTTCCATAGCTGACATTTTGAGAAGACTGGCTCAGCACCGGCGTATTTCCGTTGAACGTTACGAAGCTCAGCGCCACCGTACTGCCTTGCCCGCTTCCTCCTACCGCTACCGCCGCAGTCGCAGACGTGCTAGTCGCATGCGTTGCATCCCCGCCGTAAATCGCCTCAATTGAAGTCGTCCCCGGCGGCAACAGATTCGTGCTCGCCGTTGCCTTACCTCCCGACAACGTAAAGGGCCCGAAACCTTGCTGTCCGGCCGCCGTTATCGCCACCAGCGAAACACTACCCGTCGGCGCGCCCGACGACGAAGTCACCGTCACCGGTATGCTGAAGGCCTGTCCCGATGTAAGCGTTGTCGCACTAGGGGCTCCCAGCGTGGTCGTCGTAGCCGTTCGACCCGCTGTTCCCCACGCACTCAACAAATTCGTCACGTTAATCGATCCCAGGCCCGTTGCCAGATCGTAGCCTTGCACTGCATTAAACGCGGGATCGCTAGTATCGGGAGCCGTTGAGACAAGTAGCCCGTAACCGCTGGTTGTCGTGTTGCTGCAATTCGCAGTTCCCGCTACGCAAGCCACCGCGTTGTTTCCCTTGGTGATGTCGTTAAACACGCATGAAGCCGGAATCGGCGTCCCGGGCGGCGTGAAATTGGTCGAATTGCAGTTCGCAAACGTTTCCTTTGCCGCCAAAGCGTACAGCACAAAGTTCGCGTTACCTTGCCGCCCTGACCTTCCCGCGGTTACCTCCGACTGATTCACCAGCGCCATGATTCCCGCAAATGAAGGCGTAGAACCCGAGGTTCCTCCAACTCCCAAAAAATTGTGCGTCCCGGAGGTTGCGCTGGTCGTTAAATCACACGGCGCATTGTTTGGGTTTTGGTCCGATTGGCACACGATGTAAAAACTAAAATTCTGCCCATTGCTCGCAAAGAACGAAACGTCTGGTACGTCGCGCACATTGTCCGCCGGTGTTACTCCGATTTGAAACGCCGGTTTTGAATAACCGACACAACTCGTCCCGCTCCCCGTCGCGCAATTGCTTGGCCCTCCGCCTCCCGCGCTGATGTCTCCTTGATTCGGGTCCACACTCGCGCAGGTCGTAGGCGTTGGTGTCATCGCCGCGCATGCGGAATCGTTCCACACCGTTTCCGGAATGTAGCCAAGTGCTGAAAGCTGCGTTGTAGCCGCGTTCGTCGAATTCCAATAGGTGCTGACTGTCGACGGCGTCTGATTGAAGTCTGTTCCCCCGACGATCACATTGTATGGAGTAGATCCTAGGCCATTCACGGCGATACCCAGCGCGGCTGCGTTCTGATTTGCCGGTGGTAACGCTGGATCGCACGCTGCCGATCCCGTATCCCCCGAGGAAATGGCCACAGTAATTCCCTGAGCCGCCGCCTGCTGCCACATCGCGTTATAAAACGCATTACCCGTCGCACCCAAGGATGCTTCGCACGATCCGTAACTCTCGCTCATCACCGGAGCCACGTTGTTGTCGACGATGTACAACGCCGACAGGTCGATGCCGGCCGTCACCTGGGTCGGATTTGATTGCGTCGATTGCGACGTCACAAAAATTACCTGCGCCGCCGGGGCCACCGCGCCCGACCACTCCACGTCCAGGTCTGATTCGCCTTCATCTCCAGATACCAGTCCAGGGTCCGGTCCATTCACAATAATTTGCGGATCGTTTGCTGGCAGCCCAAAGAGCGAACGAAAATCTCGCACATCCTGAATATTGATATTCGATTGACCCACAATCGCGATCGATTGCCCCGCTCCCGTCGCGCCCGCCGGAATGTTATAAATCTTTGCGAAGTCGGCTGGTCCCACTCCGTAAAATGTCCCGTTCGAATCGGTATACGTAAACAGCGGCTTCACCGGCCGCACTTGCCCGGTCGCCACATCGCGCTGAAATGCTCCTACAACCTTCGCGTGCGATTGCTTCGGATAATTGTTCAGCGCCACCACTCCCGACACCACCGGCGCCAGCGCTTCCGGTATCGCCGGATCGCTCACATTCGCAAAATGTTCTTCGCCATTCGCTGCGAACCGGTGGATCTCGGTGTGAAACGCATTCCGCACTTGCCCTACATTTCCGTTGAACTCAATCGCCGTGCGTCCCGCGGCCACTTTCGCCACTTGAAATCCCTGCCGCGTCAACCAGTCCGTCACTGCCTGCACATCGGCGTCCGACGGTCCAAACTGCGTCCCGAATTGTTGCGGTGTCAGCCAGTTGTGATAACTTCCCGAGCTCTTGGTCTGCTGCGCGTCCAGCAATTGCCGCAAAGCCGCTTCTTGTGCCGCGCTTCGTTGCAACAGCAATAGCATCCTCTGCATCGGCTGCGAATCCGCCACCGCGCCAGCGTCATTTTGTATCCGCGTGAATGGGTGCACGTTCCCTTGCAGCCGCACCGTTTTCTGATCATCAACTTGCTGCACTACACGGGTATTGGGTGTACCTTGCGCCAAAGCTTTGCCATTCCCCGCCAGCAGCATCGCCGCCGCAGACAATACACTCCAGCCGATTCTTTGACAGGTTTTCATTTTTATTGGCTCCAACGTGCTTAGGTCGTGCAGCTATCTTCGTCGGCAGGAATCACGTGCCTCAGCCCCCACAGTGTGGCTACGGTTCGTGCTGGAAGGAGAGATGCTGTCAGCACCCGGCAGGTTTCCTCACCGTTTGCCACGTACTCTTTTATAAACGTATCGACTTCAATTGACTATCACCGTCAGATTCGCTGTGTGCGAAATGCCACTGCCCGAGGCCGCCGTAATCTGCAACTGTATCGGACCCGTGATCACTTGGGTGATCGGTGTGGAACTCGATGGCAGCGTATTCGTGCTTCCCAGGTACTGCGCTGTAATCACATGCACTCCCACCGGGAGGTTCATGGTCGCAAACGTGGCGATTCCAGAGTTCACCACCACCGCGCTTCCGTACGCCTGGCCGTTATCGAAAAGCTGCACGTTTCCTGTAGGTGTCACGCTGGCATTGACCGTCACGTTGAACTGAATGGGCGTACTAAAGCCCACCTTCAAAGCGGTGCTGGTTAGTGTTGTAGTTGTTGCTACCGGGCCACCACCTCCGCCGCCTCCGCTACTGCCTCCGCAGCTCAACACGAGGCTCGACACGCACAATCCTAACCCCGCCATGCAGGCAAAGTTGCGCGTCCTCTGCGTGTCGCTTATCCCACAAAACGCCAAACTCAACAGGAACACTCCGCCGGCAAAACCGACTGCCCACCAGTGCGGCGCCTCTTCGATATTGGCTGCTACTTTCACCGCACTCGCTGCCGTAGCATTCGGCGTCAAATTTAATGGCGTCGTTGCTGCTCCGCCACTCAACGTCACACTCGAGGCCAATCCGCAAGTGTATCCTGCCGGCACAAACGTTCCGCCGCTGCCGCACGTCAGATTCACCGTTCCGGCAAATCCATTCACCGGCGTGATCGTCACAATCGAGCTTCCCGCCGAGCCCGCCATGAATGCCAACGGGTTCGGTAGTAACCCAACTGTGAAGTCCGCTCCAGTCACCGACGCGGTTACTGTGACACTCGGCGAATCCGCCGCTTGCCAGTTATTGTCCCCGCGATAATGCGCGTGCAGAGCATGCGTACCGGCCACAAACTTGAAGCGCGACGCATACACCGCAATGTTTCCCGCGCCCACCGTCAGACTCTGCACACCCAGAATCTGCGCTGTCGCTCCATTCACCGAATCCCAGAACTCGATCAAGCCCGTCGGATACGCCAACAAAGTATTTCCCGGATTGCCGCTCACACTCGCATTCAAACTTACTTGTTGTGTTGTGGTCGCTGTTCCCGGCGCAGTCAAAATCACATTCGGAACGCCGGTCTTTACCGTGAATGATACCGGCGCGCTCGTCGAACTGGTGTTCGCTGTATCACCCGAATAGATCGCATACACCGCTGTCGTCCCACCCTGCGGCCATGGCACCGAGATCGTCGCGCTACCACTCGCAATCGGCGCTGCCGCGCTGCGCGGTCCCACCGCATCCCACAACGTCACCGTCCCCGTCGCCGTGGTCGGCTTCACTGCAACCGCAAACGAAGCGGTGTCTCCCAAATTCACCGGAAGCGTCGTCGCCGTCAGTGTCGTCGTCGTTGACTTCGTCCCACTGCTGGCCGTTACCGCCACCGTTTGTGTCAGCTCGTTCTTAGGATCGCCGCTCACCACGCTCATGTAGTTCACGTCGCCATTCGCCAAATAATTCGCGCCGATTACGTGTTGCCCCGCCGTCAAATTCATCAACAGCGTTGCCGCTTGCGCCTGTGTCCCAAAAAAACCGCCGGTCTGCAGCGGCAAACTGCTTCCCACCGACACCCCATTGTCAGTAAACTGCACCGCTCCGGTAGCCGGCACGCTGCCGAATCCGGAAACCACCGCATGCACTCCGATCGTTTGTCCCACGGTGGCCGTATTCGTGTTGACGCCGACCACCACGAACGGCGTGCCTTGCGTAACACTGAAATTCAGCGCGCTCGATGAGCTCGGCGAGAAACTATTGTCTCCAACGTATGTCGCTGTCAGCGCGTGCATCCCCGGCCCAAACGCGTAACTGCCTCCCCCGCCAGTTGGAATGCTCACTCCTCCATCCGCCGCCAGCGGATATGTCCCCACCGGATTCACTCCGTCCAGCAGACTAATTGTCCCAGTCGCCACTCCGCTTCCCGATATTCCCGCCACCTTCACCGCCACGGTAACTGGCGAACCGTAGCCCACGCTGCCGTTCTGCAGTCCGTTCGCCAACAACGTCGTCGTGCTCGCCTCAGGCGTCACATTCAGCGACACACTTGCCGAGTCGCTGGCCGCAAATGTTTCGTCTCCATCGTAGTGTGCCGACAAATTGTATTGTCCGCCCGGCAAGTCGCTGATCGCCGCCGTAAACGCGCCGCTGGTCAGCGTTATTGTGTCCGGCATGTTTCCATGCGCGTCCGTCTTCATTAGTACATTTCCCGACGGCGTTCCCGTTCCTGAACCTGGCGCCACGCTGCCGCTCAAGTTCGCAGCCGTCCCATGCACAAAACTAGTACCCGCCATCGTCAGCGACGTCTGCGAAATTGCCAGGGTTGCGTTTTTCCAATTATTCGCCAGATTCGCCGCATTCACCGATCCCAAACCCGTCACCAGGTCGTAGCCCGGACCCGCACTCTGCCCGTTCAAAATTCCATTTACTCCCATCACCGTTGAGCTGCATCCCGGCGAACCGCCCGCGCACGGCACCGAATTTCCTCCGGTCGTCACATCATAAAAAATGCAAGCATTCTGCGCCGTTGGGTTCGTCTGCTTCGAAGCGTCGCAACTGTTGCTCTGCGCCAATTTATACAACACGTTGTTAATTTGTCCCTGATACGCCCCGTTCTTCTGCTCCACCAACGCCAGAATCCCCGCCAATGCCGGTGCCGCCGCCGACGTTCCACCCACCAACGTCAGTCCCGTCACTTCTTGCTGCCCATTTACCTGGCACGCGGCTCCGCCCAAGCTGGTGCAATACACAATGTCGTCGTGATCCGCTGCCGCCGCTAACGCCACATCCGGCACGTCGCGCTGCCCATCCGCCGGAACTCCGTTTCCCGCTTGCCACGAAGGCTTGGCGTAAACTGTGCTCGTTCCTCCCCCGCCCGCCAGCAAACGGAAACTCCCTGTGCCCTCCTCGCAATTCGTAGCCGAAGTCGCCTGCCCCGGATCGCAGCTCTCATTCCAACCCGCTTCCGGAATGTAGCCAATTGCCGACGCAAAACTCGCGCTGTTCGTCGCGCTCCAATACGTCGCAGCGCTCGTGCCGTCGTTAAATTCCGTTCCCCCCACCGCCACGTTGTAGGGTGTCGACGCCGTCCCGCTCACCGCCAATCCTTGCGTCGCCGGCACGCCTGCGTTCGGGTCGTCGCATCCGGCCGCGCCGTTATCTCCCGTCGCCACCAGCACCGTTATTCCTTGCGCCGCCGCTTGCTGCCACAAATTGTTGTAGAACGCATTCCCCGCCGTTCCCAGCGCCTGTTCGCATGCCCCATACGAGTACGTCAAAATTGGTGCAACCTGATTCTCAATCGCGTACGCCGCCGCCAGATCCACTCCATTGGTAGTCGCAGTGCTCCCCGCTATCACCAAGTCAATCGTCGCTCCAGGCGCCACTGCTCCAGCCCACTCCGTGTCCAGCATCGCTTCGCTTGCGTCCGACGGGTCTGCGATTCCCGGATCTGGCCCGCTCAGCAGAATATTTGGATCGTTGCTCTTCAATCCAAAAATCTGCCGGAACACTTGTACATCGGTCAGCTCGATATTCGATTGCGCCACCACCGCGATCGAGATGCCCGTTCCATCCAATCCCGCGCTCAACAGCGTGCTCGTGTTGTAAATCGCCGCGAAGTCGCCCGGTGCCAAATAATAGGTAAACGTACTATTCGCTCCCGCCGCGGTCAGGCTCGGTGTCAGCGTCGTCATCACTTTCTGCCCTTGCGAATTCCGCCCGGCTTGCCCGCCAACTATCTTCCGCGGCGTAATCTTCTTGAAATTGTTTAGCGACGCCACTCCCGGTGACACGTTCGCCAGTGCCGCAGGCAACGCGATATCCACCGAATTCGCGATATGCTTTTTCCCATCCACCAGATAGTAGTGAAGCTCAGTATGAAACGCGCTCTCCACCTGCGCCGAAGTCCCGTTGAACTCCACGCTGCGCTTGCCCAGCCCGATCTTCGTCACCTGAAATCCGCCGCGCTCCAGCCATTCCCGCACTTTTTCCAAATCCGCATCCGCCACGCCAAAGCGAGCGCCATATTCCGCCGGCGTCAACCAATGATGATAGTTTGCGGATTTTGGATTGTGCAGTTCTCTCATCAGCGTCTTCAGTTCTTGTTCCTGAGTTGCCGATGGCCAGAGCGCCAGGATCATGCGATCCAGTCTCTTATCTGCTTCGACGCGCCCGATTTCCTGTGAAGTTTGCGCTAGAGGATGTGTGGAGTGTTCAATGCGCACGATCTGCGTGTTATCAATCGGTCCATGCAGGCGTGCTTCGGTCTGCGCAAGCGCGGTTCCTCCCGCTGTTGGCCACAATGCCCACAGAAGTACACAAGGAACTCCCAGCCGCTGGAGCGACAACGCTGCCCACCTTTTGCGATCCCGCTGTTTCCTGCACTGCCGCTCGCCGGGCGGGACGGGCCCATGCGGTTTGCTCAGTACGGGTTCGATGCGAAAGTAATTACGAGGAACTTACCCGCAGACATTTTACACGCCACTCTCCTCCCTTACAATTCCCTGTACTCGTCCAGTAGATTAGTGACACTTTTCGCCTTTCTTAGATCTCGCTCATCCAGACACTCTACCGAGTGTCACCAATCATTCTGAGCGAGCACATTCCCACCGCCCCAACTGAACGAACCCAGCCAGCCCATCGCGAATCGAGCCACCTCATCGAACCCAGCCCGTCATTCCGAGCGAAGCGAGGAATCCCTCTTGGGTTTCCTCCCACTGCGCACCCCAACTCGCTTACAGCATTCCACTTAGATTTTCCGGCTTTCTTACACCGTACTTAGAGTTTTCGACGGCCATTCCTCGCTTCCACCCGAGCATTCTCCATTCGACTAACCTCTTTGCCTTCCCAATCCTGGAATCCACCATCCTGCCTTTTCATCTGTAACTCGCAACAAACAAAGGACTAAATCCCGCCGCAATCCACAAACTCTGCCGCCACTCCAGTCGTTCTAAGCATTGACTATCTTTGGAAGTTTACTTGCCCTTATCACATTGTTCGCAAACGGGTTCCTGCACGAAGGTTACACGGTAGGCAATTCGAAAGGGTACCAACCATGTTGCGCTGGGCTCTCGCATTTTTTCTTATCGCAATCTTCGTTGCAGTTTTCGGATTTAGCGGCGTCGCTGTGGCAGTCGCAGGCATTGCCAGAATTCTCTTCTTCCTGTTCCTTCTTCTCTTTTTCTCAGCACTTCTGGGCCATGCCGCTCGCCGCACCCAAACATAGTTCCAAGTCGTTTGACTTTTCTCGGGCGTTCGCCTCGCTCGCGTCAGGGGTGTCTATGAAGAATCGCATGCTGCTCGGCTTTCTTCTGATGATTGCGGGATTCACGGCGCTAGCCCATCAGGGCATTGCCTTCATCGTCGATCACCATAGCGCGGGCATGGATGCCATCGAAGATCGCAACCCTTTGCCGCTATCTCCCGCGTTTGGCGCCATCGCCATGTTTTGCGGTTTTGTCCTCATCGCGCTCCATAAGGACAATTCAGAAAATAAAAATTCACAAAATAAAAATCCGGGAAATCAAAATTCCAAGGACGAGCAGCACGAACGTTTACGCGCCACGATCCTCAAGGATCATCAGCCGCATTTTGATGAACTTCGTCGTCCCTTGCCTCGGCCTCTCAACCGGCCGCCAACGAACTTCGCCAACGCTAGCAATACCCTGACCACTTCACACCCCAAAGCGTCGCACGGTGGAGGCGATTCGACCCGCCTCCACACCCCCCTCTCGAAATCCTGATCTCCGCTTTATCTTGGCAGTCCCGTCGGCAGGTTCCAATGTTTCCACACGCTAACCACGCGCAGCAAAAAGCACACCGCTCCACCTAGAATTGCCGACACCGTCGGCGATGACTTCAATTTCCGGCAACTCACCATGCACGCCGACCCCACAATCGCGGCTGTCGCATACACCTCTGCGCGCAAAACACGCGGCACCTGCGCCAGCAACACGTCGCGCACCGCCCCTCCGCCTACTCCGGTGATCGTTCCCATCAGCACCGCGATAAACCCGCTCATCTTGTGCTCCAGCGCCTTCTCTGTTCCCGCGATCGCAAACAGCGCCAGTCCCGCCGCGTCCAGCACCATCATCAGATTGCCAGGAATGCCTTGCACCACGTTGTACAGAAAAAATGCAATCGTTCCCCCGCCAAACGCCAGCGCTGCATATCTCCAGTCGCGCAGCGACGCCGGTGGAATAGCTCCAATCAACAAGTCGCGAATAATTCCGCCGCCCAGCGCCGTGGCAAACGCCAGCACCATCACCCCAATTAAATCCAGATGTCCGCGGATTCCCGCCAGCGCCCCTTCCAACCCAAACAGCAATGTTCCAGCCATGTCCGCAACGAACAGTAGTTGACCCGCATTCTCTTTGATCGAAGCGCTTACAATCTTTGCCAATCCGTTCTCCATCCCGCTGCACTGTTCATTTCACGACCCGCGATCGTCAAAAATTCTCAGCTACTTCAATTCCACATTTCCTCCAGAAAAGATCACTCCAATCTTTATCTTCTTCCCATCGCCGCGACTCTGTCCCAATCCCAACACCCCCGCACCTTCTTTCCGCAGCAGCGGAGCCAGCGCCACCGCGCTCGACGGCTCAATCACGATTTTCATCCGCTCCCAAACCAGGTGCATCGTCGACGCGATTTCCTCTTCGCTCACCAGCAAAATTCCATCCACATTTTTCTGCAGAATCGCGAACGTCCGCGGAGAAAGGGAAGCGCGTAGACCGTCCGCCATCGTGTCGCTCGACTCCAAACTTTGCAGCACCTTGCTGCTCAGCGACCGATAGGCATCGTCCGCTCGTTCCGGCTCGCACCCAAATAGCTTTATCGCCGGACGCATCGTCTTTGCCGCAATGCTCGTTCCGCTCAGCAATCCCCCGCCGCTCACCGGCGTTAGCACCGCATCCAAATCGCTTACCTCTTCGAGTAGCTCTTTAGCCGCGGTCGCCTGTCCCACGATGATCCGATCATCGTCATACGGATGGATCAGCGCCGCTCCCGTTTCCGCTTGCACCCGTGCCGCAGTCTCTGCCCGCGCCGACACCCTTGGTTCGCAAAAGGTAATCTTCCCGCCGTACGCTTCCACCGCCCGGCATTTCACCGCGGGCGCATTCTTCGGCATTACTATCCACGCCGGTATGCCCCTCCATCCCGCCGCGCACGCCACCGCTGCTGCATGGTTGCCGCTCGAGGGAGCCACCACCCCGTGCGCCGCCTCCGCCTCGCTCAGCGAGAAAATTGCGTTGGTCGCGCCACGTATCTTGAACGATCCGGTCTTCTGCAAGTTGTCGCACTTGAAGTACAGCTCCGCTCCTGCCATCGCATTTAACGACGCACTGGTCAGCACCGGCGTGCGGTGGATTCGCGGCGCAATCCGCTCGTGCGCTGCCACAATTACGTTCCAGTTCACGCTCATTTTGTTCAGGTTAAACTCAGAATCTTGGCCCTTCTGGCTTGTCGTCGACATGCCAAAAGTCTAGCCTACTGGTACTCCCAGAGCCAAAGTTTAACCGCTCCCCCCACCTTCAGACCTTGACCCCTACCGCTCCTCTGTTACGCTATCCGTACCTGTCGATGTGTGGGTCGGCCAGCCCCCCTCGTTGCCAGCGGAGCGATTCATGGCCTCTTCCGAACGCCGACAACTTGAGCGCTTTAGCATGCGGGTTCCGCTGCGTTTTCGCCCTATTGGCTTGGCCGCTGATCGTACCGACCACTTCACCGAGGCTACCAATATTTCCCGCGGCGGCTTTTTCTTCGTTACTTCCGCGGCCCTGCAAGTGGGCATGCCTATCGAAGCCACCATTCGTATGCCGGTTGAAATCACAGGAGATAAGCCAGGCGAGACCCATTGCCGCGCGCGCGTCGTCCACGCCAAAGCCGACGCTTTCAGCGATGGTCGATCGCTTCGGCTTGCGCTAGGAGGCTCACCAAGATCGCGTCGTGCTCGTAAAACCCCCTCGCTTTTTGGATTCGATACGAGTGCTCGATCATCCGCCGATACTTC